>Ga0207416_1003643_pt1 | contig 14388 bp, 10 predicted proteins | sample PaiPotPPM11metaG_FD_184107 | JGI IMG/M metagenome (GOLD analysis project Ga0207416, IMG submission 184107) | Iron sulfur acid spring bacterial and archeal communities from Banff, Canada, to study Microbial Dark Matter (Phase II) - Paint Pots PPM... ...
GCCATATTCGCATCCCCCGCCGCATCACCCGAATGAGCCATGTAACGGCCGGCTAGGTGCCATGACTACCCGGCGGGGGATGCGAATATGGCAGGGCGAGTCACGGGCGAGTCACATACTTCGACCGAGGCGCTATTGCGACGGCAGGTGCGACGGTGATGGGTTTGCTTAGAGGACGGCAGGTCCAGGTTGAGGCGCTGCGCGCGCAGCTTGACGAGCTGCGGGCCGGCCGGGGCGGCACCGCGCTCGTCTCGGGGTCCGCCGGCATGGGCAAGACCGCTCTGCTCGACGCGACCGCGACGCTCGCCCGCGAGTACGGCATCAACGTCTTCCGTGGCGGCGGCGACCAGGCCGCGCGGGTGATCCCGTTCGGCCCGCTGTTCGAGGCGCTGGTGTCCGCGCCCGAGGCTCCAGTCGACCAGGCCGTGCTCCGCGATCTCAGCCAGTCCCCCGACCAGCGGTTCTGGCTGCTTCGCGAGCTGCAGGAGTCGCTGGAACGCGCTGCGCTGCGCGCGCCGCTGCTGATTTCCGTTGACGACCTGCAATGGGCGGACGAGGCCACGCTCGCCGCGCTCGTCACGCTGCCGCGGCAGCTCGCGCCGCACCGGATCTTGTGGCTGTTCGCGGCACGGTCCGGCGAGCTGTCCGGACCCGCCCGCGCGACCATGGGCCGCATGGAGGAAGCGGGCGCGCTCAAGGTCACGTTGGGTCCACTGGACCGGGACGCCGTCGCGGACGTCGCCGCGGACCTGCTCGGCGGAACGCCAGAACCCGCGCTGCTGAAGGTGCTCGCCGGGGTCCACGGGCACCCGTTCCTGCTGACCGAACTCCTCCACGGCATGCGCGAGGAGAAGCTCGTGGCGGTCGCGGACGGAACCGCCAGGTCCACCGGGACCGGGATGCCGGTACGGTTCGTGGACTCGGTGAACGACCAGCTCGGCCGCATGTCCCCGGGGGCGCGGGCCACGCTCCAGACGGCCTGCGTGCTCGGCCGCCGCTTCTCCGCGGATGAGGTCGCCGCGCTCACCGGCACCGCTCCCGCGGCGACACTCAACGCGCTGCGCGAGGCGATCGCCGTCGGACTGGTCGTCGAGGACGGCGACCGGGTGGCCTTCCGGCACGACCTCGTCCGCGAGGCGGTGGACGCCAGCCTGCCGCGAACGGTCAGGCAGAGCCTGCGCCGCCGGGCCGTCGACGTCATGCTGCGCCATGGAGCACAGCCGTCAGACGTGGCGGAACTCGCGATGGACGTGGCCAAGCCGGGCGACACCCACGCGATCACGATCCTGCGCGGTGCCGCGGCCCAGACCGGACCGGTGTGCCCGACGGTGGCGAGCACGCTCAGCCGCCGGGCCCTCGACCTGACGCCGACCGGAGATCCCCTACGAGGCCCGCTCACCGCCGAGACCCTCGCCTACCTCGCCTACGCGGGCAAGGCCGCGGAGGCGGTGACGCTGATGGCCACCGCCGCGGGCGACTTCACCGACCCAGAGGCCGAGGCCGAGGCCAGGCTGGGCCTCGCCCACCTCTCGATGCAGTACGCGCCCGCCGATGTCGTCGAGCAGTGCCAGCGGGCGCTCGAGCTGCCGGGCGTGCCTGCGGAACTGCGCATTCACCTGCGGTCGTTCCTGTCGGTCGGGCAGGACCTGTTCGGCGACGCCGCCGCGGCGGAGCGGTCCGCGCGGGACGCCACGGAGATGGCGCGGGCGAGCGACGACCCTGACGCCGCGGTGTTCACGCTGGTACCGCGGGCGGCGCAGGCACTCGCCCGCGGTGACTGGCGGCTGGCCGTTGACCTCGCCGCGGAATCGGCCGCCCGCAGGCCCGGCGGGCCCGGGCCGACCGGCCGGCTGCTGCTGCCCGACGCGTGGGAGGCGCTGATCGCCATCGCCCTCTCCCGCCTCGACGAGGCGTTCGCGCTCATCGACGCCGGGATGAAGGCCGCGCAGCGGGACGGGATCTCGGCCAATATCCGCGTGTGGTCCATGCTGCGGTTCCGCGCCCTGTTCGGCGCCGGCCGGCTCGCGGACGCCCGCGCCGAGGCCGAGTCGACGATCGAGATGGCGGACGAGATCGGCGACGGCAGCTACGGGTACATCAACCAGGTCGCCCGGTACATCCTCGCCCGGGTGGCCCTGCACACCGGGGACGCCGACGGGCTCGCCCAGGCGCGGGAGTCGGCGGGCCGGCTCCGGCAGGCGAGCGAGTCTCCCGCCGGCCGGCGCCTCGGCGCGTGGCTCGCCGCCCTGCTCGCGGACGCCGACGGCGCTTGCGCGCGCGACGGCCAGGTCCCGGTCGCGGCGCTCGACCCGCTCGCCGACGGCCCGCTGTCGACGACCAGCCCGCGGATGTACGCCGACACCGCCACCCTCACCCGGCTCCTGCTCGTCGCGGGCAGGCGCGCGGACGCGAAGTCGGTGGTCGCCCGCCTCGAGGACTTCGCGAAACCACACCCGGATTTCCCCTTCCTCGAGGCCGCGGCGCTGCACGCCCACGCGGTGCTCGACGACGACCCGGACATCGCGCTTCGTGCGGTGGCGCTGAGCGGCGGCGATCCCCGTCCCTTGGTGCGGGCGGCGGTGCTCGAAGACGCGGGACGGCTGCTTCCCGATGCCCGCGCGGCCGAGGCGGTGCCGCTGCTAACGGCGGCGCTCGAGTCCTACGCCGCGGCCGGCGCCGAGCGGGACGCGGCCCGGGTCCGCAGCCTGCTGCGCACCCGGGGCGTCCGCCCGCCGACGGGCGGCCCCCGGTCCGCTCCCGACTGGCCGGAGCTCACGGAGTCGGAGTTCGCGGTGGTCAGCCTCGTGGCGCGGGGTGCCACCAACCGCGAGGTCGCCGAACGCCTCTACCTGTCCCCGTACACGGTGAACTCGCACCTGCGGCACGTGTTCACCAAGCTGGGCATCAGGTCACGGGTGGAACTGGCCCACGTCGCGACCTCGCGCGGGCTGCCCGCCGAACATAGTTGATTCGGGTGATGGGCGGCCCCGGCGGCCCTGTTTGCCCTGATTGAGATGGCGTGGCCGGGCAGAGAGGGCCGTATTCGTTCGGGATCACTTGAATTTTGAATTTTCGGAAGAGACGCTAACAAGCTATTGACAGCGCTTACATCAATTCTTAACGTCAGCAGGTAAGAGGCAATGTAAGCGCTGTCATCATAGATGGCGTCTAATCATGTTGATTGGGTCCGCATGACGACCATCTACGACGTCGCCCAGGTGGCCGGGGTGTCGATCGCGACCGTGTCCCGGGTGCTGCGCGGGTCTGACCTGGTGCATCCCGATACGCGGCAGCGGGTGCTCGCCGTCATCGAGACGCTCGGCTTCGTGCCCGACGCGTCGGCGCGCGGCCTCACCCGGCGGCGGAAGGACATCGTCGGTCTGGTGGCCCTGGAGCGGGGCACCGAGGAGATCGACATCGAGCGCCGCAGCCTGCTGTTCGTCGACCACATCGTGCACGCGGCCGAGTCAGTGCTGCGCGGGACCGAGTACTCGCTGCTGCTGACCTTCGGCACCCGCGGTGAGCTGTTCGAGAAGCGGGTGCGGGCACTCGCCGGCCAGGCCGACGGCCTGATCATGGCCGAAGAAGTACTCGAGCCCGGCGAACTGCGGGCGCTGGCCGCCCAGATACCAGTCGTGGTCATCGCCGGGCGGCGCGATCAGGAGGCGATAGACGTCTTCCTCGGCGACAACGCCGGCGGGATGACGGCCCTCACCCGGCACCTGATCGAGGAGCACCAGTACCAGCGGCTCGGCTTCGTCGCCGGCCCGGAGGACGCGCCGGACGCCGTGGCCCGGCGGCTGGCGTTCGAGCAGGCCGTCGCGGCCAGCCCGGGCAGCGGCATCGCCCAGGTCATCCAGGGCGACTTCGCGGAGGACAGCGGCGTCGCGGCCGCCCGGACCATGCTCGGCCGCAGGTCGCTGCCCCAGGCCGTGGTGTGCGCGAACGATCAGATGGCCATCGGCGTTATGCGCGAGCTGCGGCGGGCGGGAGTGCGGATCCCGGCGGACGTGGCGGTCACCGGGTTCGACGACGTGCACGACAGCCGGGTCGTCGACCCGCCGCTGACCACGGTCAGCCAGCCGTTCCGCGACCTGGGCAGCCGCGCCACCCGCCGGCTGCTCGCCCGGATCGACGATCCGTCGCTCTCCCCGGCAGTGGAGGTACTGCCAACGCAAACCGTCATCCGTGCCAGCTGCGGCTGCCCGCCGCGGCAAGAACCATTAGGCCGGCTTAGCGGCCTGCTCCCGGAAGGAGATTCTTCATGCGAAGTCACCTCATTACGCGGATGTGGCGGGGGACCAGCCCACGGGGGCCGCGGATCGGTAAGCGGAAAAGACGGGTGGGCGCGATCGCGGCCGTGATCGCGCTCGGTCCCGCGGCCGCGCTGGCGGCGGCCATCGGGACGGCGCCCGCGGCGTCCGCCACCACGGTCCCGCCGCCGCCGTCCGGCTGGACGACGGCGTACAGCGACAGCTTCTCCGGCGCGGCCGGCGCCGGGGTGGACTCAGGCTGGACCTACGACACCGGCACGCAGTACAACGGGACCGGCTGCACCGGGAACTACGGCACCGGCGAGGTCGAGACCAACACCAGCTCGACCGCTAACGTGTCCGAGGACGGCAGCGGGCACCTGAACATCACCGCGGTGAATTCCGGCGGCGCGTGGACGTCGGGGCGGATCGAGACGACGGCCGACAACTTCGCGGCGCCGTCCGGCGGCGAGATGGAGGTCTCCGCTTCCATCAAGCAGCCGAACCCGGCGAGCGGCCTCGGGTACTGGCCCGCGTTCTGGATGCTCGGCTCCGGGTTCCGCGCCAGCGGCGCCGGGACCTCGGGCACGATGGACTGCTCGAACTGGCCGTCCACCGGCGAGATCGACATCATGGAGGACGTCAACGCGCTGTCCGAGCACTCGGGCACCCTGCACTGCGGCACCGACCCGGGCGGCCCCTGCAACGAGACGACCGGGCAAAGCAGCGGCCTGCAGGCCTGCTCTGGCTGCCAGACCGGGTACAACACCTACTCGGTGATCGTCAACCGGACCAACCCGAGCGCCGAGTCGATCACCTACTACCTCAACGGAAACGCCTACTACACGGTGACGGAAAGCCAGGTCGGGACCTCTGCCTGGCAGGCCGCCGTCGACCACGGGTTCTTCATCATTCTCGACCTGGCCATGGGCGGTGCCTACCCCAACGCGATCTGCGGGTGCAGCTCGCCGTCCAGCTCGACCAGCTCGGGCGGGTCGATGAGCGTCGGCTACGTCGCCGTCTACACCACGACTGGTAGCAGCAGCGGCGGTGGCGGCGGCAGCGGCGGCGGGAAGTCCTGCACTGCGACCGCGACGGCGGACATCTCCGCCGACTGTTACTCAGCCAGCCAGGGCAACGTCAGCGTCACGACGACCAGCGACAGCGACCCGAGCGGAGTGGACGGTAACCAGGTCGCGCAGCTGGCGAACGGCGACTACCTGGAGTACGCCAACGTCAACTTCGGTAGCACCGGATCGACGCAGTTCGACGCGCGGGTCGCGTCCGGCGCCGCGGGCGGCGTGAGCGGCCTGGTGGAGGTGGTGCTTGACAGCCCGTCGAACCCGCCGGTCGGCAGCTTCGCCGTCGGCAATACCGGCGGGTGGTCGTCCTGGGAGACGATCCCGGCCAACATCTCCAAGGTCACCGGCACGCACAACGTTTACCTGGAGTTCGTCTCCGGGGCCGGCGGCAACCCGCCCTACGTAAGCCTCCACTACTTCAACTTCCCGGCCACCTGACGATCCCCGGCCGTAGGCAGCGGATGGTGGACGTTTGGGCCCACTCGGGTGGGCCCAAACGTCCACTTTCCCGTCGTAGGGGCCCGGGCGGCGCGCGTCTCTTACGGTTGTCGGGCTTGGCCGGCGTCGCGGCGGCCGCCGGCGGGGGCCCAAGTAACCTAGCCATAGCCCGAAAACGGGAAGACCTGAGGAGACGAGAACGACATGACCGCCCAAGCGACTGCGCAGATCGGCGTTACGGGACTTGGCGTGATGGGCCGAAATCTTGCCCGCAACTTTGCCAGGCACGGTTACGCGACGGCGCTGCACAACCGGACCACCGCCAGGACCGACGCCATCATGGCGGAGTTCGGTCACGAGGGCACCTTCGTCCCCGCCCACACCGCGGAAGAGTTCGTCGCCAGCCTGGAGCGCCCGCGCCGCCTGGTGATCATGGTGAACGCCGGCGCGGCGACCGACGCGGTGATCGAGGAGTTCGCGCCGCTGCTTGAGCCGGGCGACATGATCATCGACGGCGGCAACGCGCACTTCGCCGACACCCGGCGGCGCGAGGCGGCGCTGCGGGAGCGCGGCCTCCACTTCGTCGGCATGGGCGTTTCCGGCGGCGAGGAGGGCGCGCTCAACGGCCCGTCGATCATGCCCGGCGGCTCGGTCGAGTCCTGGGAGGCCCTCGGCCCGATGCTCGAGGCGATCGCGGCGAAGGTCGACGGCGTGCCCTGCACGACGCACGTGGGCCCCGACGGCGCCGGGCACTTCGTGAAGATGGTGCACAACGGCATCGAGTACGCCGACATGCAGCTCATCGCCGAGGCCTACGACCTGCTCAGGTACGCCGGCGGGTACGAGCCCGCCCAGATCGCCGAGATCTTCCGCCGCTGGAACACCGGCCGCCTCGACTCCTACCTCATCGAGATCACGGCCGAAGTCCTCGCGCACACCGACGCGAAGACGGGCCGGCCCTTCGTCGACGTCGTGCTCGACCAGGCCGAGCAGAAGGGCACCGGCCGCTGGACCGTGCAGATCGCCCTGGACCTGGGCGTGCCCGTCGACGGGATCGCCGAGGCGACCTTCGCCCGGTCCCTGTCCGGCCACACCGACCTGCGCGCCGCCGCCCGCGGGCTCGCCGGCCCCGGCCGCGAGGCGGTGTCCGACCCCGACGCGTTCGCCGACAAGGTCGAGCAGGCGCTGTACGCGTCCAAGATCATGTCCTACGCCCAGGGCTGGAACATGATGGCCGCGGGCAGCGCCGAGTACGACTGGAACATCGACCTCGGGAAGATGGCGGTCATCTGGCGCGGCGGCTGCATCATCCGGGCCGCGTTCCTCGACCGGATCCGCGCCGCCTACGCGGCCAACCCGCAGCTGCCGACGCTGCTTTCCGACCCGGACTTCGGCAAGGAAATCACCGAGGCGCAGGACGGCTGGCGCGAGGTGATCGCGACCGCGGTGGACAACGGCGTCCCGGTGCCCGGGTTCTCCGCCGCGCTCGCCTACTACGACGCGCTCCGCGCCGACCGGCTGCCGGCCGCGCTCGTGCAGGGGCTGCGCGACTACTTCGGCGCGCACACCTACCGGCGGGTGGACGCCGAGGGCAGCTTCCACACGCTGTGGGCGGCGGACGGCTCGGAAGTTAGCCGGTAGTTTCCGCTCGCCACCCGGGGCAGCCGCCTGAGGCGGTCGGAGGACCGCGCATTCGTTCGGGCTGATCATTTTGATTTTCCCGGATGCGGGTGACTGCCGCCCGGCCGACGGAGCTCTTTAGCGGCGCAGGCACACTCGCGGGCGCTCGTGCTGTGGCGGAATCCAGCCGGGGCCCGTGGCTCTTGGCGGCGGGTCGGGCCCGGTTTAGTGTGGTAGTCACAGTGAGACTATTAGGCCCGGCCGACCCGCAGCTGATGCGTGCCCGCAGGGCCGTGCCGGGAGGGCCCCGAATGAGCGAGACAACCGCGCCGATCAGCCACGCCGACCGCTTCTACATCGGCGGCCAGTGGGTGGAGCCGTCGTCCGACGCCAAGATCAGCGTCATCGACTCCGACACCGAGCAGCTTTACTTCACGGTTCCGGAGGCGCAGGCCGCCGACATCCGGCGGGCGGTCGGTGCGGCCCGCGAGGCGTTCGACCATGGCCCCTGGCCCTGGCTGACGCACGAGCAGCGGGCCGAGTACCTGCGGGCGATCGGCGCTGAGCTCAAGCGGCGCTCGGAAGACATCGGCCAGATCTGGCCGCGCGAGTCGGGCGTGCTGCACGCGGTGGCGCGCGGCGGCGGCATCGGCGCCGACCGGACCTTCGGCGCGTTCGCCGCGCTGGCGAGCACGTACCCGTTCGAGGAGCCGGCGAAGCCGTCGGCCGGGCAGTTCGGCCTGCTCGTCCGTGAGCCGGTCGGTGTCGTCGGCGCGATCATCCCGTGGAACGCCCCCATGGGCCTGATCAGCAACAAGGTCGCGCCCGCGCTGCTCGCCGGCTGCACCGTGATACTCAAGTGCTCGCCCGAGGCGCCGGGCGAGGGGTACCTGATCGCCGAGGCGGCCGAGGCCGTCGGGCTGCCGGCCGGCGTGCTCAACGTGGTCACCGCCGACCGCGAGGTCTCCGAACTGCTGGTCCGCGACCCGCGGGTGGACAAGATCACCTTCACCGGGTCGACCGCGGCCGGGCGGCGGATCGCCTCCATCTGCGGCGAGCGGATCGCCCGCTGCACCCTGGAACTCGGCGGCAAGTCCGCCGCCGTCATCCTCGACGACATGGACGTCGAGACCGCCGCGCAGACGCTGTCGCGGGCCGAGTGCTTCCTGTCCGGGCAGGTCTGCTCCTCGCTGACCAGGATCGTCGTCCCCCGGTCCAGGCACGACGACCTGCTCGAGGCGCTGGCGGCGACGTTCAGCCAGGTGCGGGTCGGCGACCCGTTCGACGCGGCGTCGCAGATGGGGCCGTTGGCCGCGGAGCGGCAGCGGGACCGGGTCGAGGGGTACATCGCGAAGGGGGTCTCCGACGGCGCGACGCTCGCCACCGGTGGCGGCCGGCCGAAGGACCTCGACCGGGGCTGGTACGTGGAGCCGACCGTGTTCGGCAACGTGGACAACGCCTCGGTGATCGCCCAGGAGGAGATCTTCGGCCCGGTGCTTTCCGTGATTCCCGCGGCCGACGAGGACGACGCCGTGCGGATCGCCAACGACACCATCTACGGGCTTAACGCGTCGGTGTTCACCAACGACGTCAACCGGGCCCGCCAGGTCGCCGGGCGGCTGCGGTCGGGCACGGTGGGGCACAACGCGATGCGCACGGACTTCGGGGTGAGCTTCGGCGGGTTCAAGCAGTCGGGCATCGGCCGCGAGGGCGTCCACGAGGGCCTCGCGCCCTTCCTCGAGGTCAAGTTCATGGTCCTGGAGGGCAGGCCGGAGGGCTACGAGAACGCGACGATGTAGCCGCCCCGCCTCGCGGCTTTGGCCCTGCCGGGCGGAGGCTCCGCCTGCTATTCCCGATATTTCGGGACATGGGCCGCGTGACCGTCGGCGGTCCCTCCCGTCCGGCGTCCAGCCCTAGAGCGCTAAGATGGAAACTTTGCACTAAATGGAAAGAAAGTCTGCCCTCTGCATGCGAAATTTCCATCGAGTGCAAAGTTTCCGCTTAAGCGCCGCGGTGCCAACGCGACATCCCTCGCAAACCACCGCATTCGCCACGGGCCGCGGCACCAGGGTGGGCCGAACGCCCGAGTGGCCGGGCTTTGACTTGGCGGGTAGCTTGGATCTCGATGGTGTCACCTTGCTGACACCGGTGGCCTGCGATCCTGGGGACAGGACGTCGACTCACGCATCTAGCGCCGGGAAGCGGTGGGCGTTGCGAGGGTGATGGCTGGTGCCCAGCATGACGGGAGGGTCAATGACAGTCGATCCGATGCTCTATGACCGGTTCGGCGGGCCGCCGGGGGTGCGCGCCGCGGACACGGACCGGGAACGCGCGGTCGACGTGCTGAAGGCCGGATTCGCCGAGGGCAGGCTGACCAAGGGCGAGTACGACGACCGGGTATCCCGCGTCTACGCCGCGCGTACCTACGCCGAACTCGGATTGCTCACGTCCGACCTTCCGGCGGGGCCGTACGGCGGGCCCGCGCAGTACCCGGCCGGGCCCTATCCGTGGCCGGTGGCGGTCCAGCAGCGCGTCAACGGGCTGGCCGTGGCGGCGCTCGTCTGCGGCATCGGCACCTTCCTCTCCTTTGGCGTGACGGCGATTCCCGCGGTCATACTCGGCCACACGGCCCGGTCGTCCATCCGCAGAACCGGGGAGCGCGGCGACGGCATGGCGCTGACCGGGCTGATACTCGGCTGGGCGGGAATCGCGCTGTTCGCGGTCCTCGCCACGCTTGTCATCGTGGTCGCCTCGCACACCGGGCACGCGGTCGTGGAGAACGCGAAGCCCAATCCGTTCGGCCCCTTCGGCGGCGGCCCCGGCAACCCCGGCAACCCTGGCGGTCCGTGAAGCGGTTAGCCCCTGGCTCGCGCGGCGCTACGCCGGGGTTACCTCGTCGCCGACCTGGACGCGGCCGGGGCGGAGGACCTGGGCGTAGACGCCCACACAGGGCTGGGCGCCGAAGTCGCCCATGGGGCTAATCCGGTTGTGCTCGGCCGGTACGCGCAGGGCCGCGCGGTCGCGCGGCAGTTCGCCGTGTTCCAGGGTCGGGATGGCGCAGCGCGGCGTGCGCAGCAGCGCCCGGACGACCAGGTCGCTTCCCACGCGCAGGTCGCGGCCCGCCCAGTCGTTTTCCGTGAAGCCGGGCGCCGCGGTGCGGATGACCAGGTTGGGCCGGTAGCGCTCCAGCTCGACGGTGCCGCGCGGGCTTAGTTCGGCGATCCGGGCCAGCGACGAGGTCGTCAGCAGGTGGAGGGGCGCGAAGTCGAAGAACGTGCCTTCTGGTGAGGCGCCGCCGAGCTGGCCGACCTCGACCCGCACCCGGGCCTCGATGCCGTCGCGCAGGACCTGTTCGGGGTCGGCCCGGTCGAACGCGGCGTCCGCCGGCGGGGTGTCCGTCAGCGTCACGGTCTGCCCGAGGAACTGCGAAAGCGCCGCGTCGATGCCGGGATCGGTGCTGGCCATGGCGGTGCCGTCGGGGAAGGCGATCTTCACGTCCGGGCCCGAAGTGGCGGCCAGCCTGAGCATGTCCCGCCAGAGCCGGGGGTTCTTGGCGCTGACGATCTTGCCGGTCGGCCGGTGCACGAGGGCGAGCACCCGGTCGCCCGCCAGGCCGCGCCCGGTCACCTCGCAGGCCCGCAGGTCCTCGCCGAGCATCGACTTGACCGGGTAGCGCCGCAGGACCGCTACCGTCCCGAGTGAGCCGTCATCGGTCATCCCTGTCGAGGCTACCATCGAGGGCATGGAGAGCAGCGCGGACACGGCCCCGGCGCCGGGGCGGCCGGAGATACCGGAGGATCCGCTGGCACTTGAGCGGCAGGTGTGCTTCGCCCTGTCGATCGCGGCGCGCAGCGTGCTGAGCATCTACCGCCCGATCCTTGAGCCGATGGGGCTAACCCACCCGCAGTACCTGGTCATGCTCGCGCTGTGGGGCCAGTCGCCGCTGCCGGTGAAGGAGCTCATCGAGATGCTCCAGCTCGACGGCCCGACGCTGTCGCCCATGCTCAAGCGGCTTGAGGCGGCGGGCCTGGTCACGAGGACCCGCGACCCGCAGGACGAGCGGCAGCTGCGCATCGACCTGACCGAGCAGGGCCGCGCCCTGCGCCAGCAGGCGCTGAACGTGCCGCCCGCGGTCGTGGCGAAGCTCGGCATGAGCCTCGGCGACCTCATGGAACTGCACAAGAGCCTCACCGAGCTCAACGCGGCGGCCCGCCGGGCCGGCGTCACGCCGCTCCCCGCCCCCGCCAAAGACAGCGTGTTACGCGGCGATGCCCTTGATGAGCTGGTCGAGCACCTCGATCATCTCGGCGCGGGCTCGCGCCGGGTCCGCCGCCTCGGCGACGTAGAGCGCGGCTTCGTCGCCTGCCCCCATGAACACGTGGGCGAGCGGGCGCACGGCCTGCGACCGAATAAGTCCCGCCTCCATCCCCTGCATCAGCACCGCCTGCACCATGCCGAACACGTGCCGCTGGCACACCTCACGCCAGCGCGCCCAGCCGAGCACCGACGGCCCGTCGAGCAGGGCGATGCGGTGGATCTCCGGTTCGACGCAGATCTCCAGCCAGGCGCGGACCGCGCGGCGCAGCCCCACTACCGGATCCGACCCCCCGGCCGCGGCCGCCTGCTCGGCGAGCCGCGCGGCGATGTCGCCCTCGACCGCGTCCACCACCGCGTCGAACAGCGCCACCTTGTCCGCGAACTGGTGGTACAGCGCGCCGCGGGTGACGCCCGCCTCCGTCGCGATCGCGTCGGTCGCCACGTCGGCGAAGCCCTGCGCGGCGAACAGCCGTCGCGCCGCGGCGACGAGGGCCTCCCTGGTCGCGGCGGAGCGGTCGGCCTGGGTGCGGCGCACCCGCGGCCCGCTCACCGCGGAGATCGGTGTCGTCATCCTTTGATTCTGCACAACATCACTGCCTTTGGATCACAGCCTTTGGGGTACGAACTGTAGACAAACATACATGCTGAATGTATGTTTTTGACCATGACAACCGATCATGTTCCAGCAGAATCCGCGCCGGTCGACCTGCCGCAGGGCAAAGTCGCCTACCGCGTCGCCGGTCCCGCCGCGAGCGACCACCCGCCGGTCGTGCTCGTGCACGGCCTGCTCGTCGACAATCGCCTGTGGACGCCCGTAGCCGAGCGCCTCGCCGCGGACGGCATCCGCAGCTACGCGCCCACGCTGCCGCTCGGCGCGCACCGGCTGCCGATGAACGCCGACGCCGACCTCTCGCCCACGGGCGTCGCCGGGCTCGTGCTCGACTTCATCCGGGCACTCGACCTGAGCGACGTGATACTCGTCGGCAACGACACCGGCGGGGCGATCGGCCAGATCATGCTCGGCGCCGACAGCAGCCGGATCGGCGCCGTGGTCCTCACCGACTGCGACGCGCTCGGCACGTTCCCGCCGCTTGGCTTGGCGCCGCTGTTCCGCGCGCTGCGCTATCCGTGGCTGGTCGCCCGCCTCGCGAGCGCGCTCAAGGCGAAGGCGCTGCGGCACGGCCCGCTCGCCTACGGCCTGCTCACCAGCGAGCCGCTCGATCCCGAGTTGACGCTCGACTGGATGCGCCCGGCCGCCGACCCGGCGATCCGCCGCGATCTCGCCAAGCTCGCCCGCGGCGTCGACTCGAAGGTCCTGCTCGACGCCGCCGGCCGGTTCGGCCAGTTCCCCGGGCCGGTGCGGATCCTGTGGGGCGAGGCGGACCCGTACTTCAAGGTCAAGCTCGGGCGGCGGCTCAGCGAGGCGTTCCCGCGCGCCACCTTCGCCACGGTGTCCGGCGGCCGCGCCTTCCTGCCGCTCGACCATCCCGACCGGGTCGTGGGCGAGATCCTGGCGGCCGCGCGCGACGCGCGACAGCCGGACCCGGCGGGCTAAGCCAGCCCGCGGCAAGCGGGGGGCGCAGGTGAGTAGGCCGAAGTCGTTCGGAATGATGATTCGGACTACGCGGTAGCGTGGCGAGCATGCGAGTCAGGATCGGGATTTCACTAGGTACGGCCGGGGCGCCCGGCGAGTTCGAGTCGGCGGTCGAGGTGCTTGAGTTGGCTGGCGTCGACTCGCTGTGGCTGCCTGAGGTCGTGTACGGGCCGGCCGTGGACCCGTTCACCGGCATGGCGTACGCGCTGGCGAAGACCGCGCGGCTCAAGGCGGGCAGCGGGATCTCCGTCCTGCCCGGGCGCCATCCCGTGCTCGTGGCCAAGCAACTGGCCTCGCTGGCGGGGCTCGCGCCGGGGCGGGTGCTGCCCGTGTTCGGACTCCAGCCCGCCCAGCCGGGCGAGCGCGCGCTGTTCCCCGTGCCGGAAGGGCAGCGCGGCGCGGTGTTCGACGAGGCGCTGACGCTGCTGCGGCTGATGCTGACCGGCGATGAGGTGACGTTCCACGGCTCGTTCTTCCACGTGGAGGGCGCGTCGGTCGGCCCGCTGCCCGGCAAGCCGCTGGATATCTGGCTCGGCGGCTCCGCGCCGGCCGGGCTGCGCCGGGTGGGACGGCTCGCGGACGGCTGGCTCGGCGCGCTGCTTACCCCCGCGGAGGCGCGCGACGCGGTCGCGACGATCAACGGCGCCGCCGATCAGGCCGGGCGCGAGGTGGAGCAGGATCACTTCGGGATCAGCCTGGCGGTCGCGTTCGGCGGCGTACCCGACGCGCTCGCGGACTCGATCAGGCGGCGCCGACCGGACGCCGACCCAGCGGCCCTGGTCGCGGACGGCTGGGCGGGCGCCCGGGCCCTGATCTCCGCGCACGTGGAGGCGGGGCTCAGCAAGTTCGTGATCAGGCCCGCGACGCCGCCGGCATCGTTCGCGGAGTTCATCGACGGGTTTGCCCGGGAGCTCATGCCGTTGCAGACCTGAGTCCTATGGCGTTTCCTCGAGCGCTTCTTTCGAGTAGCCGGCGACCTGCTTGTAGCCGTCGGACAGCGCCCGCAGTTCCTCTTGGGTGAGCACGTCGTCGATGTCGCGGAACGGCTTGTCGCCGGTCCGCTCGTACACCTCGCGGAGTATGG
>Ga0207416_1003645_pt1 | contig 14359 bp, 14 predicted proteins | sample PaiPotPPM11metaG_FD_184107 | JGI IMG/M metagenome (GOLD analysis project Ga0207416, IMG submission 184107) | Iron sulfur acid spring bacterial and archeal communities from Banff, Canada, to study Microbial Dark Matter (Phase II) - Paint Pots PPM... ...
CGGCGTTACTGGTCGGCGGCGGGGGCCAGGGTCGGCTTGAGCTCGAGCAGGCGGGCGAGAAGGCCGTTGACGAAGGCCGGCGACCCGTCCGTGGACAGGTCCCGGGCCAGCAGGACCGCCTCGCTGATCGCGACCCCGTCCGGCACGCCGGAAACCCAGTAGAGCTCGTACACCCCGATGCGCAGGATGTTCCGGTCCACCGCGGGCATCCGGTCCAGCGTCCAGCCCTGCGCGTACTCGCTCAGCAGCTGGTCGATGCGGTCACGGTGCTCCCGCACGCCGCGGACCAGCTCGGCGGCGTAGCCGGAGACCGGCGGCGCGCCCTCGGCCGCGCTGCCGGCCGAGCGCTCGGCGAGCAGGTCGAGCACGGGCTCGCCCCGGATCTCGGCCTCGTAGAGGATATCGAGCGCCCGCTTCCTGGCCTTAGTGCGTGCTGGCATGGCCGGTCCGCCCGAACGTGGGCCGTGGGCGGGACCTCACGCCCGGCCGAGGTACTGGCCGGTGCGCGTGTCTACCCTGATTTTCTCGCCGGTCGTGATGAACAACGGGACGTGGATCTGCGCGCCGGTCTCCAGGGTGGCGGGCTTGGTCCCGCCGGTCGACCGGTCGCCCTGCAGGCCGGGGTCGGTCTGGCTGACGGTCAGCTCCACGGCCGCGGGCAGTTCGACGTACAGCGGGATTCCCTCGTTGAGCGCCACGGTCACGTTCTGCTCCTCAAGCAGGTAGTTCGCGGCGTCGCCGACGGTGGCCGCGGGCACCCGCGGCTGGTCGTAGGTCTCGGTGTCCATGAACACGAAGTCCTCGCCCTCGCGGTACAGGTACTGCATCTCCCGCCGGTCCACGTTGGCCTGCTCGACCCGCACCCCCGCGTTGAAGGTCCGGTCGACGACCTTGCCCGACATCACGTTCTTCAGCCTGGTGCGCACGAACGCGCCGCCCTTGCCGGGCTTGACGTGCTGGAAGTCCACGACGTTCCAGAGCTGGCCGTCGAGGTTGAGGGTCATGCCGTTCTTGAGATCGTTGGTGGTGGGCACTGGTGGCGTCTCCTGCGTGCGTGCGGAACCGGCCCGTCCCGGCTACAGGACGAGCAGCTCCCGCGTGGTCGTGGTGAGTATCTCGCGTGAGCCCGCCGCTTCGGTGCCAGCCTGGGGAGACGAGCCCCCCGTACCAGGGAGAAGATCGCGCACCACCAGGGTGTCCTCGATCCTGACACCGCCTCTGCCGGGCAAGTAGATCCCGGGTTCGACGGTAACGGGAACCCGATCCACGAGTGTACCGGTCCTTCCGTACCCGATGATCGGGGCTTCGTGCACCTCCAGGCCCACGCCGTGGCCGAGCCCGTGCTGGAAGTGGTCGCCGTATCCCGCGTCGTCGATCAGGTCGCGGGCCGCCGCGTCGACGTCGACCACGTCCGCGCCGACGGTCGCGGCCGCGACGCCGGCCCGCTGGGCCGTGGCCACCAGCTCGTAGATCTCCCGCTGCCAGCCGGCCAGCTCGCCGAGCGCGACCGTGCGGGTCATGTCCGCGTGGTACCCGCCGTACCGCGCGCCGCAGTCGATGGTGATCAGGTCACCGGCGGCGAACGGCCGGTCGGTGGGCGCGTGGTGCGGGATCGCGCCGTGCGGCCCGCTGGCCACGATGGTGTCGAACGCCACCGCCTCGGCGCCGTGATCGATCATGGCCCGCTCCAGCAGGACTGCGAGCTGCCGCTCGGTCCGGCCCGGGGCGATGCCCGGCAGGATGGTGGAGAACGCGTCGTCGGTGATCGCGCACGCCCGGGCGAGCAGGGCGAGCTCGGTGTCGTCCTTGACCATCCGCAGGTCCTCGATGATCCGCCCGGCGGGCACCAGCGTCGGCGCGCCGTCGAGCGAGGCGAGCTCGGCGTGCTGCTCGACGGTCATCACGTGCGCCTCGAACCCGAGCAGAGCCAGGCCTCGGTGCATGGCCAGGGTGGCCAGCGCGGGACCGACGAAGCGCTCGACGACCAGCTCCAGGTCGCCGCAGTCGCGCGCCGCCGCCTCGGCGTACCTGAAGTCGGTGGCCAGTACGGCCGGCCCGTGCGCGGGCAGCAGCAGCGCCGCGTTCGAGCTGACCAGCCCGGTGAGGTAGCGGACGTTGACCAGGCTGGTGATCAGGATCGCGTCCGCGCCCCAGCCCTCGATCTGCTCCTGCGCCCGCGCCCGGCGGGTCGCGTGTTCGGCCGGCATGCGGTCACGCCGCCAGGTCGCGGATCTGCTCGATCAGCCGCACTCGCTCGGCGTGCGTCGGCGCGATCGGCGCGACGTTGAGCGCGGTCACGCCGGACTCGCGGAACGCGGCCACCCGCTCGGCGACCCAGGACCGCGGCCCGATCAGCGAGGTCTTTTCCAGCAGCGCGGCGGGCACCAGCGCGGCCGCCTCGTCCTTGCGGCCGTCCAGGTAGGCGTCCTGGATCGCCTCGGCCTCGGCCTCGTACCCGTACCTGGCCACCAGGTCGTTGTAGAAGTTGCGGCCCTTGGCGCCCATCCCGCCGATGTACAGCGCCTGCATGGGCCGGCTCAGCTCGCGCAGCCCGGTGACGTCCTCGCCGATCGCCAGCGACGCGGTGGCCGGCATCACCTCGAGCGGCGGCAGCGACGGGTCGCGCTTGGCCTTCCCGGCCGCCAGCGCCTCGCCCCACACCGACGCCGCCTTCTCCGGGTAGTACCAGATCGGTTCCCAGCCCTCGGCCAGCTCGGCCGCCATCTCCACGTTCTTCGGGCCGAGCGCGGCGACGAAGATCGGGATCCGGTCGCGGACCGGGTGGTTGATCAGCTTCAGCGCCTTGCCCAGCCCGGTGCCCTGGTCCGGCGGCAGCGGGATCGTGTAGTAGCGGCCGGAGTACTCCAGGCGCTCCCGCCGCCAGACCTTGCGGCAGATCTCGATGATCTCCCGGGTCCGGCCGATCGGCGCGTCGTACGGCACGCCGTGCCAGCCCTCGATGACCTGGGGACCCGAGGCCCCGATCCCCAGCACGAACCGGCCGCCGGAGACGAAGTCGATCCCGGCCGCGGTCATCGCGGTCAGCGTCGGGGTCCGCGAGTAGAGCTGGAGGATGCCCGAGGCGAGCTGCAGCCGCTCGGTCTTCGCCGCGACGTACCCGAGCTGGCTCACTGCGTCGTAGCTGTACGCCTCGGGCACGAACACGATGTCCAGGCCGGCCTGCTCGTAGTCGGCCAGCTCGGTGACGGTCTCAGCGAAGCCGCCGGCGTAGTTCAGGGACATCCCGATGCGCATGTGTGCGGGTCCTTTCGAGTCCTAATAAGAGTTAGCGGGTCCGCCGTACGGCAGACTCGGGGTGAGGTGGCCGCCGGCAGGTGAGCACTGTTGCCTCCCGGGCTTTGAGCCCTGACGAAAGACTGTGCCCCTGCCGGTGACCGGGAGGATTGATCGCTGCTGGGATGTCGTGCCCGCCGGGTGGCGTGAGCACTGCTTTATTAGGTCGCTGATGGTTCTCCCGCTGGCTGCTGACATGTTTCGACATCGTTGACGGGAGTGCCGGTGCGGCTGTTCGCAGGTGATGACTGGGCGGAGGACCATCACGATGTGGAGGTGATGGACGAGGCCGGGAAGGTGCTGGCGAAGCGGCGGCTGCCCGAGGGTGTGGCCGGGATGACGCAGCTGCATGAGCTGATCGGCCGGTTCGTGCCTGAGGACGCAGGTGACGTGGAGGTGGTGATCGGGATCGAGACCGACCGCGGCCCGTGGGTCGCGGCGCTGGTCGCGGCCGGGTACACCGTGTATCCGGTGAACCCGCTGCAGGCCTCGCGGTACCGGGAGCGGCACGGGGTGTCGGGGGGCAAGAGCGATCAGGGTGACGCGCACATGCTGGCGGACATGGTGCGCACCGACTCCCACCAGCTGCGCCCGGCCGCGGGTGACTCCCCGCAGGCCGCGGGCATCAAGGTGGTGGCCCGCACGCACAAGACGCTGATCTGGGACCGCACCCGGACGGTGCAGCGGCTGCGGCACCAGCTGCGCGAGTACTTCCCCGCCGCGCTGGCAGCGTTCGAGGACCTGGACGCCCCCGACGTGCTGGAACTGCTGGGCAAGGCCCCCGACCCGGCCCGGGCCGCCAGGCTGACCCGGGCCCAGGTCAGCGCGGCGCTCAAGCGCGCCCGCCGCCGCGGCATCGCCGGCAAGACCGACGCGATCCTGGCCGCGCTGCGCGGCGAGCAGCTGGCCCAGCCCGCCGCCCTGACCGCGGCCTACGCAGCGACCGCCCGGTCCCTGATCGCGGTGATCACCACCTTGAACGAGCAGGTCAAGGCCCTGGAAGAGCAGGTGAGGGAGCATTTTGGCCGGCACCCGGACGCTGAGATCTACCAGTCCCAGCCCGGCCTGGGCGCGATCCTCGGCGCCCGGGTGCTCGGCGAGTTCGGCGATGACCCGCACCGGTACGCCGACGGCAAGGCCCGCAAGAACTACGGCGGGACCAGCCCGATCACCCGCGCGTCGGGCAAGAAGAAGGTCGTCGCCGCCCGGTTCATTCGCAACGACCGGCTCATCGACGCCCTCATGTCCTGGGCCTTCGCGTCGCTGAACGCCTCGCCCGGCGCCCGGGCCTTCTACGACCAGCAGCGCGCCAAAGGACTCGAACACAACGACGCACTCCGCAGGCTCGCCAACCGGCTGATCGGCATTTTGCACGGATGCCTGAAGACCCGCACCCGCTACGACGAGGCCACCGCGTGGGGTCACCGGGAAAAACTCCCTCAATCTTCCGTCGCGGCTTGACATTTAAGCTCCTGGGATGTCTTTCGACAGCGCCTGCTTGCCATCGGCGAAGGTGCGTACGACCGTGGCCCCGGATCCGCCGCTCGTGATCTTCGGGATGTAGCCGTTGAGCTTCTGCGCGTTCGTGCTGTGCGCCGCCTCCGCGGCCAGGGCGAAGATCAGGACCGAGTCGTAGGTGTACTGGGCTTGCGGGTCGTTCACGTACTGCATAGCCGTCGGGTACGTCTTCTTGATCGCCTCGAGGGCCGACGTGTACGCCGCTTCTCCCGGACCGCTGGTCGCCACCTGGGACGAGACCGCGTGCAGGTAGGTGACGACGTTGTTGGCGCCGATCGTCTTGTCGAGAGCCGAGAACACCTGGGACGTGAGGTCCGTCGCGTCCGTGACGAAGTGGACCAGCCGGTACTGCGCCTTCAGGTCGGACACGAAGGTTGTGGCCGTCTGCGGGTCCATCTCACCGAGGATCACGTCGGGGTGCAGGGCCGCCAGCCGTGCCACCTCCGTCTTGTAGGAGGGCTGATCGATCGCCACGGACAGGTCGAGCACGAGCTTGGGACTGCCCAGTTTCGCGAACGCCTTCAGCATCCCGGTATGCAGGTCTGCGGCACCGGTGTTGGTTCCGAGGAGAATCACGGCCCGCTTGTAGCCCGCGATGTGTGCGGCATAGACGAGCGCCGCGCCGTAAACCGCGTCGGCCAGCGCCATCCGGTAGAAGTACGGCGACTTGTTGGTGTCGAAGTAAGCCGAGCCGGTATAGCTGATCCAGGGCACCTTCGCCTGGTCAAGCAGGGGTGCCAGCGCCAGCGATGTGTCGGTCTCGGGACCCGATACTCCGATGATGTTCGAGGTCGTGGAGAGGAATTTCTGCACGACGGGTACGGCGTCGACCGAATCGGCCTTGTCGTCAATCTCGGCGCAGCTGATCTGGTGGCCAAGGACGCCGCCCGCTTTCTTGATGACGTACGCGGCGGCCAGGCACCCGGCCTGCGAGTGGATGCCGTACTCGGCGAGCGCGCCGCTGTACGGCCAGATGTCGCCGACCACGAGATTGGATCCGCTGCCTCCGCCTGAACCACCGCTGCCGGAGGCACCGCACGCCGCCAGGGACACGCAGAGCGCGCTCACGAGGCCGATGCTCGCGGCGACCTGGCCGCGCCATCGGTGCCTGGTACTCATGGCCGCGTCCCTGGCTGGCCAATCAGGAAGCACTTGTTGGAGTTGAAGATGAAGGATTCAACGAACGAGAGGTACTCGGTCGTCGCCGCGGTCTCGTGCATGGCGCCGGCCAGGGCGCACCAGTTGAGGAGTTCTTGCTGCCCGGCGGTCTCCAGCGCGTCTAGCGACGCGTCCCGGAACATCTCGTAGCGCCGGTCCTGGAGGGCACGGTAGTAGATCAGGTCGCTGTCAGTGTCGGGCCTGAGCCGCCAGTTCGCATCGGTGAGGAAGGCATGTGACCAGCTCGACGAGGCGGCCACGACGCAGCGCCACGGGCTGTCCAGCAGGGCGGCAGCCGTGGCGGCTCCCATCGCGAAACACCGGGCGGGCGACGGTGCGGGCGGGTCCAGCGCATCAGGACCGGTGAGCTCCCGCCCGAAGTGAATGGGTCCGCCGTGGTTCGCGATGACCCTGCTGCCGTAGCAGTTAACGGAGATGGGCAGGACCGGATGCGGGAAGCCCGTCCGGTCATAGTCGAGGAACATGACCGTATTGAGGAACGCATGCGCCAACCCCTGGTAATGCAAGGACTTGTAGGCGTATGACATGTCGATGTCCCGGGCGAGAAGCTCCTTGATGAGTTGACGCCCGATCTGGGGCGCGCCGGTCACTTTGAACCCGGCGTTCGGCCCTTCGCCCCAGACGTTCTCGATCGCCTCGTTCTCCTCGGTCGGCTGATCGCCGAAGGCCCGCTTCCGCTGCCAGGGGAACGTGACGGTGTCGTCGTAGCAGAGCACGCAGAAAGGAGGAACGACATCTTCCTTGAAGTTCTCATACTGATCGTCGCCCCATAGGACGATGACATCGGGACGGAACTTGTCGATGGCCCGGCGGACGATCGCGAAGTTGTCAACGAGGTCTTGGCGGTGCCGAGCCGCGCTGGCGGCGTAGTTCGCCCACTCCGTCTGCATGCCCTCAGGCCAGGCGGCGGGATCCTTCTGCTCCGCGGGGATCGCCGGGTCCGCTAGCGCGAACTTGAGCAGACCAGCCATCTCCTCGTCGGGCAGGTTCAGCGGCGGGTAGTGGGTGACACCCACAAACATCAGTTCAGCCATATGAGTTACGGCTCCTTCGGGCGGCCCATAAAGGCTCGGCGTGTGCTAGCGGCGCAGGTACCGCCGCGGGTTGGCCTCGAGCATCTTCTCGAGGGCATCAGCTCCGATCTCCGGCTCCCAGCTCCGCACCACGCTGGGCGAGTCCGGCCACTGGCACTCGCTGTGCGGATAGTCGGAGGAGTACAGGAGAAAGTCGCTTCCAGCGAGATCGATGAGTGACTTGGCGGTATCGGCGCCTTCGTAGAGTTCTATGCCGCAGAACACGCGCCCGCCCCGGACGTAGTCGAGCGGCGACATTTCCGGCAGGTCAACGGCGTGGGACAGGTAATGCATGTTCATGTCGAGCCGCTTGAGCCACCACGGCAGCCAGCCCGCGGAAGTCTCCAGGAAGCCCGCCCTCAGGTTCGGCCACCGGTCGAAGTGGCCGCCGAGAATGAGATAGGCGAGCAGCCGTTGCGCGTTCCAGGGCAGGGCGGCGGTCCGGGCCACGACGATGTTGTCCCAGATGTCCCGGTAACCGGGGAAGTAAGGGGGCTCGTAGGTGAAGGGATGAACGAGCAACGCGAGATCGAGTTCGTTGAGCGCCTCCCAGATCGGCGTTAGGTCCGGATCGTCGACCGGCAACCCCTCGGGCAGCATGATCTGGGCCGCGCCGCACCAGATCTCAGTGCCGTATCGCCGTATCCATTCGGCCGCCGTGGCCGGGTCCTGCCCCGGAATGAGCATGACGCCGCGCAACCTCGAGCTGTCGGCCGAGCAGTAATCGGCCATGTAGCGGTGGTAGGCCTCGTAGAGCAAGAGCGCCAGGTCACGGTCGATCGCGGTGCACGCGGCTGCCCAGACGCCCGGGATGATGAGGTGCTGGCTCACCCCCTCGGCATCCATGTCCTTCAGGCGTAGTTCTGCGTTGCGGTCGGAGACGTCAGCCACCGCGATCCGCCCGCTTCCCTGCACCTTCGGCTGCGCCACTCCACCGACCCCGAACGCAGGGCGCGCGGCCGTCTGCCCCGCCTCCTCGAGGTGCGAACCCGGCCTCCTGCGGTACGCGATCGGCCGCATGCGGAAAACGCGTCGCTTACCGGGCTCATCGGGATATTGCTCGATGATGTACCGGCTGAGTTCGTCCCAGCGTTCCCGCAGCTCAGGGGAGGCGTAGTACTGAAGGACGTCCGCCGACGGGTCGACGTGCGTGTCGACGTCGATGATCTCGGTCATGCGCCTGGTCCTCTCATCCGTCTCATCAAGGGCGCGAAGCTCGGCCGTCACCCCCGGATCGCGAAGGCCTCGACCTCGATCGTGAACCGGGCCTCCACCAGGCGGGCTACCACGAGGAGGGTGTTGGGCGGGTGCTCGCCGCCGACGAAGATCTCACCGAACACAGCCGCCCGGGCGGCCATGAACTCAGCGATGTTGTCGGCCCCGACCAGGAAGGTCGTGGTCTTGAAAATGTCCTGTGTTCCGAGCCCCTGCGACCGCAAGGCGATCACGACGTTCTGGAACGCCTGCCGGGTCTGGGCCGTCAGGCTCCCGTCGCCGGCCAGCTCACCGGAGCCGGTGATCCCGACCTGACCCGCCACCGTGACGATCTGCGCCCCGGTGGCGACGCTGATATGCGAGTACTTCCCGAGCGGAGGGCCAAGGCCGTCGGGCTGCCTGATGAATTCGACGGGCATTTCCAACCTCCTCCTCGTCAGTCGACGGCGCTCGGCGGTCAGGCGTGCGCGGTCTCCTTCTTCGCGTCGCTCGGTGCCGAAACGAAATGAATGGTGTTGTCGAGGCGGCCGATGCCGCCGATCTCGCAGACCACCCGGTCGCCGTCCTGCAAGAACTTCGGCGGGTCGAATCCGACGCCCACTCCGCTCGGCGTGCCCATCGCGATCAGATCGCCCGGGACCAGCGGGAAGACGCGCGAGATTTCCTCGATCGTCTCGGCCACGCCGAAGACCATGTCGCCAAGCCTGGCGTCCTGCCGCAGTTCATCATTGACCCAGCAGCGAATCGTTCGATGCTCCAGATCGGTCAGTTCGCCGGCTGACACAATCACCGGTCCGGCGGGCGTGGCGCGCGCCAGGGATTTCCCCAGAAACCATTGCTTGTGACGTCGTTGAAGGTCCCGCGCAGTGGTGTCGTTGACGATCGTGTATCCGGCGACGTGGCGATGTGCGTCCGCGGCCGCGATACGCCGGCCGCCGACTCCGATGACGACGCCGAGTTCCACCTCGTAATCCAGCGCCGTCGCGAGTTCCGGGTCAACCGCGATGTCGTCCTGCGGACCGCATAGCGCGGCGACCGGCTTGGTGAAGACGATCGGTACGTCCGGGACGGCGGCCGCGTCCCCCGAGTAGGCGGCGAACTCCTCAGCGTGCGCCCGGTAGTTCTTTCCCAGGCACATCACATTCCGGGGCGGCACGATCGGCGGGAGCAGCCGGGCTGGGGCCAGCGAGCCATCGACGCTGACGCGTTCCCCCATGGCCAGGACATCGATCGCCGAGTATCCGCTGCCCGTCGCCGATGGCCCGAGCGGAGTCCACGGGTACCACAGCCCATCCCGCTCGACCGCCAGGACCGGGCCGTCGGCAGCCGCGATCGTCCCCACTCTCACCGCGGGAACCGTCCGCCCCGTCGGGCCGCTCCGTCCGTCGAGTCAGGTCGCCCCGGGATGACGACCGCTCGTTGCCTCGCCCGCCCCGCCGGTCGTTGCCTCGCCCGCCCCGGCACGTTCCCTCTGCGCATGAACCGCTCCCGTCAGGGCGTTCTAGATGATCCATACGATATGGTATAGGACCCTAGGAAACAAGAGATGATCGATAATTTTCAAGATCCTAGACTTTTAAGGGGAACCTTCTGCTTCTGCTAACGTGTGCAGTCATGGCGGCAACCGGGGACCGGACCACCCTGGGCGAGCACGTCTACGAGCAGGTACGTGCCGCGATCCTGTCTGGGCGGCTGCATCCCGGGCAGCGGCTCAAGGTCGCGGATCTGTCGGCGGAGTACGGGGTCAGCCTGAACGTCGTCCGCGAGGCACTGAACAGGCTGACCGGCGAGCAGCTTGTCCGGGCCGAGCCGCAGATCGGCTTCGCCGTCACCGACCTGTCCCTCGACGACCTGACGGATCTCGTCAGAGTGCGGGTCGCCATCGAGAGCACGGCGCTGCGCTGGTCGATCGAGCACGGCGACATAGCCTGGGAGTCGCAGGTGGTGGGGGCGCACTACCGGCTGGCGAACACGCCCATGACCACGGCGGACACGGCGCCGACGGTCACCTACGACTGGATCCGGGCGCACTCCGACTTCCACGCCGTCATCCTCAGCGCGTGCGGCAGCCCGCGGATGCAGGACATCACCCGGTCTCTCTCGGACGCCGCAGAGCTCTACCGACGCTGGTCGCTGCCCCGCGCCCACCGCGATCTGCCCGGTGAGCACGCCGAGATCATGAACGCCACGCTAGCCCGCGAGGCTGACCGGGCGGCAGCAGCGCTCACCGCACACATCCAGCGGACGCGGGATACCCTGCTCGAGCAGCAAGCACCGCGGGATGCGTGAGGCGCGGCGCGGGTGCCCGGCGCGTAGCCTGTCGTGGTGGGCCAAGCCGAAGATGAGGTCCGCGTCGACGCCGAAGACGCCCTCGGGGCGATCGACGGCCTGGAGGTGCGACGCGTCTTCAGTGGCTGGGGTTTCTACCGGCGCGGCCTGCTTTTCGGAGCGGCGTGGGAGGGCCAGTTCCGGTTCCGCACCCGCCAGGGCGGACGCTGGATCTACGAGGCTGTCGATCAGGACATGCTCAGCCGTCCCGACGAACTGGCCGAGGTGCACTGGGCTCCGAGCGCGACCTGGGCCGACCTGCAGGACATGCTGCTCGATGGCGAGTGGCACGTGCTGCACTTCATCGGACACGGAGACTTTGATCACGCCCAGGACGAGGGCATGCTGGCGCTGGTGCGCCCGGACGGGCGCGCTGACCTGGTGGCGGCGCACCGGCTGGTCGACCTGCTGCGGCAGACTCGGCCGATGCCGCGCCTGGTCGTTCTGAACTCCTGCTCCGGTGGCGCGGCGGGCGTAGGTGACTTGTTTTCCGGCACCGCCGCGGCCCTGGTCCGGGGCGGGGTCAGCGCTGTGGCCGCGATGCAGTATGAGATCTCTGATATCGCGGCGGTGGCATTCACCCGAGGTTTTTACGCCGCGATCGTCCATGGACGCGGTGTCGATGACGCCGTCTCCAGCGGCCGGGTGGCCATCCTCGGGCTTAGCGACCGGACCCTGGAATGGGTGACCCCGGTGTTGTACCTCCGCGGTCACGATAGCCAGTTGTTTGCCTTCCCCGCGCCTGCCGAGGACAGCGGCCTTGCGAGCGGCCTGGATGCCACTGGCGCCGGCATCAGCAGCACGGCCCCTCGTGCCGACGCTCTCGCGTCGTCTGCTGACGGAGGAACCGGACACGACATCGCCGACGCTTTCGGGAGCCTTTCCGGCAAGCGGGCCGGGAAATCATGGTGCCGCGCGCGGACATGGTGTTCGTCGAACGCGACAAGACCATCAGGCAGGTGCTGTCACTGGCGCTGCGCAGTGGCTTCTCCCGGATCCCGGTGGTGGACGAGGGCGACGACGACGTTGTCGGCATCGCGTACATGAAGGACATGGTGGCCCGGAGCTATGAGAATCCGGATGCCATAGGGGCCGAGAGAGTCGAGGGTGTATGGCGCCCCGCCAGGCAGGGTCCCGGCAAAGTTGAACGCTGTCCCGTTTGCCCGGCTGGTGCCGGCCCGGATGCCGCTTCCCGCGCGCCGGGCCGCCGATCCCCGCCCGTCCGGCTGCCGCCGTCCATGATCGTGGTGGATCGGTTGCAACTATCGCCCCCGATCAACCACGATCATGGAAACATCGGTTACGGCTCCGGCCGGAAACCCAATTGGGTCGGGCCGGAAACTGGTCAACTGGCCCAGCCCGCTGGCACGGTAGCCAGGGCGGCTTGCGGAACCGGACATAAGGGCAGAATTCGCTAGAACGCCGGGGCCGTGCCCCGCCAGGCACGTGCCGTACAGCAAGCGGGTCGACGAACTGCTATGTGAAAAGCAAGCGTTGGGCAATCATATGGCAATTGTGTTCGACGAGCACGGCGGCACCGCCGGGCTGATAACCATCGAGGACATCCTCGAAGAGATCGTTGGCGAGATCAACGACGAGTACGATCACCCGGCGCGGTCGGTGGAATGGCTCCCCAATGGCTCAGCCCGGGTCACCAGCCGACTGCCCGTGCGGCGGCTCAAGGAGCTATTTGGAGTCCGAATCGAGGCCGAGGGCGTCAAAACGGTCGCCGGGCTGCTCGGCGACGCGCTCGGCCGGCGCCCGGTCAGGGGCGATGTCGCTTCAGTCAGCGGCCTGCGGCTGACCGCAGAGGAGCTGTCCGGGCGGCGCCACATCGGCACCGTCCTGGTGCAACGGGACGCCGACGCAAATAGAACTAGGGCTGACTCAGCCGGTTAGGCCAGGGCTCAGCGGCGACTGGCATACTCGCGGAGCCAGTCCAGGGCCATGACGCTGGAGTCGAGGATCGAGACGTGTCCGTCGTCTGGGCGTAGCCACAGCTCCGCCGCGCGGCAGCGCTGCGCCAGCCACGTGGCGTGCGAGCTGGGCACGAGCCGGTCCTGGGCGCCGTGCACGAGCAGGACGGGGGTGCTTATCTCCCGGGGGTCACACCCCCAGGGGGTGACGTAGGCCAGGTCGTCGTCCACCATCCCGCCCCGGTCGGTGGCCAGGGCCTGGCCGGCCACGGTGCCCAGCCACGACCATGCACCGAAGGCCGCGGCGAGATCGGCCGGGGTAAATACCTGCGGGTCGAACTCGGCGGACGCGAAGTAGGCCTCCAGAGTCGCGCGTCCGGTGGCGGCGGCGCGATATTCCGCGGCGCCGGAGGGGGCCATGCCTGCGAACCAGTCCAGGTCCTCGGCGTCGAACGGGGCAGGCCCCGACATGCAGACCGTGGCCAGGACGCGCCCGGGCAAGACCGCAGCGCAGGCCAGGGCGTGCGGGCCGCCGCCAGAAACACCCATGACCGCGAACTGGTCGATGCCCAGCGCGTCGGCGATGCTGGTGACGTCGGCGGCCGCTGACGCCACGTCGCGGCCCGGGTGCGGAGTTGAGCCGCCGTATCCGGGCCGGTCATGCGAGACCCAGCGGATGCCGCGCTCGGCCGCGGCGGCGAACAGCGGCTCGGGCGGCGCGCCGGTACTCGGTGCGCCATGCTGCCAGAAGACAGCCAGCCCGGCGGTCCCGTCGCCGACGGCGGTGTCGTAGACGTGCAGCATGCGCCCGTCGCCCAGGGCAAGGTCGGTCTCGGTCACCACCTGTCCGAGCCTAACGAATCCCTAGCGTCGATTAGGAACGTGAATACGGGTGCTGGGGCAAGTGCGTGAAAACGGCGCGGCCTTTTGCGCGACCCGCCAGGGCCGGAACGTACATGCGACAAAGTCGAGGAAATCGGTGGACATGGAGGGTTGGTTGACGGTAGCTCTGCTGTCACAGGCGCGAACATGGGCCCATATCCGGATGTTGTCCGCTCTGGGTTATGCGGAGATGCGTGGCTCACCTGCCTTTATCCCGAATCCTCAAGATGCTGAGGGTTTTCCCTACCTTGACAGGGGCTCAGACCACGCAGTGCACTGATTCGCGTCTGGTGAACTCCCTGGGGGAAGGGAATCGCCGTGAGTACGTGGGAAATCAAGCTGCCGACCTGGCTATGGGTGCTCATCATCGTGTTCCTTATTGTCTTGTGGAGCGATCATGGCGACGCTCTGTGGGTGGCGCGCTCGCTATGGCACTCAGCTGGACATGTCATCGGGGCAATCGACCATGGACTGCACGCGATGCACTCGCGCGGCTGAACCGGACCATGTAGCAGGTGGCGGCTTATGTGGACGGCAAGGTATCGACAGTCCGGGTCCGCGAGTGCTCCGCTGCCGGTCGGCCAATGGCGATAGCATCCATCTGTGGCAGTGACGAGGCGACAGCGGAACGATCTGCTCCAGACGCTCGACAAGAAGGGCCTCGCCCCTGCCGACTGTGAGCTGGACACTTCTTGGGGAACCAATCTCGTTCCCGATGGCGACGTCGCGAGAATAGTCCATCTGCCAACTAAGTCACGTTTCAGCTTTGTGGTTCTCAGCGGCTACACAATGAGGCTTATGCAAAACCCTACCATTGACGCTAGCCGAAGCAACCCCGGGATATCTCGAAAGATAACGACACGCTGCACCAGATAATAGGCAACGGCTTCCCCAGCCGATAGAAAGGAGGTTACGACACCAAACCTTTCACGACGGAGAAGCCGTTGCGGTACG
>Ga0207416_1003647_pt1:5000-14359 | contig 14359 bp, 17 predicted proteins | sample PaiPotPPM11metaG_FD_184107 | JGI IMG/M metagenome (GOLD analysis project Ga0207416, IMG submission 184107) | Iron sulfur acid spring bacterial and archeal communities from Banff, Canada, to study Microbial Dark Matter (Phase II) - Paint Pots PPM... ...
CTGCCGCCGTTGAACTAGGGAGGCGGGGCGGCAAGAAGGGCGGCAAGGCCCGAGCCGCCAAGCTCTCGGCCGAGGAGAGGTCGGAGATCGCTAAGAAGGCGGCAGCCGTCAGGTGGGGGGGCCGAGCCTAGATCGACCGCGGGGGGCGGGGTGCCGAGAGCGTGACTTACGAGCCTTTGGCACAACGCCTCGGGCAGCCTCCAAAGCCGCCAGGACATCCAGATGCCGCTCGGTGTCTAGCAAGGCGTTGCTATACCACCGTCCGTCCTCTACCGGGACGGCAGATCGGTGTTCGAGCACAAATGATGGCGGACTAGGCCCCGGTTGGAATTCCGACCCCCGCGCCACGAGCCGGATATTGAATGTCGGCACAATCTGGAGGTCGGCGCCGTCAACGTCGTCGGGACGAACCTTCTCTAGCGCACGAATCGCACTTGGCTCCAGGAGGGCCGAGAGCGGCAGATCGAGCGTCGCCGTGATTTCGGACAGGTCATGTAGATCGGACGGCTCTCCGATGCACGGCCCTCCGTCTGGCACTTGAATCGTGTCTGCCCAGGCGCGAAGAAGGGCGTATATCCCAGCGATCCGAGAACTAGGCGCTGCCACGTCGATCACTAGTCTGACTGGCTCGACATTTATGTGGCGCACCACGATTAAGGTGCCGTCAGTCGGGTCAACCCACTCCCCCATGCTGAATGTCAGCCCCGGGGGATCCATGGCCACAACGGGTAGAAGCGTCGGCGTCGGCGTCCCAACATCTACCGATGTGAAGTGAAACAACTGCTGCAATTGCGTCCGGTACGTCTCCGAACTGAGCATGCTGAGGCGCAGATCGTCGAACTTGAAGTCGAAGATCCGTCGCGCCGAAATGACGATAACGTCCCGAGGCATCAGGCAGCCTTGCTCACTCGCGGCTCCTGGTACAACCGGGCGGCGGGTTGGCGCCGGACGCCTTCGTCCGGCGCCTCGCTCGGTGGTGTGACGATCGGAAACGAATTCCCGTTCAATGCGAAGTAGGGATCATAGGTGACTGTCACGTTTTGCATGGGAATTTCCACTGTCGTCTGTCCGAGGCTGTCGTGTGCCCAGTGCCGGTTCACTCTCTCAAGCCAGTCCGGAGGCGCAGGATCTTGGAAGGCGGGTGTTTGCGCGCGATCCGCCAGTGGTTCGATCAGGACGATGGCCCGGTAACCCAAAGTCCACGATGCCTCAGCCACCGATGCGAGAGTGAGGTTGGCGGCACCGGAGAGCAACTGACTCACCCTGCCCGGAGTGACGCCGAGGCGATCGGCAAATCCCTGTTTGGTGAGCCCGACGTTGGCGACCAGTCCCGACAGGGTCTCGGCGGTCTGGCTGAGCAAGAGTTCCTGCTCATAGGCCTTACGCACGCCAGCCGTTCTCATTGCCGTCCTTCCTTCCACTCGGCGGTGATTGTATCTGCAAGGCGGACGTCTTGAGGACGCAACTTTGTGCCTTTCTTCGGCATGCCAAGCGCAACCCAGACGTCTTTTCCTTCCAATAAAACCAGCATTCGCAGGGGTGGCCGACCGCGTGACCCGCGGGGTGTGGGCCTCAACTCGTAGAGACGATGCTTCGATCCCTTCACTACGTTGAACTTCGGGCCTCCGGCGGGACGGCTAGTAATTTGGCTCGTGTACCACGTTTCGACACACGCGCATACCTTGCCCTGTTCCCACTCACTCAATTCATCGTACCAACGCCTGGCTGGCAAGCGGCCGTTGCTTCTCTTCATGGCTCGGATCTTTACCCCACTATCCGGGAGCCGTTCGAGGAGGTCTTCGTGTGGATCGGGAACCGTCCCTCGCGGTGTGTCCACCGTGGGAGTAAGGGTACACGGCGCTCGATTGGTCGAGAGCCGAGAGACAGTAGGCCGGGTGGAACGATAGCTCTGTTACTTTAGCTGTAACTAAAGGTGATGTCAAGTTCCCCCCAGACATCCACATTGACGATGCCTAGACGCTCAAGTATTATGGTCAGTATGAATCGACTCCCCCAAACCAAACGGGTCCAGGTGGTAAAGGCTCTCGTCGAGGGCAACTCCATCCGGGCCACCGTCCGCATGACGGGCGTGGCGAAGAACACCGTCGCCAAGCTCCTGGTCGAGCTGGGCGAGGCTTGCTCCCAGTATCAGGACGATGCTCTCCGGGGACTCACCTGCCGCCGCGTTGAGGCCGACGAGATCTGGGCCTTCTGCTACGCCAAGGAAGCCAACGTCCCAGCCGAGCATGAGGGAGAGTTCGGGTACGGAGATATATGGACGTGGGTGGCGATGGACGCGGATACCAAGCTGGTCCCGAGCTGGCTGGTCGGAGAGCGCGACACCCCGACCGCCATCGAGTTCATGCAAGACGTAAGGGACCGCATCGCCAACCGCACCCAGCTCACCACCGACGGATTGGTCTGCTACCTCACCGCTGTCGAGGAAGCCTTTGGGTCTGACGTTGACTATGGCCAGCTCGTCAAGGTTTACGGAGAGCTTCCCGAGTCCAAGCGGCGCTACAGCCCGTCCCGATTCATCACCGCCGAGAAGCGGCTGGTAAGCGGGACCCCTGATCCGGCCACGGTCACCACTAGCCACATCGAGCGCCAGAACTTGACCATGCGGATGGGGATGCGCCGCTTCACTCGACTGACCAACGGATTCAGCAAGAAGGCTGAGAACCTAGCGGCTGCGGTCAGCCTTCACTTCATGCACTACAACTTCGCACGGACCCATAAGAGCCTCGCTAATCCCTACCCACGGACTCCCGCGATGGCCGCTGGAGTGACGGATCATGTTTGGTCGATTGAGGAGATCGTGGAGCTACTCGGGTGACGCCTCTTCGGAAATCGGGTAATCACTGGGTAGTTGGTAAACACCCTCTAACAAGTACCTAGTAACCGTCAGCGTCCATCGAGAATCCTTTTCGCTTGACGAAGGGATTTGGTGGTTGGCTTCGTTGCCACGGTCCTTTACACGGTCGAGCAACGGCTTCAGTCTAGAGATGATTAGACCAGCCGACTCAAGATCATTGACATACTCGACGAAGTGTTTCCCCGGCTTACTGCCCGCCTTGTCCACGGCGACGTGCATGAGCAGCTTGCGACACATCATTTCGCACGCTGTGTATGCACTTACGCTGAAGGCCGTCCCCGCCTCACGCCACGCGCCATCTACCTCCGTGGGCAGCCCCTTCAGGGGTGCTCCGACGGGGGCAGCCGGATACACCGCTCCGGTCCTCAGCTTGACGCTGCCCTCTCCACAGTTCGGGCATTGGAGCCATAGGGTCGAATTCATCGCGGCGGAGTTGTTGTCCAGGGGTCCCGTTCCGACCACAGGACTGCCGTACACGGCCTCTGCGGCCACCAAAAGGCCGCATCCCCCACAGACGATCCGCCACGTCGCCACGTCCAGGAGTCTAGCCCCCGTCACTAGTGGAGGCTCGCGGCGGAAGTCAAGCGAAGTACACCATCAAACTGAGCCACTACCCTCAGAGGGGTAGTGGCTCAGTTTGAGCTTGTGTCCTCAAGAATCCCCAGCCCGGCTTACATCAGCGACCGGCAGCGGCCACGCGGTCAGGGCCCGGGCTGACGCCAGGTCAGGATCCCGCCTTGCATTGAGTGCCAGATCGGAATTCAGCTCCACCGCTCTGCCGATGCTTGTCAGGCTCGCGGCTAAGTCCCCGGACAGAGCCTGGGCGCAGGCCAGTGAGTACTGCGCCATCCCCCGAGCGGGCGGCGGCAGGTCGACGGCCTCGGCCAGGGCCACGCCCGCGCGGTGCAGGCGCAAAGCCGACTCTCCTTGATCGGAGCGCATCAAGCACTCACTCAGATGTCCTCCCGGGTGCCAGAAGCCACGTACCACCACCTGTAGCCAGAGGGGGCGCCCGCGCAGCCAAGGCAGGCGCTCGGGCCGAGTGAGGTCCTCGTGCTCCACCGCCCAAAGGCTGTCGATCAAAGCGGCGGTGGTGGCCCGGCTGTCCTGGAGCACCGCTTCCCAGGGCAGAGCGGCGAATCCAGCGTAGACGGCGTCCGAGCCGTGGTCGGTCTCCGCGAACTCAGGTGGCGTCTCCCGGGAGTGGACAGCCCGCAGCCGTACCACTTGCTGGCGCTTGAACTCGCTGTTGTGGGCCACGGTGGCCGTAAACGACCAGGCTCGGGCACTACCGCTTGGCTGACGGTCTGCGGGGCTGAGTTCGAGCAGAGCCCCTTCTTCGGCCCCCGCGGTCAGTCGGAGCATCATCGTGATCGCAGTTCGCAAGACTTCGCTTGTCAAGTGCTCGCCTCCGATATGCAACTGCCTCAGCTCGAGACCGGTCTTGCGCCGGTCTGAACCTCGCTCTCGTGGTTCAACGACACGATGGGTTTCCCGGCGCGCCCCTGGTCTCTCGCGCGCAACCAGCGGAGTGGCCGGCCGGGCTCGGCAAGCCCCAGGGCGCGCTGGCGCTCTACCTCCCGCAGCCGGAGATCGCGTTCACGGCGGATCACGGCGTAGAGATCACTCATGGTTCGCTTCCCTCCACTGAATCGAGGCCGCCATTGGCCGCGGCCATGGCCCCAGGTCGTGGGCTGATCCCGAGCTCCGAGCGAGAAAGGCGATGTGGGAAGGGGCGGCCTCGATCTTGCTGGCGTCCAAGCCGACTCTTTGCAGTCGCGCCTCCAGACCGTCGGCGCCTATAGGAGTGCAGTTGTCGAGCAGGTGGATCAAGCGAAAGCGCCAGCCGCCCCGACTGTCGCTGGCCACAAAGATCCCGCCCGGTCGCAATACCCGGGCGACCTCGGAGAAGAGATGGTCTTGGGCCGCGGTCGACGGGAGGTGGTGGAGCATGGTGAAGCAAACCACCGCCGAGAAGACGCCCGCGCCGAAGGGCATGCGGGTGGCATCCCCTCGAACCACGTCCAACCGCGTGCCGAACTCCCTGCCCAGCCGCGCCGCGAGCCGAGGATCGGGCTCCAGCACCACCAGCTCGCGCAGCGAATGGAGGAGCGCTCTGGTACTCGCGCCGTAACCCGGACCCAGTTCCAGGACGCGATCGCCGAGATCGACCCCGCCAAGGCTCTCGGGAATCACGGTGCTGCCAACGAACTCAGACCAAGCTTGGGAGCGGCACAGCCACTGGTGATAGAGATTCATCTCAAGCGCCTCTCGTAACGATGGTGTAGCACGGTATGTAGCAACTATATCACCTTTTATGTAGCGCAGTCGCTGCATATCATGAGATATGATGGCTGCGGATGACGAGACCAGAGCGGGCTGACGGCGGCGCCGAGCGGTTAATGACCCAGGCACCGGAACCGGTTCAGGACGCTCGGCTGCGACAGGCGGCCGTGGAGGTGCTAGCGCGTTCTGGGTGGGCAGGCTTGACGATGGAGGCAGTGGCTGAAGAGGCGGGCCTCTCCCGAGTCACGGTCTGGAGGCTAGGCGCGACCCGGGATTCCTTGGTGGCCGACCTGCTGCAAGGGTTAGAGGAGGACTACCGAAAAGCGCTCTGGCCAGCGCTCACGGCTGCCGGTTCGGCTCGGCAGCGACTGGACTTGGCTCTGAGCGGGCTGTTCGAGGTCGCGGAGGCTCACCTGCCTCTCCTGCTGGCCTCGGATCAGGTCTTCCACAAAGCCAGCGCCAGTGGGATCAATTTCAACGAGCCCTTCACCCGAATCTTCCGAGACGGGCTAGAGGACGGCAGTCTGACCCCCCCGGGGGGAGACCCGGAGGAGGCCGCCGATCTGCTCTTCAACACCGTGTGCTGGGCCTATACGCACCTACGTGGGCGCCACGGCTGGGACCCCGCCCTTTTGAGTACCCGGCTCAAAGATCTAGTCCTGCCCGGGCTCGTCGGCGCTGGTTGAGCCCTCTCACGCCGACTTCTCGCAAGCGTCGACTAAATCTCCACATGACGCTACATCGCTCCACGATATAGCCAGCGGCACCCGGATCCCAGCGATCGACGAAAGGCATGTCCACTTACCGATCTTGGGATGGTGGTCAGCTTCGGGTTCGCGATCAGCCCGGACCCCATCACTGGGTGCGGGCTGATCGCTGCTGAAATCGCCGTCAGCTGCTCTGTGGGCTGTGGCTGACATCGCAGCCGCCCGCCAGTTGCCGCTGGGTGCTCAATTGGCTCTGGACGCTAGACCCAACCCGAGGCTGGGGGCGGTGTCGTCGCTCCCGTGCCAGCCGCCACACCCGCGCCGACTCGCGATCTTCCGCCTGCCTCCGCTCGGTGTACTTCTGCGCCTCATACATGTTCATCATGTAGCTATATTAGCATATCGCTATCAGCCTGTCAACCCTATCTCGCAGCCTGCCTAACGGCCTTGCCTAGTTCGATCTTGGTCCTCAGATGTCCACTTGGCCTCCCCATATGATATAGTCGAATGGCTATGCCTCCTATCGACCAAGGCTCCGAACTCATCGGGTCACGGCCGCCCGTGGAACCCTCGGCCCCGATGGAGCTGTTGTGGCTGGGCCATCAGCTCCTCAACCGACGGCCAGGGGTTCCCGACCGGTTCGACGCGATGGGCAGCAAGCGAGCTGAAGGAATAGCAGAGCGGCTGCGCTCGTTCTGGGGCGATGGGGTCAGCGGAGGCGCTGGAGAGCTGGTGGTGCTGGCCGATTACGCAGGTCAACTCTTTGCCACCAGCTTGGACGAGATCCTCGACAACCTGCCGACGCCGGTCGGAGACCTGTCGGAAGTCGGCCTCCGCGTCGAATTGCCCGACGACCGTCGCCATTTCATTGAGCGGCTGACCCGTCTCCAGCGCGAGCCGGATGTGCGGAGTCGGTATGCAGCCGTTCTGCGCGACCTATGGGAGCCGATGCGTCCCGAGTGGGAGTCAAAGGGTCTTCCCGAGGTGCTCGGCATCGCCAGGCGCACCGCACAAAGGCTCGAACTGGGGGCGCCACTACCGGAAGTGGTGCCGGCCATTGCCGCGGTCAGCAAGAAGAATTCCGAGTGGCGCTCACTCATAGACGAGGCGGCTGGTTCGGGAAAGCTAGCCCTGATCCCGGGCTACTTCGGTGGTAGCTGGAGCATTTGGGACCTTCCTCACCATCTGGTTGTGAGCTTCAGCGCCGGAGCAGACCCACTGGCGGATGCGAAGAGCAGCGGTCAGCGGCTGGCACCGAGACTGCGTGCCTTAGGTGACCCCACTCGGCTTTCGATATTGCTGTACTTGGCCGAGAGAGCGACCAGCGTTGGCGAGGTGGCACGCCGATTCGAGCTTGCTCAGCCCACGGTGAGCGCCCACCTGAGATCCCTGCGGGGCGCGGGATTGGTGACCGGCACACGGTCCGATGGCCGGACTGTCTACCGAGTGGAGCAGGATCGGCTGGTGCAGCTGCTACAGGACCTCGCAGAATCGTCGGGCGTAGACCTGCGCAGCTAGGTGGTCAGCACTAGCCTCAGCAGCGGCCTAGCGACCCCCAGATGCCCTAGCTCGAATATCCAGCGCCTCAGCTGCCCACAGGCACTTCACCGCCGGCGCCCTCATCGCTCTCGGCAATGACCCGCCGGCGCAGCCGGGCGTCGGCCCGGCTGCGGGCCTTGTCCCAGAGGACGTCAGATCCCATGAGAACGTCCGCGGTGGCGATGTTGGTCGCCAGCGGCACATCGTGGACGTTGCAGATGCGCAGCAGGGTCTGGATGTCGGGGTCGTGGGGGTGCTTGCCCAAGGGATCGACGATGAAGAGCACCGCGTCGATCTCGCCGTCAACCACTTGAGCTGCGACCTGAACGTCCCCTCCCATCGGTCCCGATGGGAATCGCTCGACCGAAAGTCCCACCTTCTCCTGGAGCAGATTGCCGGTGTGGCTGGTGGCCAGCAAGTTGCAGGTCTTGAGCCGGTTTCGGTTATAGGTGGCGAACGCCACCAGATCGGCCTTCTTGCCATCGTGGGCGATGATGGCTACGCGCGGGCGCGATCTGGCGTCCAAAAGCGCGCTCCCTGTCAACCCCTAATTGCTAGCGCGGATTCGGGCCTTTCGGGGTGATCGCGTCCGGCCCGCCTCCTGTGCATAAGAGTACCCGGGTCGGGTTGCCGGTTGCGGGCGATACACAGCCCGATCAGCGCCACGGCAGCGCGCTGCGCTCGCTCCAGTAGAGCTGGGCGGGCTCGGAAAGGTCGCCAAGGGCGTCAAGTTCCGCCGCCGCCAGTTTCAGGTCCGCTGCTCTGACATTGCTCTCGAGTTGGCCAACTGTCACCGCGCCCGAGAGCGCCACGTCTGCCCATTCCTGAGCCAGGACCACCGCCAGAGCGACTGCGTCCGCACCCACCCGGTGAGCGGCCGCCACCTCACGCAGCGGCTCGAGCCGCGGATCCTCCGTGTCCAACAACCTGCCGTTGGCAAGGCCCTCCTTCACCAGGACTCCCCAGCCCGCGTGGTGAGCCTCCGCCAGCGCCGCACCTGCCGAGGTCTCGAGCAGATTCCAGGTTGCCTGAACTGAGGTGATGGGATTCACCCCATCCACCCCCACGGTCAGCGCGCGCCGAATCGTGTCCGCTTGGCCGGGACCGCTCACGGTAATGCCAATCACCAAGCCCGCCTCCCTGAGACTAAGCAGCTCAGCCAGCACTTCTCGGTTCTCCAAGACGCCGCTCTCCAGCGCGGCGGAGTGAACTTGATACAGGTTGAGGTGCTCGCCCAGCAACGTCTGGCTCTCCTGATACTGAGCCCTGAGCGCGGAGATCGAGTGTTCCTTGACCTCATGCACGGGAGCATCCAGCCGCCAATCGCCGACATAGCGATAGCCCCACTTGGAACCACAGGTGATGGGTACGGGCAAGGGAGCCCGGCTGCGCAGCCATGAGCCCAGGAAGTCCTCGGCTAGCCCATAAGAACGGGCGACATCGAAATAGCGCACGCCAATCCGCAATGCATCGTCCAAGAGTTGGTGCGCTCGGGCTCGCATGTCCCCCACCACCCGATCCCCAGGTAGGTCACGCTCTCGTCCCAGATTGATGTAGGCGGGGCGACCGATAGCTGCCAAACCCAGTCCGACAGGAGTTACCCGGAGCTCAGTTTCACCGAATCGGCGCTCATTCATCGTGCGCCTGAGTGTAGAAACAGAGCCCCAGACGAGTGACGCGTTTCCTGCTCCTGTCCTATGTGTGTCGAATCGACCTGCGAGACGATGAAAAAGGGCGAGGGCGCCGCGCTCCACCGACACAGCGCCAGCCTTCCAGCGTTAGCCCCTCAGGGACATTCAGTGTGAGGCCTCAGTTCCCGGGCGATCTGGCATGGACCCAGCCGCCGCCCAGCCACTCCTGGAGGCTGTCGGATCACGACTCTCCCCTCTTCCGCGGCCCCGTCGTCTGGACTCGCAGTGGCGAAGTCTCCCGCCCCGGGGTCTGCCCAACAC
>Ga0207416_1003648_pt1 | contig 14355 bp, 10 predicted proteins | sample PaiPotPPM11metaG_FD_184107 | JGI IMG/M metagenome (GOLD analysis project Ga0207416, IMG submission 184107) | Iron sulfur acid spring bacterial and archeal communities from Banff, Canada, to study Microbial Dark Matter (Phase II) - Paint Pots PPM... ...
CCTGGACCGGCCGGACGCGGGCACCGCCACCATCGACGGTCATCCGTACGCCCGACTCCCCCAGCCCGGGCGCCGGGTCGGCGTCATGCTGGACCCGGGCGCCATGCACCGCGGCCGGACCGGCCGGGAGACGCTCGCGCTGGTCGCCGCGGTGCTCGGCGTGGACCGGAGCCGGGTGTCCCGCATGCTGGAACTCACCGGCCTGGACGCCGCCGCGTCGGCCAAGCGGGTCGGCCAGTACTCGCTGGGCATGCGGCAGCGTCTTGCGCTGGGCATCGCGCTGCTCGGCGACCCGGGTGTCCTGGTCCTCGACGAGCCCGCCAACGGCCTCGACCCGCAGGGCGTCCGCTGGATCCGCCGACTGCTGCGCGAGCACGCCGACCGAGGCGGAACCGTGCTCCTGTCCTCGCACCTGCTGCGCGAAGTCGAGGCGGTCGCCGACCACCTGGTCATCATCAACGCTGGGCGGATCGTGGCGGACGGTTCCCCAGAGCAACTGCGGACCTCCCGATCGACCCTGGTCAGGGCCGTCGACGCAGCCGCGCTCGCGGACGCCTTGCGCGCGGCCGGACGGCAGGCCCGGATGAGCGCCGATGGCGCTCTGGAGACTGACGCCGAGCCCGAGCAGGTGGGGCACATCGCGGCACGTGCGGGGGCCGTGCTGACCGAGCTCCGGCCGCAAGGCGACGACCTGGAGAAACTGTTCTTCGCCCTGACCGCTCCGGATTACGAGGAGGCCGCGTGACCACCCTGTACGCTCCGACCCCGGCACCGATGACGGTGCCGCCGCCGCTGGCCCGGCTGGTCTGGATAGAGCTGCGCAAGGCCGTCGACACCAGGTCAGGCCGCTGGCTGCTCGTCCTCATCGGCCTGATCGCGGTGGCTAGCGCCGTGCTCACGGGGGATACCGGCTCGGCCCGCAACCACAACCTGCCTCATGTGCTGGGCGACACGAGTCAGCTAGTCGCGATCCTGCTTCCGGTCCTCGGCATCCTGCTGGTCACCTCGGAATGGTCGCAGCACACCGCGCTGACCACGTTCACCCTAGTCCCGCGACGACTCCGGATCATCGCCGCCAAGGCAACCGGCGGCGCGCTGCTGGCCGCGGCTATCGCGGTTGTATGCGTCGCGGTTAGCACAACGGTCTTGGTCGCCGCTGATCACGGCCAGCCTGGCCCGTGGCAGGACGCGGGCCTGGCGATCGCTTACTCGTTCGTGTTCCAGATCCTCAACCTGCTGCTCGGGGTCGCCTTCGGCGTGCTGTTCCGCAGCTCCCCAGTCGCTGTCGTGGCGTACTTCGTGATCCCGACCGCGTCGTCCATCCTGACCGGCACGGTCCACACCCTGACACCCGCGGGCCGGTGGCTCGACCCGTCGACCGTCTGGAATCACCTGGCCGGCGGGACCATGACCGCCACCACCTGGGCTCAGGTCGCGGCTACGGCCGCAGTGTGGATCGCCCTGCCGGGACTGGCGGGCGGCTGGCACATTCTGCACCGCCCGGTCAACGCCTGAGCCTTCCCCGGCCAGGCCTTCTGCGTAGATAGCGCAGCGAACGGTACGGTCTGCGTGTCGAGCGCTGAGAATTCTGCGTGTCGAGCGCTGAGGATAAGGAGCCGTTATGACCGGTGCGTCCAATGAATGATCTGATCGTCGCGATCGTCGCGGTCGGCGTGTTCGCCATCCACCTGCTGACCGTGCTCCGCGCGATCACCCGGCCGAACCGTACGCCGGCCTCGCGGGTAGCCTGGGTCGCGACGATCATGTCCCTGCCGGTCATCGGGGTGGTGGCCTATCTCTTCCTCGGCGAGACCAGCATCGGCCACGAGCGGGTCCGCCGACTTGACGAGGCCGAGCGGCGCCTGGCCGCGCCCAGCGGAGCGCGCATCCAGCCGGGCGACCCGGTCGCCGCGACCGTCTCGGACCTGTGCCGCTCGATCAACGGCTTCGGCCCGACGCCGGGTAACCGCGTCGTGCTGCTGGGCGATCCGGCGGCGTCCCCCGCCAAGCCGACGCTCGACTGCGACCGCGCCATCGAGGGGCTGATCGAGGCGATCGAGGCCGCGACCGAGCACGTCCACGTGAGCTTCTACATCTGGCTCAATGACGACAACGGCGGCCGGGTCGCCGATGCGATCAGCGCCGCGGCCCGGCGGGGCGTGGCCTGCCGGGTCATGGTCGACGCGCTCGGGTCACGCGACTTCATCCGCGGCCCCCGCTGGCGCCAGCTGCGCGAGGCCGGCGTCCATCTGCTCGCCGCCCTGCAGGACATCCCCCGCCTAGGCAACGCCGCAGTCGGCCGGGTCGACCTGCGCAATCACCGCAAGCTGGTCATCATCGACAACCGGATCGCGTTCTGCGGCAGCCAGAACTGCGCCGACCCGCAGTTCCGGGTCAAAGCGAGGTACGCGCCCTGGATCGACGTCCTGCTGCGCTGCGAGGGGCCGGTCGTGCGGCAGGCGCAGCACCTCTTCCTCGGCACCTGGATCGCCGAGACCGGCGAGGACCTCTACGAACTGCCCGCGGCGGCACCGGAGCCCGAGCGGTACGACGACGGCGTGGTCGCGCAGATGTTCGGTACCGGGCCGACCACGCCCGGCAACCAGATGTCCGACTCCTTCGTCAGCGCCCTGTACGCCGCCGAGCACGAGCTGATCATCACCACGCCGTACTTCGTGCCCGACCAGGCACTGCTCAGGGCCGTGTGCACCGCGCCGCGCCGCGGCGTCGAAACGACCCTCGTCGTACCCGCACGCAACGACTCCCCGCTCGTCGCGGCCGCTTGCCGCAGCGCCTATCCGGACCTGCTGAGGTCCGGCGTACGCCTCTTCGAGTACCCGCTGGGCCTGCTGCACACCAAGTCGATCACCGTCGACGCCCGGGTCACCCTAGTCGGCTCGGCGAACATGGACCGGCGCAGCCTGGAACTCAACTTCGAGAACAACCTGCTCGTGCTCGACCCCGGCGTCACCGCGACGGTCCGCGACCGCCAGCTCGGCTACCTCTCCCAGTCGACCATCGTCAAGGCCGACACCGTCGAGGGCTGGCCGTTCCGCGCCCGGCTGGTCAACAACGCGATCGGGATGGCCTCCCCCCTGCTCTGACTATTCAGGCTCGTAGGCGAGGTTCGGCCGTAGCCACTTCTCGACCTCGTCGATGCTCATCCCGCGACGTCGGGCGTAGTCCTCGACCTGGTCGCGGGCGATGCGGCCGACGGTGAAGTACCGGGACTCCGGGTGCGCGAACAGCAGGCCACTGACACTGGAGGCGGGCGTCATCGCGTATGACTCGGTCAGGCCCATACCGAACGCCTCCGCTTCCAGCAGCCCGAAAAGCTCCCCCTTCAGACTGTGATCGGGGGATGCCGGGTACCCGAAGGCCGGGCGGATGCCGCGGAACCGTTCGGCGTGCAGTTCCGCCAAGTCAACCGGGCCGTCCGGCTCGAACCAGCTGCGGCGGGCCTGCAGGTGGACATGCTCGGCGGACGCCTCGGCGAGCCGGTCCGCCAGGGCCTTCACCATGATCGCCTTGTAGTCGTCGCCGTCGGCCTCGTACTTCGCGGAGAGGTCCTCGGCGCCGTGGATGGCGACCCCGAATCCGCCGATGTAATCACCCTCTGGCGCGACATAGTCGGCGAGGCAGCGGTTCGGGCGGCCGGCCGGCTTGGCGGTCTGCTGCCGCAGCATGGGTATCCGCAGCGGCACCGCCTCGGCGGCCAGCGGCCCCTCCCCGGCGGCCGGGTAGACCAGGATGTCATCGCCGTCGGCGCGCGCGGGCCAGAATCCGTAGCCGCCGCTCGCCGTCAGCAGGCCGCCGGCGACGATCTCGTCCAGCAGGGCGTTGCCGTCGTCGAACAGCTCCTGCCCCTGCGGGGTATCGAGAATCGCCGGGTACTTTCCCTTGAGCTCCCAGGCCAGGAAGAAGAACTGCCAGTCGATCATCTCCCGCAGTTCGGCCAGGGGCGGGGTCACCCGGCGGACGCCGGTGAACGCCGGCGCCGGGATCGCCTCGAACGACGGCGTCTCCCGATTGCGGCGGGCAGCGTCGATGGAGAGCATCGGCTGGCTGCGCCGGGACTCGTGCTGCTCGCGCAGCCGCTGCTGCTCGACCCGGTTCCCGGCGTCGAGCTCGGCGGCCCGGGCCGGGTCGAGCAGGCTCTGGACGACGCCGACGACACGGGAGGCGTCAAGCACGTGCAGGGTCGGTCCGGTGAACGCGGGAGCGATGCGGACGGCGGTGTGCTGCCTGGAGGTGGTCGCACCTCCGATCAGCAGCGGCTTGGTCATGCCGCGCCGCTCCATCTCGGCCGCGACGTTCACCATCTCGTCCAGCGACGGGGTGATAAGGCCGGACAGGCCGATGATTTCGGCGTCCTCGGCGATCGCGGTGTCGAGGATCTTCGCGGCCGGGACCATCACGCCCAGGTCGATGACCTCGTAGTTGTTGCACCCAAGGACGACGCCGACGATGTTCTTGCCGATGTCGTGCACGTCGCCCTTGACGGTGGCGAGCACCACCTTGCCGCTGCCGCGCGGCCGGCCAGTGGCAGTGAGCTCGGCGTCAAGGCCGGCCGCCAGCCTGGCCTGCTTCTCGGCCTCCATGAACGGCTCGAGGTAGGCGACCGCCCGCTTCATCACCCGGGCGGACTTCACTACCTGCGGCAGGAACATCTTGCCCGCCCCGAACAGGTCGCCCACGATCTTCATGCCGTCCATCAGCGGGCCCTCGATGACCTCCAGCGGCCGGGTGAACTGCTGCCTGGCCTCCTCGGTGTCGGTCTCGATGTGGTCGGCGATGCCGTGGACGAGCGCGTACGACAGCCGCTCGGCCACCGGCGCCTCCCGCCAGGCGTCGTCGGCGGCCTTCCGCGCGGCGCCGCCGCCCTCGGACTTGACCTGCTCGGCGTACTCGACCAGCCGGTCGGTGGCGTCGTCGCGCCGGTCGAACAGGACGTCCTCGACGAGTTCAAGCAAGCCCGGCTCGATGTCCTCGTACACGTCCAGCTGCCCGGCGTTGACGATGCCCATGTCCAGCCCCGCGCGGATGGCGTGGTAAAGGAACGACGCGTGCATCGCGCGCCGCACCACCTCGTTGCCGCGGAAGGCGAAGCTCAGGTTGGAGATGCCGCCGCTGGTGCGGACGCCCGGGCAGCGCTCCTTGATCAGCGGCAGCGCCTCGATGAACGACTTCGCGTACCCGTTGTGCTCGGCGATGCCGGTGGCGACCGCGAGGACGTTCGGGTCGAAGATGATGTCTTCCGGGGCGAAGCCCGCCCGCCGGGTCAGCAGATCATAGGCGCGGCCACAGATGTCCACCTTCCGTTCGGTGGTATCGGCTTGGCCTTTCTCGTCGAAGGCCATGACTACCGCGCTGGCCCCGTAGGCCTTGATCTTCCTGGCGTGCTCGAGGAAGGGCTCCTCGCCCTCCTTCAGGCTGATCGAGTTGACCACTCCCCTGCCCTGGACGCACTTCAGCCCGGCCTCAAGCACGCTCCACTTCGAGCTGTCGACCATCACCGGGATGCGGGCGACCTCGGGCTCGGTGGCGACGAGGTTCAGGAACGTCGTCATCGCCTGCTCGCTGTCGAGCAGGTCCGCGTCCATGTTCACGTCGAGCAGGTTCGCGCCGCCGCGCACCTGGTCGAGGGCTACGTTCACGGCGGCCTGGTAGTCGTCGGCCTCAATGAGCCGACGGAACTTCGCCGACCCGGTGACGTTGGTCCGCTCGCCGATCATCACGAAGCCGGTGTCGGCGGTGATGGCGAACGGCTCGAGGCCGGACAGCTGGGTTCCGGCGGTGCGGTCACGGCGCACGGTCCGGCGGCCCCTGGCGGCCTCCGCGATGGCCGCGATGTGGGCCGGGGTGGTGCCGCAGCAGCCGCCCACGATGTTCACCAGGCCCGCGGCGGCGAAGTCGCCCAGATGGTGCGCGGTCTCAGCCGGCGTCTCGTCGTAGCCTCCGAACGCGTTGGGCAGCCCCGCGTTCGGGTGGCAGGCCGTGTACGTGCCGGCGATCTGGGCCAGGTCGGTGATATGCGGACGGATCTCCCTGCCGCCGAGCGAGCAGTTCACGCCCACGACGAGCGGGTCGGCGTGCCTGATCGAGTTCCAGAAGGCCGTGACGGTCTGCCCGGACAGCGTCCGGCCGCTCAGGTCGACGATCGTGACCGACAGCCACAGCGGCAGGTGGGGCGCCACTTCCTGCGCCGCCTTGATGGCGGCCTTGGCGTTGAGCGTGTCGAAGATCGTCTCGATCAGCAGCAGGTCCACGCCGCCCTCGGCGAGCGCGGCGATCTGCTCGGCGTACGCGGCCCGCACCTGGTCGAAGGTCACGGCGCGGTAGGCGGGGTCCTCGACCTTCGGTGACATCGAGAGGGTGACGTTGAGCGGGCCGACAGAGCCGGCGACGAACCGCGGGCCGCCGGCCTCGTCCGCCGCCTGCCGGGCCAGCTGGGCGCCCCGCACGTTCATCTCGTGGACCCGGTGCTCCAGGCCGTAGTCCGCCTGGCCGATGCTCGTGGCGGTGAACGTGTGGGTCGTGATGATGTCGGCCCCGGCCGCCAGGTACTGCCGGTGTACGTCGAGCACGAGGTCTGGGCGCGTGATGTTGAGCAGGTCCGGGTCGCCGGTGGTGTCGCGGTCGTGGCCGTCGACCCGGTAATCGGCCGGGGACAGTCGCAGCGACTGGATCATGGTGCCCGAGGCGCCGTCCAGGACGACGGTTCGACGGTCGAGCAGTTCGACCAGGTCCCTCATTCTGCTACCTCCTGGTGGCCGCGGATGCGATGCTGCACAGGAGGCGACCTTGGTCAAAGCCAACGCACGACGCGCACCGCACGTAGAGACCGAGCGTGGCGGGCGGTGAGCCCGTTGCAGCGCCTCTCGGTCTGCTCCCGCCTATATTAGGGGCCTAAGCACATTTTCTCGAATCCATTCTTGGGGTAAACCACAAGTGACCGGGCATGCGGGCGCGCCGGGGAGCCGACTCCCTCAGTTGCGGCGCCTGCTGAGCCGACGGTTTTACAGCCCGCTCGCTCCGCCCGAGTTACCCCCGCTGACCAGCGAGGACGCGCTCCGAGGCGCAATTCGGGGCCGCCGCCGTCCGCCATGCGTCCGTGCGTGCCGGGGCCGGAGGGCGCGGAATCCACGGACGGGCGCGGACGGTGGGGGCGGGAGCGGCGTGCTGACTGCCCGAAGGAGCGGTCTGCTGACCGTTCTGCTCGGCGTCTGGCTGCTGACCTGCAATTTCAGGATGCTACAGGTTAGCTGACGATGCGGAATAGCGGCAGGTTTGTAGGTATCAGGTAAATCTGGCCGCGCGACGATCTAGCTGGCCACTACTTGGCCAATGTCAGGCAACTTTGCCACTCGCCGATGGGGAGGCCACATCCGGCACGGTTTTCGGTTGCGGGCCCGGGTGTTCCTGACCGCACGCAGGCCGCCTGACCGGTGACCTTCCGGGCGGCGATCACGCGCCCGGCAGGTACCCGGTGAACTCGACTGTTCCAGGGCCTCGGTCCTGATAGGGCAGCGGCTTGGGATCGAGCAGCTCGAGCAGCCTGTCTTTGAGCGCGTAAGCGAAGAAGTGGTTCCCGCGCGGGTTGTAGTGACCGTCCCCGCCGACCATGTACCGGCTCAGGTACTCGTGGTGGGACCGCCGGCCTGCTCGTGCTCGCGCTGGTGAACGTCGTTCATGTCGAAGAGGGGAACACCGGTGGCGGAAAGGTGATCGAGGATCTCCTGGTCGCGCCGGGTGCCGTCCCAGGGGGCGACGGCGTCACGGAAATGATCCGTTCGCGCCGTGTAGTTCAACGCGACGAGGAGCGTCTTGCCGGCGTTTTGCGCGAAGGCGCGGGCCTTGCCGAGGATGAAGATCGTCGCGCGCTGGCCGTACCGGTTCAGCAGCATGGCCGCCTGCCGCCGCTGGTCTGCGCCGACTCCCCAGTCGAAGGGGAAGTCCAGCAGCTCGGCGAGCCGCTCGATCTTCGGGCGGTCGAGCTCGTCGATCTTCCCCGGCTCGCCGTAGTCGGGTTCGCCCGCGTAAACCGCGAGCTGCGTCGCGAGGTCGTCGCGCAGGTGCTCCAGCATCCACTCCGGGTCGCACATCGCGTAGAGCGACTCGGGAGTGGACAGCGGGTTCTCAAGCTCGGCGAACGAGCCGGTCTCCAGATCGATCTCGACGTGCGCCCAGGGGTTGCCATTGAAAAGGCCCTGCTCTCGCTGAAATTGCCCGTGCCAGGGGTAGATCTGGCCCCACCGGCAACGCATGATGCTGCGCGACGGATCGTCGCCCCACACGTAGAAGATCAGGTACTCCGCGCCATCGGCCGTCCGCTCTACCCGCAGCATCCGGCGATAAGCCTGGTAGACGCCGTAGCCGCCGACGCCGAAGTTCCCGATTGGCTCGCCGAAATGGCCGGCGAGGTACTCCTGCCACGTCTCGCCGTCGCTGACCTGGTTGCACTCGGTGAAGCTGTTGCCGTAGGCGTTGATCCGCGGCTTCCGGCCGGCATAGAGGAAGCGCGACCGCGCGCCGTCCGGCCGGAACGTCTCGATGGTCCGGCTGTCGTCCACTCCCCACGGAACGAGGGAATTGTGCAGGATATAGCCGAGCTCCGGATCGAACGTAGCCCACTGCGGGCGCTGAAGAAAGGCGTCGATCACCTCGCGCGAGACAGCGCTCTCCAGAAGGTACCGCTCCCAGGACCGAGTCACCTCTGCGGCGGCAGAAGGCGTCATCCCTCATCCTCCTCTGCGAAGTCATGACTGTCGCGCCCGAGCCCGGCTGGTGTTGCCCGGCCCGATCAGCCGACGCGCGACGGGCACCCGCCGCGCCATCCGGCCGAACCCGGCCGACATCGGGCCGCCGGGCACGACATGCGTCCGATCGTAGCGGGGCGACAGCCGGGAAAATCCGGTTTGACCGGGGGCCCTGACTCCCGGCGCCGCCGGCCATGACCAGCCCTCAGCGGGACGTGCGCTGGCACTACGAGGTCCGGGACCAGGCCAACCTGCCGCGCGCCCAGTCGATCAAGCACCCGCCCTGCATGACCGGTCAGGCCTGGCAGCGGAGGATCCGCCGACTCACATCCAGTTCGCATGGGCCCCTGTCGGCCTCATTGGGAGTCAATCAGGCCCTTGAGCTGCACAAAGTACCGCTGGCCAACTAGCCCGATTTTGGCCAACTGCACGCGATTCCTACACTGCTAATTCTGCTGACCGTCCCCCGCCCCGCACCCGGGCACCAGGCCGACGCCCTCCGCGCCGGCAGCGGGCAGTCCGCGGACCAGGCGGGCGGGGTGCTGGCCGCGAGCGGCCGGCCATGGCCGGCGAGCACGTCCCGTTAGGTTGCCACGCTTTCGCGGTGCCTGTCGAGCCGCCGCCCGCGCCACGACGCGCCCGCCGGTCTGCCTTCCGCGGACCAGGGACGGCCAGTGCGGGGAGGCAGCCGGCGTCAGGCGGCGCGGGAGGCTCCCGGCGGCAGGCCCTCGCCGACGCGGAGCTGGCGCAGCAGCTCGGAGGCGGCCTGGTTGGACACGCCGAGCCGGGCGCGCAACGCGTCGCGGGTGACCGGCTGCCCGTGCCGGTCCTCTTGCTCGGCGGTGGCCCGCCGCGCCGCCGCTAGGAGCGCCTCGTCCCCGCCGTCCTGCGCCTCGTCCCCGGCATCGTGCACCGGGGACGGCCGTCCCGGCGCGGACGGCTCGGCGGTACCGCCGTCCTCGCCGGTGATGGGGCGGGGGCGGCGGGCGGCGCGGCGCTCGATCATGGAGACCGCGACCAGGACCGCGGCGGGCGGGACAGCGGCCACGATCCGGCCGGCCGTCGGCTGGGCCTGGGCCAGGTTAGCCGCCAGGCTCAGCAGCACCCCGCCCGCGAGCACCACGGCCGGCCACGACAGCCGCCTGGTGACGACGCCTTGCTGCTTGTCGCGCTGCCACTCCCGGGCGGCCATCACGCTGGTCAGGTCGACGCAGGCCGCCACGGCCCAGGACATCGGACCGCCCTGGCCGTGCTCGGCGGCGGTGTCGCGGATGTGGGTGAACGAGCTTGCCCCGCGCGGCCGACGACACGCTGCAGCGCGCGTAGCCGCCGTTCTGGGTGACATCTGGCTGGTAATGCTCGTTGGCTTAATCGCGCAGATCGGGTCATTGTGTGGTTCGCCGGCCGACGGCGGTGCCCTCCTCTAGGGCCCGTCCCTGCCGCCGTTCGACTGGCCGGCGGTCACCGCGGCGACCGCCGGCCAGTGGCGGGCGTTCTTTTCCGGACGCGCCCGTGGTGCCTGTCCGGCTACTCGTGCTGCCGCGTGGGTCGCGGGACGAGCAGTGCGATGACCGCGCCGGCGGCGAGGAACGCCGCGCCAACCGGGAGCGCGGCGGTCAGCCCGGCCGCGAACGACGACGGCGTCGCGTAGGAGCCGTGCGCGCTGAACACCGAGGCGAGGACGGCGATGCCGAGGACGCCGCCGAACTCCCTGATGGCGTTCGTGGCGCCGGACGCCTGGCCGGCCTCGGCGGGAGCAACCGAGGCGAGGACCGTGTTGGCCGCGGGCGCGAAGACCAGGGCCATGCCCGCCCCGGCCAGCATGAACGGGACCACCAGAAGCGCGTAGGACACGCCGGGCGAGAGGATCACCGCGAGCCATGCGATGGCCGTGGCCTGCAGCGCAAGGCCCGCGGCGAGCAGCGGGCGGCTGCCGGTCCGGTCGCTGAGCATGCCCGCGAACGGCGCGACGACGATCGGCATCGCCGTCCACGGCAGCGTGCGCAGGCCGGCCGCGAGCGGCGAGTAGCCCTGCGCGGTCTGCAGGAACTGGGCCAGCAGGAAGATCGACCCGAACACCCCGAAGTACATTGCCAGGGAGACCGCGTTGGCCGCGGAGAACGCGCGGGACCTGAAGAAGCGCATCGGCAGCATCGGTGCGCTGCTCTTCTGCTCCCACCAGGCGAACGCCGTGAGACCCGCGACCCCGGCGGCCATCGGCGCCAGGATCCCGGCGGATGTCCAGCCGAGTTCCTGGCCGCGGATCACGGCGTAGGTGACGCCGAGCAGTCCCGCGCCGGCCAGCGCCAGTCCGGGGAGGTCGAGCCGCCGGGACGGTCCGCGGGACTCGGCGAGCCGCGTGCGGGCCAGCGGCAGCAGCATGACGCCCACCGGGACGTTGATCCAGAAGATCCAGTGCCAGTCGAGGCCCTGCACGACGGCGCCGCCCGCGAGCGGCCCGATCGCGACGCCTAGCCCGCTGACGCCGCTCCAGATGCCCAGCGCCCGGCCGCGCCCCCGTGGCGGTGTCGCCTCGGACAGCAGCGTCAGCGTCAGCGGCAAGACGATCGCCGCGCCCGCGCCTTGCACCGCGCGGGCAGCGATCAGCATGCCGGTGTCGGGGGACAGGGCCGCGGCGGCGCTCGCCGCCGTGAAGACCGCCAGCCCGATGGTGAACATCCGGCGGCGCCCGAAGCGGTCGCCGAGCGCGGCCCCGGTGAGGAGCAGCACCGCGAACGTGAGCGTGTAGGCGTTGACTGTCCACTCGAGCGACTGGACGGACGCGTGCAGGCTGTGCCGGATCGCGGGCAGCGCCATCGTGACGACGAGGTTGTCCAAGGTTGTCATGAACAGGGCCAGGGATGTTATGGCCAGGGCCCAGCGGGTGTTCCGGGGAGACTGGAGATGCCGGCCGTCTATTAGGTCGGCGGTCGTCATGGTCATCGGTCTCGCTTCCTTTCTCGATGTGTGACTAGTCACTCACTAGTAGAGTGTGACTAGTCACACACTTCATGGTTGTAACTGGATTATTCGGTTCGGGTCCTGGCCAGGGCGCTTAGGGCCGGGATTCAGGCGGTGCTGTCTTCCGCGTCGGCGTACGCGAGCACTCGGGCCCAGTGCTCGTCAAGGTCGTAGATCTGCATCGCCGCGCTCACGTTGCAGAGCATCCCGCGGGCGAAGAACTGCTGGACTCTCTGCGGGGAAGCCCCCGATCCCCGCTCCACCATGTCCAGCAGGCCGGCGAAACCGCGGCGGAGGGCGTCCCGCACCTCAGGTTCGCTCGCCGCGGCCTGCGCCTGAAGCTGGACTAGCAGGATCCCCGGGTCCTCGAGCAGCGCGTTGTACGCCGCGGCCATGGCCATGAGCGCCGGCTCGCCGGAGGCCCGCGCCGCCCCCCCGGCCCGCTCGAGGCTGTCGCGGATCTGCTGGAAACTGCGCTCCACCACCGCCAGGAACAGGCCGAGCTTCGTCGGGAACAGCCGGAACAGGTACGCCTGCGAGATGCCCGCCGCGCGCGCTATCTCCAGGGTGGGCGTGCCGTACAGGCCGCGGGCGCCCATCACCTTCATGGCGGCACACAGCACCTCCTCGCGCCGTTCCTCAGCGGTGGACAGCAGTCGCGGGCTCAGGCGCTCCCGCGGTGCCGGTGCAGGTGTCATGTCTGTGAGTGTGCACTCAATCATTCTTTTCGTCAAGCAAGCAGGCTGGCTAGGCTCTCCGGCTGGCGCCACATGATGCGTGCCTGGACCGGAAACTGGCGTTCGGTTGCCGCTCAAGGGCCGTTAACTCGTGACATACGCGGCTGTAGGTTCGTGACCTGAGTCTTTGACGTCGGGATCAGGCGGTGCAGTCTTTGACGTCGGGATCAGGCGGTGCGCGGCCCTGGTTTCCCACCAGGTCCGAGGCCGGGCGTGAGCGGTCAGTGATGGTCGGCGTAGTGCCGGGCAAGCAGGTCGTCGCCCCAGTCATTACGCAGGTCGCGCCAGACGGAGTGGATGTGGTTGGCGTTGTCCTGAGTGTTGTCGTACTCCAGCAGGAACGTGGGGCCGGCGACGCAGTAGTAGTGGCCCCGCCCTCGCTGGTCGGATCCCGCCCACGCGAACATCACCTTGTCGAGACCAGCATCGAGCGCGTCCCTCCAGCAGGTCTCTCCATACCAGCCTGGGGCGCGGTCGAAATAGCGGCGAACCAGCCGTTCAAGCAGACCCTTCGCGGGCGTCGACATGTCTGCGTAGGACAGCCCACGGGGAATGCGGTCGAGATCTGCTACGGGATCGTTGCGGGTGAGGATGTCGTCGGGGGCCACATCGCTGGTTGTCGCAATCGATCGCTGGTGCGGCGCGAGTTTGGCAAGCAGAGCCCGCCCCATTTCCTCCTCGTCGACGAGCAGCCGCAGACCTCGGTGCGGTCCGGACAGAACCGTGGCCGGCTCGGCGCCCAGGAAGCTCGGCGTGACGGCGATCGAGTCGTCCACGACCGTGATGTGCACCGCTAGGTGGTGGCCGTTGACTTGCCATGCCCATGGGCCCGCTCCTCCCGGCTCGCCGGACACTCGAAACCAGTAACGGTCGCCGTCGAGTTCGTCGACGCCGGTCACCAGCCGGCGCCGGACGCGCTCGAGCTCGATGACGCCTCTCGCCGTGCGCGTACCGGCCATGCCGCAGCTGGCGTCAAGAAGGGCAAGTGCCAGCTCTTGCTGCCTGGAGGTCATCGCGACCAGCGGCAGCCCCGGACGGGGGCCCGGCAGATAGGACCATTTAGTGCGCTCGGGTGAGCCGAACGCCGCCATCGCCGCAGCCTTCTGCTCGGTGTCGAGCGAGCCAAGGAATCGCAGCACCGCCTGCTGCATTACGTGAACGTCATGGGCACTCATGGAGGGATTCCTTGAACTGGTGGAGGGTGCCGTCGAGGTCGGACCGGTCTCAAAAAACGTAGCATCGTCGCTTGTGGGACCCTTCGCACCGTCCGGCGGCTGCGGTTTGGGGCTGTGTCCATGCCGGGGTCGCGGCAGCACGCCGCCCTGCGATCTGCCCGTACCCTGGCGACGCCTCTGGACGGGTCTTCCTCAGATGGTGGAGTACAGCATCACCGCAGGCCAGGACATGGGTCGTTGGATTCTCGGGAACCCTGGTCACGGCGTGCCGGCCGGGGACCGATACGCCATCAACACGATCACCGAAGCACCACAAGCCCGATTGGGCGGCGCCAGCCTAGCCGTTGGACACGCCGCTGCCCCAGGCCGTCCGTGGGCCGTCCGTGAGACAGCCGACGGTGCGTACCGACCGTCTTTAAGCACCAAACCCGTCCGCCATGCGTCCGTGGACACCGCAACGCATCGGTCTACAACACTACAAGGTGACACACGACGGGACAGAGAAGACACGCCCCGCTAGCACGAGAATCCGCAGCTAGCGGGCCGTCTTCGCAGGTGGTGGCAGGTGTTGGGTTCGAACCAACGTAGGCTGAGCCCAATTCCAGGAACTTAAGCGATGGCCCGTTTGTAACGGTTTGTGACTGGTGTGGCGCGGGTGCGTGACATAGGACGAGGCTCCCGCTAGGACAGGCGATTACCACACCGTTCTGTCCCTGCAAGGAG
>Ga0207416_1003649_pt1 | contig 14354 bp, 16 predicted proteins | sample PaiPotPPM11metaG_FD_184107 | JGI IMG/M metagenome (GOLD analysis project Ga0207416, IMG submission 184107) | Iron sulfur acid spring bacterial and archeal communities from Banff, Canada, to study Microbial Dark Matter (Phase II) - Paint Pots PPM... ...
AGCTTATTGAATCAAAGGCAATTACCTTCGAGCGTAATCCAGCGTACACGATAGTATATTCATATACAGATCAGGAATTAAGAAAGGTTATAGCAATGGATGTCGGAACGGCTAAGGACAATAGAGTTTATGTTTTTTCATATTCCGCAGACCCAACTGAATATTCTAGTTATATGCCAACAATACATAAGATGATTAATTCGTTTGAGACAATTCCTTTAAACCTTACATATTCTAACAAAGTTTAGGATCTTAAAAAAACTTGATTCAATAATAACTAATATACAAACACCATTCAACTTCTCACTTCGGAATGAAACGAATTGATGTTGGCCGGGTTGGAAAGTAGCGGTAACAACTAGTAGTATGAATAACGGAGATCTTCTATTTATGATACTAGTAGGATTAGATCTAATTAATCCACCAGAAGACGCAGCTAATTTACCTGTTGAGACCATACAAGGTTGGTTGTGGTTCTCTCGAATTATGACTGTCTGGAGTTCCTATAATGAGATTTAGTCAGACGCAGTGAAATAATCTAGATTCTGAAGTAATTGATAGTTGGAATAGGTGATAAAAAGTGGTACACTTCTATAAATGTGGTAATACGATGAGAGTAACTATCGTATGCTAAAACTTGACAATTAGGTAACTGATCCTCAGCTATTATATACGATAAGATTATTTTCATCTCAGAGGATTGAAAATGAATACAAAAACAAGGATGTTCACTGTATTTGCTTATTGTAGCAGCAACGCTTGCAGCTCAAATATACTCTCAAAAATCGATATCGAGCACATTCAGGATTTGTTACAAGCAAGAAAGTTCTCACGTTATAATGGTGAAATAATTTGAGTAAAACAAAGGGATCACAACTAACAAGGCAAAAAATAGTTGTATATTGTGTGGTAGCTCTTATGATTAGTACAGCTGCATTATATTTAGAACTAGGAGCAAGGGGTCTAGTTAGATCGTCTCATTTTAATGAATCAGGTGTTGTGCGGCACCATAACGAGAGTAATGCCAGAGAAAGTGGCGGTCCTAGGATACCAGGAGGCCAAGATATATTTTTCATAATAATTGGTATAGCCTCTACTGTAGTGGCTGTATGGATGCTAAAGAATAAGCGTAATAGTAAAATACCATACATCATAGCTGCCGCGGGATCCTTGGGCATAATAATTCTGTATATAATTACTAGAACTGTAAATATTCCATATCTTGGTTTAGAAGCTGAAGTTAATACAATAGATATTCTTTCCAAAGTACTACAAGTTGGAATAATCATAGGCTCTGCAATTGTGATAAGACAACAACAAAAAGAACAACAACTAAAGCTGTATACGTAAGCAAGTTTAGATGTCTAAACATAAGGTCGGGTTCCAAAAAGAAAGGATGTTTATATGCCTACAAAGAGGGTGGTCGATGCTAGAATAGTAATCTTAAAACAGATTGGCGAAACTCCAGGAATAAGATACAGGGAACTTGTGAGATCGACTGGTTTGAGCAATGGCACACTTGAATATCATCTGAGAATATTGGAAAGAACTCATATGGTAAAAGTCGATATATCTGACGGTAAGAGAGGAAGATACTATCCTATCGATATTCTAGCAAATGAATCGAACATTATAGGATTTATCAGAAATAATGTATCAAGACAAATAGTCACTTTTATACTTGAGCATGAGCTGTGTACTTTTGGCGAGATCCTAGAACACATCAAGAGGGCGCCCTCTACACTATCTTGGCATCTAAAGAGACTTTCTAAGGCTGCAATAATATCTATTACCTATGGAAAGGAGTACCAGCTTTATCAAGTTTTAAACAGTAAATTTGTACAAGAAATATTATACAAATATGGAGAGCATTAAAGAACAAGTTGCAAACGGATACTAACTACGAGATATTTGAAACGCTTTAACACTATGAAAAATATTGGATTTGTCAAAGACATACACTTTAAGTTTTAACAAGCTAACATATTCTGGATCATCCGCCAGAAAATATTCCTCCAGCAAGCTTTCATGATTTAAAATGCAAAACATCCATATTTTCTTAGGAACAAAGATTACCCCGATAGCTAATAAACCACTAGAAGGCGCTAGCTAACGAAGTACCGAAGCAGAGAGGAGATTCTCTCAATCATTTTGAAAGTTGTGAGTGAAGGCGGAGCAACTCAGGTAGATATTATGTATAAAGCTTCAATGAACTTCCGACTAATGAAAAAATACATGTCATTTCTGTCGAAGAATGGTCTACTCATAAAGGAAGGGGCTAGTTATAGAATAACAGCCAAGGGTGTGTATTTCTTGCAGATATATGACCAGTTAAATGAAATGATATAAAGAATATCAAAATGATAGAAAGGTCTAACGAATGCCGATTGAACTGGCATGAGTTGGGGGATACTTATCTCTAATGATGTGGAGTCCCAATATCAGTATCCGACTTAAGTTATTCCCAGATGATATCAGCCATTGGTACGACAAATCTTGAAGGAACGTTGCACAAGCTATGCCATTCTGCTGTGCCCTCCCGCAGGGGGTCATGAACATTCAAGTATTGAAGGCATTGGTTAGTCCGAATATGAAAGATACAGTTATGTACGATGGTCATGTCTATCCACCTTTTAGCTGCCCTGGGCTGCAGCGGCATTAATTGGTGCTGCCGAAAGAGATGATATCGTTGGTGCAATAGTATCGCGTGGCCTGGAATGTTCCAAATTGTCCCACAAGGCCGAACAGCATCATAGTAAATTAAGCCCCAAAACGACAGTAATTGTTATTGTTCCCTTTCACGGTAACATTTAATTTAATCAATTTTCTGAAAACCTAGATTCATTTGCCGGTAGAGGATTGCCACCCCAAACCGTCAATCGTGAAATGGTTTACGAATACGGCAGACGGACACTATCACTTTAGCGGGATAGTTAAAAATACGCCTCATGAAACCAAATATACACTTCTCTTCGTGGCTATCAGTTTTGGCTTAGCAGGGAAGGCAGCTAGGCTTGTCTTTAAGATCGTTGCTATAATAACAAGAGGATTACTTTTGCTTGGAATATATTTGCAACACTTGCGAATAATCAAGATAAACTATCTGATTACTGAGCACGATCTACATTCAGCACCTTCTACAACTTTTCACATTTTGGTTGCAATGATTAATGAGCCTGCAAACGCGATAAGCAATCAAACTGGAAATCATGATGTGCTAGCAGGCGGAGTTGGATTCACTGCGGGATTCATATTGGCAATCAGGAAATAAACATTAGCTATAATCAGGAAGGACATTGACCAACAAAGAATTAATGCATTTCATTCAGTTGCGTCGTCGTCAGCTAGAAAATAAAATTAAACTAGACCAGGAATCTAAAGACTAGAATGACAGCACAATTATGGACTAGGTCAACTCATAGTGCTAAGAGAAATTCAGGATCTTATTCATAGCCAATATCGTTCGCGGCCTATTGCAAAACGTCAAGGTTTGGTTGCAATGAGTAAGCATTGTTTTTGATATTAGTAAAGAGTTTAAGCCAGGAGGTTGTATTATATTGATGAAACAAAAGTGGGCAGCTCTAAGAGGTGCGCAACGATAGAATGAATAAATGGGTACTGACTGTCAAAGACGACCTTATAGACGAAATAAAGCAAACATTTGGATATCTGTATTGGCCCGTACCTAGAGGATCGTAACTATTATTGAGGTCACGGCAACGTAAACGTGAAATACGATTTAGTAAGAAAAGCTTACTAAATGAAGAGAGTTAGCCGTTATTCTATTCAACCGCAATTTTTCAAAGTCGCGAAAGAACGAGTGATATTAACTAGAAATCCAAAATTCTGTAAATACCGCCCACTTTCGCTAGTTAAAAATCAGGGAAATACTTGTAATATACTGGTTTGATACTCGAAATTGCCTAATAGAATAGATAACTTAAAGAGCAAGGAGGCTGGTTATCTGTGTATGTATCTATGTGTGTATCTATATAAACATACATACTATTGACTGGATACTAGAGAGACATAAGATAAAATGACAAAAATAGCATAGACAACTAAACAATCAAAACAAACCAAAAGTTTTCAATCAGCATGGTAATAATCGCAACTGTAGGAATATTAGCCAATGGCTTGACAGCGACTGCAATGTATCCGACACAGGTTCAATCTAGTTGTCCTTCTGCATGTCCTGATCAGGACAATGCACATGTAACGCTGCATCAGGTGTTATGACGGATCATGCAATGGTGGATTCTAATGGGAACCTATTACCAGGAACACAAATCAATAACGGTTGTGATGGAACAGACAACTAAAACAATCAATAGTGTAGAGGAATAATGAATAATTGACATCTTATCTATATTTGTAGTAAATGTTCAAGCACCTACACTCATTGCTGGCGGGAATTACAGCATATTGTTTATCCACTTCATTAATCATTTCGTATTTGCATTTTATCAAATCTAGATATTGAGCATATTGCAGTATCGTAATCTCGAGCTTTAGCTGTTTCTATTGTTAAATTATCGTGCTCCTACCTTCAGCTGCATCCTTGAACTTGTCAAGCATATACTCATGAACCTTTCTTAGAATTTTACATGTCTTACAACATTCACCTGCTCTTAACTCGTCTACCTCACACATACAAGTTATCCTATCAAGTGTATCACGCATTATCCAGTTAGGACTATTTTCTTCTTTAAATTTATCATCTTTATCACGTTGTACCTCTGTTCTTACCCCTTGTTCTTTTGCTTTAAGTTTATTTCCCTGTTTCTCCCTGTGCCAATCTTTGTTAGTCATGCCTTCTGGTTTTACACGATGTCTTACTCTTTCTATCATTTGTTGTATAGCTGCGTTAGTTCTATCCTCTTTCTCCTTCTGACCTTCCTTCCACAGCTTAAGAGCTTCTTCATATGAAAAATCATACGTAGGTCTTAGTTCAAGCATAGCATCACAATAACGTTCTATTGGAAGCTCCTCCTTTTTCTTCTCTTCTTGCGTTTCTTTATATTCCTGTCTTCGTGCTTTATCATCGCATTCAGGACATAAAAAGGCATGATATCTTTCACTTTCAATGAATTGTTTATTACATAAAAGACAATTTGACTCTAGTTTAGTCAGTTCATGGGATATGAATTTAGCCGATAATCCTTCTTTCTTGCCTAATTCTACAAGCTCTTTATGTTTTTGTAGTTTGATTCTGGTTTGCTCTTTTCGTCTATGAGTATGAGAATAAAGAACACCCCCGTCCCAAATTAACTTCAAGTCTTTAAGTGCAGCTTGGAATGCTTCTGATGGTTGTTTAGATTTAGCGGTGGTTGTCATTTCTTATTATTCCCGCCTAAATCATGGGCGACCTCAATGACTACTTTGGAAATTGTATTTGCGTATAATATCTCTTGCACGGATACATCCTGACCACCATTAGCCGAATACTTTAGTATTATATCATTATTGTTGGCTCTTGTCATTAACAATGTTGTCATTTTCTTATATTTCTCATCCTTCTCATTAAACAATTCCTTTTCTTTTCCATGCTCCATTATCGTAACAGATGCGACTTTCCTGTTAGTATTGTTAGTATTGGAGTTATCATTGTTATTCACATCTTGCCAAAAACATTGTATTTTCTCTTTTATCTTTACCAAACATGAACTACTTCAACTCCTTCACATTATATTGTATAGTCTGCATTTGTGCTTGTACCAAATTTCTGATGTTCCGTGGATTGGCAATTTGTGAAAATAACATGACTGGATGGCCTTGCCTGTCAAGTATTTGTAATTCGCCCACACTATGGCTATTGGCAGTGCCATAACTCATTCTGTAGTGGGAATATGCTCCACCATAAAATCCAGAAGATTGAAGGTCTGATACAGTACGAGCATTCAAGATTACGACTGAGGATCTATCCTTAAGCTATATCCTGGTATCACCATGATCTGCTGTATTGTGTATTACTCTCTGGTTGGTCACGGCTTGAATCTCTACATCATTTTTTTGGCCATATTCCTTTTTTGGCAACGTTGTCGAATTCTAAGGAATATGAAAATTGTGCATCAAACTAAAAAAAGAATCTCATCTCTTACTTATTCCACTTCTCTTTTTGTTCGGCGACTGCCGCCATTAACCAAGGCTCTCAAAATGCTTTGAATCAATATTCGTGAGAGTTGATTGCGTTCTCATAAAATCCTCTGTTCGCTTGAATCCAATTTATCAAATAGTTCACAAATCAAAATTCGTTGAGCTGAGCTACGATTGGCAATGATTTCTCATATTAAGAAGAAATGAAACAGCAAATCGAAGGAAAATATGTTGTGGAAATCAAGGCTTAGATAGAAATGACTTGTAAAGGAATCTATATTCGTCATGAAGCTGTCAGACCGCCTGCTGGCTATCGTTACTCTAATGGACGGAAACGTTGCAGAGTATGTGACCTGTTTATAGAGTGGGATGGGGTAGGAAACTTTAGGTTTGAGAACCTAAAAATGCCAATTACTCATACAGTGTGGCATTTATTTACAACCTGTGCTTGTCTAATAAGTCGAAATAGCACCTAGATTTAAGACTACTAGATCAGATCAGATTACTGCAAACTAGTGTTAGGTCAAAGTGCAACGAGATTGAAGCAAAGCATGTTCTTTATTCCAATGTTTGACAAACCTCTGCTTATTCTCTTCTAATTTAGAACATAAATTTAAAGTAAAATAGAGCGAGAACTTGTCGCCAATTTTGCCACATTCACTGCAGCAATTTGTATAAGATCGTGTGAAGCCATGTGCTTCTCCTACTACGCATTTCGGAGGCCAAATAATTTCGAACCACCATCGTAGCCATGTAATTGACATAGGAACGGGCAGTTCTTGATGTTCTCCTAGCCTTCTAGCCCACCTAGGTGAGATATCGCTCAAAGTTAGGGTTTCCTGTTGTTGTTTGGTCTTTTCAAAAAGTGGATTTTCTGAGATCATGCTGCAACTATTTCTCTTTACAAAAATTAGGCTGCGGTGCCCCCAATTGGTGTTTTCGACTTTTTGCTTAGTTTACTTTTTTGCATTTTACCACTTCCTGTCCTCTCCTTTAGGTAGGATAAAAATCCCCAGAGCGCTAATGGTACACCTATCCCGAATGCAGGATATATGCCAGATTCCATAGACACTTTTCAATGATCACCCCTAACGACTTATATTGTTCGCGTGAGACATATAAATGTGATTAATTGATGATAATAGTATATATTTAGATCTAATTCATGATAGAGAGCTGAAATAATTATACTATTTGAAGAAAAGATTAACGGAATTAGAATATGTGTACTTAAGCTCTGCAATGGGGATAAGTCAGTCTTTGGACATTAGATGGTTTCTGACGGTGCTTACACCCATTAAAAACCAACACATATATTTGTCATTAATTTCCTTAGCTTTAAACAATTAAAATGGTAGACAGTACATCTAAAGATGAAGCCACCACAACACCAAGACCAACTGGTGATGTAAGTAAGCTATACGATGCAGTTGACGCTTTAATCGAACAATTGATTCAATTACAGAATTCAACACCAATATCGCTAAAACTTGGAATTCATTCTACAGTGTACAGCAACAACAATTCCTAAAGCAATAATTCATCCTTTTATTTTCCCTTTTTTTATCGAAGCTTCACCTTGGTAGACATCATCAGCTGCAGTCAGGTCATAACAACAAGGGCAAGTGCGTTGCAATAGAATCCTATTTTACGAATATGCGATGAGATGTCTTATTGTTATTGGCCCAAAAGAAGAACATCCAAAAAGATATGATAGGTGGCTAAATGAATTGGAATCACTTGGTATTAGTGCAAAGAGAATAAACGAGCTGAATGATCTAAAGGAAATCAGCACCCTAGCTGAGACATGAAACGGGTATGAAACCTGAAATACAAGAATCAATACTGATTCAGGCCATTTGTCTTCGTTGTGGAGAAACTAATTCACCGGCATTACTATGTAAGTCAGGCAGCGCAGCAAACCTAGAGTTAAATAAAGATTGTAAAAATTAATTTATGGGTCGAATATAATGGTTACCGAAATGCCCTTTAGTCTAGTTAAAGCGATAAAAAGTACTCACAAAACCCCAGTTAATAGGATTTTACATTGTATCGGATTGCCCGTTTATGCTGCTGGGATAATGTTAATCGTAGGTTATCTTATTGATTTACATACTAATCCCATTACTGGAATCACTCTATGGTTAATGGCAATTGGTTTGTTCTTGAGTGGTCACAAACTAGAAGGAAATTTAAGAGCAATGACGTTGATCATAATTTTCAAATATTTAAAATCAAAAAAAGGAATGCTAGCTACGCGCTGACAGAGAAATTAGCTGGTATCAAACGAGTGTAAGCACTTTTAATAGTTACGACGTTCATATTTTGGTCTACGACGGAAATCGATGACAATTGTATGTACTTATGTTACCACATGGTGTAGTAAGTACAAATCCATCTCTTGCATATGTTATGGTGAAGCATAGCATTACGGGTGGTAATCCCAGCGCATGATGATAATATGTGCAGAAGTTAGTGTGAGGCTACTAAGGTTTTATTCATACTTCCTGATACATTTCTTTTGTTCTGCTCTTTGGTACTGAATTACTTTCGTTTTGTGGCACCCCATTTCAGTCCCCAAGGTGTATGAAAGGAAGAAATAAAACATCTGTCTTGACCACTATTACGATCTTTCTAAATATTTACAACTGAAGAACAGGATCGTAATGTCAGTGAGCAGGCCTAAAAATACTTGGCTAACTAACGCCTTCTAGTAATGTGGTTATGGGTGTAAAAGAAATTATGCTGGTTCTGAAATTGCTGCGGAGCCAATATGACTACCAATAAGTAAAGAGAAGGAAGAAAAGTCAGAAGTAGTGAGTCGAGATAATCTATTATAAATAGGCGCAATAAAATCACAGATAACACTACTGTTATCATGACATCTTCCACCAGCGCCGGCATGAGATTCCAAGAAGACAAATAAAATGACTATAAAATTTCATGCGATAGTTGCTAATTTATTGTGTTTAATGCAAATACAATTCATCTATTGTCGCCCGACTGTTAATATATCTAACACTTGTAGAACACTCGAGATATGAATATAAAAACAACAAAGAATGTAGTTTTGTTGGTAATAGGTGCGGTCATATTAGTTAGTATCAACTTATCAACAGCGCCTATTGCATCCATACACGACGCATACGCTCAGGCGAACAGCAACATGACTGGCAGTCTTATTAGAGGTAGTAGTGGCCAAAATCAAACTATTGGCTCTAATATGAGTATAGGCTATCCTGGGGGATCAAATATCACCGGTTCTATACCAATTGTATCTACAATATCTAAAGTAACAGCATCACAAATACACATTAGTCTTCCGAATGCTACTGCGACTGCAGAAAAGTCTGTCGGTACTAATGCACATGCTGTATTAGCTCGCCTTGGGATAGTCCATGGATTTCTAGTATATACAATATTGGTAACAGATAGCCACTCCAACTTCCATTACGTTACAGCAGATGTTGGAAACGGCAAAGTCCTGTCGTCTTATCAACTATCCATGATGGATATGATTCGTGATGGTGCAGTGATGACGGCTATGAGCCCGACAATGATGATGATTCCTGGAATGGGAATGATGATGGGCCCTGTGATGATGATGGGCCCTGTGATGATGAACGAACCTGAATCCTATGGCAACTCATTCCCATAGGAAATATTGGATTTATGTCGATGGTCGATGCGAGCGGCCAGATATTAAGGAGATCTCAAATGTAAGCAAGTAAAATATATCGAGCCCGCAACGGATTTCCCGGTGATCAGCTGGTTCTACCAGCGGTCTGAAAGGCTAGTGCTGAGGCCTTTTCATATTCTTACTAGCACTTTGAATATCTAGAATATCATAACTATCTGAATTGGACTGGGATGAATAATAACTTGTGTAAGATTCACACCCTATGTAATGCTCTTCACCTATGAAATTTTCTTCCTAGACCGCTCCTGAAATAAGCCTATAATTATCGTCAGGGATTCGTACCCATTATGAATATTTCGTTCTCCCGTGCTGTTATGGTGTAGTTAGTATTAATAAAAATTCAAGGAGTCAGCGACACTTTTTGTTCTGGTTTCTAAATCACCCATATCATTTATGTTTCTTATATCATTGTTCTACTGATATTCCATCATCATGCCACATTCTTACAGAAATTCTCATTTGATGCTCTCTAGAAACATATTTGATCGGATGCTCTCTCTCGCTCAAACTTATAATTCGGATAATAATCTAACTAATCTTAATTCTTCATCGCTAATCTCTACAATTAAACGCCTCTTCTATTCGGCTTTAGCTGCCTCCCAGAAGGAATCCAAGCGAATAGGAATGCGAGCTCTTCGAGCCAAAGCTACCATGCTAAGTCGCGTAATCATAGTTTTTGGAGTTATGTATTCAGCGCATATGGAAATGAGGAGTTAAGTAAAGTAACATGTGTTTCTCCGAAACGAGTAGAACATCTCCAGAGTTTTACTTTACTGAAGAAATAACGAAATTTGTAGCTAAGTTAAGAATCGCAACAAAGCGTCTTCTCGTATATGCTTCCCATTATTCTGGTAGGATAGAAGAGAAGTTTAACCATGCCATATCTAAAATTCCCTAATTAAGGACGATTCTGTTTTTATTGTAATGACCAGATGACATTTCAGATCTCTGTCTTTATATACTGTGATTAGCTCCATTTCCTGTGAAGGAGATAGAGCGGCATCATATTCACATCGACTCATCATACGCTTTGACCAAGCCGAACTATTCTAGAAATTACATACAATTCAGATAGATCATGTTGTATGCGATAGAAGGGCAACTATAGTAAGAACCATTCCTGCTGCCATTGTCGCCATTCCTCCAAATATCATGACCTTCGGTCCACATGCCAAATCCTTTAGTTGTTTTGATGATCTTATACTAGCTAACATATGGTGTTTTTTTCATCTCGAATATTTAACAAAATACCCAAATTATACCCAAATCATCCCCTAATCCTATCATGGTAGCCAACTCCTTCTTCTCTTAAATCAAATTCAAGTTGCGATGCGTGAAGGAGACAGTAGCTGATTGCTACGGTCAATTCTTTCTGTGCCTGATGTCGTTGATAGTGAAACAGAAAGAACAGCAACAGGTGTTCTTAAATGTCCATCATGTGGTAGCAAGGAACAAAAATTACTTGCCGTTGACCCGATTAGCAATATTAAACGTAAAGGTCTTGCACGAAACTACAGACTTATAGTATTGAAATTTGAGCTTAAAATCCCAGTACTGGATCCTATAAAGTGCATCGGAAGAGTTTCAAATAAGGCCAATCTAAGCGAAATAACAAAACGTAAAGCAATCGATTTAATGCATAAGATTGATGATAATGAGTTAGCTGCAGGAAAAGATCCCACGGGGCTGGCAGCATGGGTGCTTTACCTATCGTTCCTGAGTGATCTTGCGGCAGCTGCAGGAGTAACAGAAGTAACCATCAGAAATAGAACCCAGGAATTAAGGAAAAAAAATTGCCTCAAAATAATTCGATAGCACACCCACTACAGATGCTAGAGCAAGCTTCAAATGACTTGATGCGTAATGAAAACTATCAGAATATAAGACAGAATTAAGATCAGATCTTTTAACAATTATGAACGTGCCAAGGTTCTCATTTATATCTTTGATTGATTCTGGTACAACGCATACCCGTAGCTGTTGAGTATAAGCATGCCTAATTCCAAGTATTCTATTTCAGATTGCCTTGATTCCCCCATTAAGGCCCCTATACTTATATCACGGAAACGTCCGAGAAAGCTCGTGAAATTTGAATTTGAACAGTTTTCGACCATAGAGGACGTGTTTATGTACCTTGTATCAGTTGCTCCCTATATGAAGCAGCTTCTTCCCGTAAGCTCATACAAGGGTTATGTGTTTTCGTTAGTACCTTTAAGTCCGCTTTCTGGAGAAGTGCTGACGATGGTCTATACTAAAGGCAGCATCGACGCGGGGATGATGGAGTTTGACATTTCTACTAAGAAATACAAGTCAGTCACTGCGGTTGAACGCGCTGATAAGAATTATTTTATTATTCTGATACCAAAGAGTACCAGTATCTCCGATAGTGCGATTGCACAGTTGGAATCGAGCAAAACCTAGATTTCAACAACCACGTCCACAAGGATTGATTCCCGCCGAGTTAGCAATTGAAATAGCTCACCAATCTAGCAATCATCTTCTTGCCGATGGCAAACCTCACAAAGGATTTGCTGCCGAATACCTATACTTCGCCGCAATGTTATTGGGTGTCAACCTATCTTTGTCAAGTCATCCGGATATTACCGAATTTAAGATCCGCAGTAGTTGACAAGTTTTTAGGATAATTATCAATGTAAAGCCTCTGATGCAGAGACTCCATCACGAATAATTGCTAGAATTTGACCTGTGGCTGTGAGGTAATTGAGATATGCCTTGATTGACTGGGTACTTCGTTATTCCTCCCTTTATGATCCTGATTATTCTATCTTGTACTTCTCTTCTTAGGTGCGATTACCTCATCTTTTCTTTATCCCTTATTAGTTGGTGACTCGTAATGTCCATGCCGCAACAAGGACAAAACGCACCATTATTTTATAATAACGGATAGTAGAAGACAAATCCTACAGCGGCTCAAAAGGAAAGCACGCCAACTTGCCTGTCTCCACAAACAAATGATCACAACCTATTATAATACTTTAATACTTCAAGCATTATTTAACTCTTTAAATATTGGTCCGTGTAGATATAGATAATGTCAACACAAGAACATAAAACCGTCGTGCAGAAGTTTGTGAATGAATTCAAAAACGGAGGCGGGAGCATGGCACCTTTGGACAATCTGTTAGCATCTAATTTCATCCACCATTTTAGCGACCCTAACTTCCAGCTGGCAAAGGTGGCTTTAAGGCAATTGCCAACATGATCTTCAAGGCCTTTCCTGATGTGCATGTGACACTAGAGTTCGTAATGGTCGATGGCGATCTCGTCGTAGAGCGGAGTAACGTACGAGCCACACACGCGGGTACATTTCAGGGTGTACCGCCCACAGGTAAGCAGGTCACTTGGACAGAGAACAACATTTACCGCGTCTCACAGGGTAAGGTAGTAGAGATGTGGGGTTGTGGAGACTTACTGGGCATAATGCATCAAATTGGCGCCATAGCAACTAGTGCAGCAGAGGTGCTCCATCTTTAGAAATTGGAGATGTTAAGAAATGCCGCAGTGATGCCCTCTCATCATTTTTCCATATAGCGTGAGTGACGCGACTATGACGAAAGCCGGTCTAAGTCCTCTTTATATTGAGCTACTAGAAGGTCAGCGTATAAAGGGTGTTAAAGATTCTTACTTTAAACCAATTGATGTGGACTTTCTAGAAGGTAACGATAACATGCGAGGTTTTATTTCCGCGATAGACGATCTAACGATCGACTATTCTCGCAGGCTACAAAGGCAGATGTCAGAATTAAGACAGAAGGCGATCAGATTCAAAAATTAAGACAGGAAAAGGACGATGGAATACGAGCTACGAAACTAAAGTATGAAGAAATGAGGTCAACATTTCAAAATATTCTAACTGTCATATCAAACCTTGAACATCCGGTCGACAAAAATAAGATAGCACAGGTATCGTGGTAATTAAGTATAATGATGGAGATGGTCTAACTTATCTTTCTCAACACTAAGAGCAGCTATATCCATACTCTAGAATCCTTATCAATAAGAAAATATTGCATTTGTGTTATAATGGATTATTTTCCCCAACTTAATCGATAAATAAAGGATTAGAGGGTATCCTTTTTGTCTTATCTTTCTGTCTTATCTATACTTCCATTCCCATGCCTTAATTGTATCGGTACCACCTTTGTTACCAGTATCCGTAAACATCGCTACTGTATTGCTAAGAAAAGACAGATTTCGTGTTGCATTTGCATTAAAGATAGCTGCTCCACTTCCTTGCATTGTTCCAGCAGGAGTCATGTGTACAACCTCTCTAAAACTAAGCGTGGCATTCCCATTAGCATTACCGCCGCCATCATTAGCCTTAATAGCCAACCCTCCAAAAATACCTACAATTGTTTTAGATATAGGGATGATCAGAGCTCTGCCAGTTTCTGTGAAGCCTATACCTTTTACAGTCCCATTACCTGAGAATGTTACTCCAGTAGCATGTCCTCCACCATTTAAAGGAATACCTGGTACCGTACTTGTAATTTTATCATATTCTATATAGAATGGATTTCCCAGAGTAATATTGTTG
>Ga0207416_1003651_pt1 | contig 14351 bp, 12 predicted proteins | sample PaiPotPPM11metaG_FD_184107 | JGI IMG/M metagenome (GOLD analysis project Ga0207416, IMG submission 184107) | Iron sulfur acid spring bacterial and archeal communities from Banff, Canada, to study Microbial Dark Matter (Phase II) - Paint Pots PPM... ...
GGATACCCCAGACCTCGTCACCGTGCTTCCTGCTGGGAACAATGGTGGCTACGACCTGGCCGCCGCGCGTGTTGATGACATCAAAGGTGAGGGAATAGCCCTTCAAGACGCCCGGCCCATACAGGAGGGCCGCACCCGCGAGCCGCTCCGCGCTGTTGAGATACGCCGCGTCCATCTCCGGGCCGTACTCGAACAGCCAGGCGAATTCTGGCTCCGCGGCGTCTGCCAGGCCGGCAAGCGGCAATGGCGTTTGATCGAGTTGCACGTCCGCGCTTTCGTCGCGCTCGCTGGACTCTTCGGGCAACGGCGGGGCCGTTGGCGCTTCGACGGGAAAACCGGAAGGTTGGCTGAAAGAAAGTGGCCTGGGCGTGTTGCTGCGCACAATTTTTACTCCCGGCACGACGAACTCTTCGCTGCTTTGCGCATCACGCCCCGGCTGCTGAGACTCAGGCTCTGTATTCACTGCTGCCCCCTTTCATCACAAAACAAATATCCACTCTGGCAGAGAATATTGCCATTCTTGTATCTCAGGATACTCTTCTTTGCCCAGCAAACCAAATTTCCAGCGCCAACGTACCCATCATGGCTATGAAAGTGGCGGGAATCCCTTCATGTGGCTGGCTCGCCGCTGTATCTCGCTCCGGTTCAGGGCGCCGTCCTCGGTAATGATGGCCGTCACGAGGCGCGCGGGCGTGCGGTCGAAGTAAAAATTGCGCGCCGTGACGCCCGCGATGGGCTGTTCCAACACCTCTTCCGCCTCTTTCTCTTCAAGCTGGCCCAGGTCGCCCGTCCAGCGCCGCGGCGTAATTTTGAGCGTTTCGCACAGCACATAAAAGGGAACGTGATGCCCGCGCGCCGCCCAGGCGACAAGCGCGGTGCCGGCTTTGTTGAGAACATCCCCGCTTGCCAGCACGGAATCGGCCCCCACGACCACGGCCTGGCATTGCGGCAAAAAGATGTCGGCCTGGGCATCGGTAATCAATGTGACCGGGATACCGCGCTGCGCCAGCGCCAGCGCCGTGTCGCGCCCTTCGTAGCGCGGTCGCCCTTCCAGGGCGATTACGCGCACAATCTGCGCGGCGCAGGCCACTAGCACGTCCAGCACCGTACCTGAGACGCTGTCGGTCATCAGCGTCCCTCCCAGCAGGGGGCGCGCATGACGAGTGATATCTTCCAGAGCGTGATCATAGCGTTCCCGCACGTGTTGCGCTTCCTGGGCAATGGCCGTTGGCCCTCCCGCCGCCGCGCTCATGATGCGCGCCACCGCGCCAGCCAGCGCCGCCATGGCCGGACGTGCCTGCCCCAACGCGCGCGCCGCCGCGTAAAGACGCTGCATCTGTTCGTCCGGCGATGTTGTCGTATCAGAAGCGAGGTCGGCGAGAATCGCGATGGCCTCGCCGACCAGCCAGCGCGACCCATGCTCGCGATCAGCGCGGATACGCTCGATGCGTTGTGCGATGTTGTCCATCTGTGATGTTACCTCCATCAAAAGTATAAAAGCAAAAAAGGCTCTCTGCCAGCTTTTTCCCTTAACAATCGCCCTGGTCAATAGCAAAATATAACCAGATTGTAGCCTTTTTGTCGCCGGAATTCGTGTATCCCTGTAGAATAGAGTGTGTGGAACATGTGTTGTCGTCCACCATCATCGGGATAGTGGTCTCGCTGCAAAGCGCGTCAACGTTCCAGCTTGTCGTAGACACTCAAAAACACAAGTCAAGACGAAAGGATTGAAAAAGCCATGACAGAAGCATATTGCGTCAAGTGTAAAAAGAAGACCGAGATGAAGAACCCGCAGGAAGTGACCATGAAAAATGGCCGCCACGCACTCAAAGGAACCTGCTCGGTTTGCGGCACGACTACCCAGAGCTTTCTGAGCGAGAAGAAGGCGTAAACGTCCCCTGCCAGGGCAAGTGCAAGGCGTTGCCCCTGCCATATACGGCGGCTCCGTGGGCCGATCCGCGGTATGGTAGGGGCAACGCCTTGCGCTTGCCCTGGCAGTTTGCTTGCCATTTTTTCCTACTTCCCTGGACAATCCCTTTTTTATCTGCTATGCTTAACTAAGTAGTGGATATATGGGTACGAGGGGGAAAGTGTTAGAGAACTTTTGTACCCATTCTAAGGATGCTTCTGGCGATGGTGCCAGGAAAACTTGTGTTATTCACTGCACCTCAAAGGAGAGGATACAATGAAACAGAGCCTAGTGGAAGCCTCAAAGCAGAGGATAGTCAAACATGGATTGCGCAATCTGCGCCTTCTCCGCCAGCGCAAAGGCTTGAGCCTCGGCCAGCTTGCCGAAATGACCGGCCTGCGCAAAGATACGCTGACCCACTTCGAGAGCGGACGCGAAGACCCCCAACCCTACCAACTGCGCCTCCTCGCGCGCGCCCTGAACGTTGAGCAGTTAGAACTCGTGTCCTGAAAACAAATTTCGAGTGATATTGTTCTGGTAGAAATAATAGGGGTCAAATAGAAAGCCCCTGCCTGAACATACTATAGATGATCCGTAGGACGCTCATAGAAGAGCAGAGGCTTTCAAGGTGAGAAAGGACCGTTCTCTCACCCTTCCGGTGTCACGAGACGAGAGAAGGGATTTGAGAAGTTTTCATTCTTAGCAGCCGACAGCCACTGGTTCCCGGTAAATCACTCCGTCATCGGCGGTACTCACCTGCTCGTAGGTGTAGCTGTTGCCATGGCGTGGGCTCAGATACCCGGCGGCCTTCACGATGGCGGGCGCCGCGCCCACCGAGGGGATCAGCACGGGTGTGAAAGCCCAGTTATCCGCGGGAACCAGTCCACCGATGAAGCGTCCCAGGGCGCGATGCTCGGACTCGATCGTCGCAATCTGCCCGGCAATACGCGCAAGCACCGGCTGGCCCATGGCCGCAAACTCGTGAATCGCGGCGAGGAACGCCGAGTCGAAGACGCCTTCCAACTGCTGCTGTGTTTCGATGAACAGGCCCAAATCCTCGAACGTATTGTCGCCGTGCGGGAAGCTAAAGGTGCTGGCCAGAGGCGTCCCCCCATTGGCGACAAAGAAGAGTTCGTGAATCTGCTCTTCCACCAGGGCCGCTTCAAAGACAGCCAGGCTGGCCCAGTTGAGACCTAATTGCCTGGCGTGTTTCACGCCATTGGTGTAGAAGGTCACTGCCAACCGCTCAGCCGTCGCTGCGACGCTGAAGATCGTCTTGATCGAATCGACTTCACAATTTGAACCACCGATTGCCTCCGCATGGACAACATTCTTAGGAACCAGGAGCGAAGCGCCCACGGCGAGTCCAGTCGCCCCTACGGCTCCTGCAAGCGCCCCTTTGAGAAGGCTCCGGCGTCCTCGCGGGCCGCTCAACGAGTCAAACAGCTTGGAAGTAGCGACTTCGGGAGTCAACTCGACAGGGGTGGTCTCTCCAGTAAAATAGTCTGGTGTCTTCATGGTAAAAATCTTTCCTTTCTTGTACTCAGCTTCGTTTTCGCTCTAAAGCGAACAAAATAGCGTCATTGCAGATATATGCGGTGTGGGCGCATAACAAGCAGCAAGTACCGCTTTCAAAAGTTTACTATCAGAGATAGGCCCGAATGGGAGAGGAAGTTAAACCTCGACGAGACGTTTCCCCCTTTCAAGAAGCAGAACGGTCAGACCGGTAATTTCCGCTAGCGTTCGCTATAGTAAGATCATAACCACCGATCACTATCACTTCCTGGTTAACACTACGTCATATGGTTTGCTTTGGATTTATTAATCCGGTCTTGCCTGCATGATCTGGTTCCACAAAAACAATAAGAGGTTTGAGATCGACATCAATAACTCCAAAAACCCTTGACTTTTCCCTTCTCAGGGCTTATTATTTGATTATCCGATTAATTAATTGTCTATCTAGAGGTGAGAGGTGTTCATGGCGCGCACGCCGAAAGTCGTTGAAGACCGCAGCGAGCAGATTATTGATGCCGCTTTGCGCGTGTTCGCGCGCAAGGGTTTTACCAAAGCGACCAATAAAGACATCGCGCGCGAGGCCGGGATCACGCCGGGCCTGATCTACTACTATTTCGAGAGCAAGGAGGCGTTGTTTAGGGCGCTCGTTGAGAGCCGATCACCTTTGCGTTTGCTCTCGTCTTTGCCCGATCAGGTACTGGATATGCCTGTCGAGCCATTTATGCGTTTCCTGCTCCGGCAGATATTGGCCTTTGTCGAGGGCGATCAATTCGTTGGCTTGCTGCGCGTCATGTTGCCAGAAATTATGCATAGCGACAATCTGTACCTCTCGCAGACCATGACGGGAACCTTCGGACGCATGATCGAGATCGTGAGCGCGTATTTTGCCGCGAAGGCGCAGAGCGGGGAACTGCGCTCGCTTGACGCGGCGCTGACAGCCCAGGTGCTGATCGGCAGTATGATGGGGTTTGTGCTGCGCCGCCAGGTGATGCGCGATCCGCTCGCCCTGGCGCTGACGCACGAGCAGATCAGCGATGCCGTCGTGGAAACGCTGTTGCAAGGCATATTGCCGCGCTAATTTTTTGTCGTTGATTTTAATTGGCCGGTTAGCTAATAATAAGGAGTTTGCTATCATGAATGCTTCTGCTTCACCGGTTGATAGTGTTATTGAAACTGAACAGACCATCTGCTGTATCGTGGGCAGCGGTCCCGCTGGAGCGATGCTGGCGCTATTGCTGGCGCGCAAGGGCATTCCGGTGGTGTTGCTCGAGGAACACGGGGATTTCGACCGCGACTTTCGCGGCGATACCATTCATCCGTCAACCATGCAGATACTCGATCAGTTGGGGCTGGCCGAGCGATTGCTGGCATTGCCGCACACGAAAGTTGCGGTCTTGCCGTTTCAGTTCGGCGATAGGGCGCTGACGCTGGCCGATTTTCGCCGTCTGAAGACGCGTTTCCCGTATATTGTGATGTTGCCGCAGGCGCGTTTCCTGGAGTTCATTACTGCCGAAGCGAAAAGTTATCCCGCCTTTCGCCTGGTGATGGGAGCGCGCGCCGAGAAATTGCTTGATGCGGACGGAGTAGTGCAGGGCGTGCGTTACCGGGGTCGTGATGGCTGGCACGAAGTACGGGCCATGCTGACTGTGGCGGCGGATGGGCGTTTCTCCCGTGTGCGCCAGTTGGCGGGGTTTGAGCTGGTGAAAACAGCGCCGCCGATGGATGTATTGTGGTTTCGTTTGCCGCGCAGAACCGACGAGTCCGACGCTTCGAGCGGTCGTTTTGTGGCCGGGCATATCCTGATCATCCTGAATCGCGGCGATTACTGGCAGGTTGGCTATGTCATTCCGAAAGGCGGCTACCAGAAGATTCGCGCCGCGGGCCTGGATGGGCTGAGACAAGAACTCGCCGACATCGTGCCGCAATTTGCCGATAGGGTCGATACTCTCCAGGAATGGAGGCAGATCGCGGTCCTCTCGGTTGAGTCGAGCCGCCTACGGCGCTGGTATCGTCCCGGTCTGCTGCTGATCGGCGACTCGGCCCATGTGATGTCGCCGGTGGCGGGCGTCGGTATTAACTATGCTATCCAGGATGCAGTGACCGCAGCGAATATTCTGGACGAACCGCTCAAAGCCAGACGAGTGCGTATCAGTGACCTGGCAAAGGTGCAGAGCGCGCGGGAATGGCCGACGCGCATTATACAGGCGCTACAGAACGCGATTCAGCGCGGTGTTGTCGTGAACGCGCTCGCGTCGGACAAGCCGCTTATGGTTCCCCTGTTCTTGCGGTTCCTGCTGCGGGTTCCGCTGTTGCGCACCATTCCCGCGTGGCTCATTGCTTTTGGCCCGCGGACTGTGCGTGTGAGGGAATGAGCAACGTTGTTACCTGACGCAGAAAAGAGGGACAAGATGAGTAGCGTCCATCCAATGCGGTCATTTAATAAGCATGTGTTAAATCGGGTGACGCGCAAGTTTGCGGAATCTTCACACGGCTCGTTTGCCGTTATTCGTCACGTTGGTCGTCGGAGTGGAAAGCTGTATGCGACACCGATCATGGTTATGCCGATTGAAGATGGTTTTGTAATCGCGTTGACCTATTGAACAGAAGTGGATTGGTATCGCAACGTTCAGGCGGCTGGACACTGTACGATACTCTGGCATGGGAAAGACTATACTATCGAGAAATTGGAGCCGCTTGATATAAAAACAGCGTTGCCAGCATTTCCCGCGCATTTCCAGTTCATACTGCGAATGCTTGGCACCCGGCATTTCATAAAAATGCAGTACCAGGAGACAGGGCCAATAAGCATTGCGTAGCGAAACACGCGCTTTGGCTTCGTTCACGATGGAGAAAACAACATGGATATGAACGCTGATCGAACTCAAGAAACAATGGCGCGGCCTGCCAATAACAAGGGCGACCAGCCGATGGTAGTGATCGAGCGCCTGGTCAAGCAGTTTGGCAGGCTGCGCGCCATCGACGATCTTACCATGACCATCAAAGCGGGAGAGACGTATGGCCTGATCGGGCCGAATGGTTCCGGCAAAACCACGCTGATACGGATGCTGGTCGGCTTGCTGCGTCCGACGAGCGGGACAATTCGCATTGGCGGCGAGCGCGTACCCAGCCCGCAGGTCGCCGCTTCCCTGGGCTATATGACGCAGCTCAGCGCGCTGTATCTCGACCTGACGGCAAAGGAGAACCTGCGCTTTTTCAGCAGCATCTATGGGCTGCGCGGCAAAGAACAGGAGCGCGCCATCCAGGAGATGCTGGAGCGAGTAGACCTGGCCGACCGTGCCAACGGCGTGGTCGGAACGTTCAGCGGCGGCATGAGGCAGCGTCTCTCGCTGGCCTGCGCCCTGGTGCATCGCCCGCGCCTGGCTTTGCTGGACGAGCCGACCGTCGGCGTTGACCCCGAACTGCGCCGCGCCTTCTGGGACTATTTTGCCCAGTTGAATCGCGAGGGCGTGACCATCATCGTCTCTACCCATCAACTGGACGAGGCCGCGCACTGCACGCGCCTGGGCCTGCTGCGCTCCGGCATCCTGCTGGCGCAGGACACGCCCCGGCAGTTGCTGCTTCAATCCGGCAAAGACAACATGGAAGATGCCTTTCTCTACTTCGCCAGCCGCAAGGAGGAATTATCATGAATTTCGCGCGCATCGCGGCTCTTGCCAGCCGCATCATTCGCCAGTTGCTGCGCGACCGGCGCACGCTGGCCCTGATTTTCGTCGTTCCCGTGGTGATCATGACGCTCCTCTACCTCGTGCTGACCAATACGAGCAGCGTCCACACCCTGGCGCTCGTGCGACCCAGCGGCCCCGGCAGCAATCAAATAAACACCTTGCTCGACTCTCTGCTCCCCGGCAAGGATACGCTGCATGTTGTCAACATCAACGCCAGCCAGGTGGACAGCACGCTCAAAAATGGCGATGCCGATGCCGCCGTTGTCTTCCCGGCGGATTTCGCCCAGGCCGTGGCCGCGGGCCAGCAGCCGGCAGTGCAGATCGTGCTGGAAGGTTCTGATCCCACAGTAGCCAGCGCGATGAACGACCTGGCCGGGAACATTGTGCGCCAGCTAGGCATCGCGTTGTACGTGGCGAAGCTCAAGCAAAGCCAACCGGGGCAGTTCGCGCCGACCAGCAGCGCCGGCTCGCTGCCCTTGCCGCTGACAATAAGCCAGCCGCGCTACATTTATGGAGGCTCGCAGTATACCTACAATGACGCGCTCGCCCCCGTCTTCATCGGCATCTTCTCGTTCTTTTTCGTCTTCCTGCTCACGTCGATTGCCTTCTTGCGCGAGCGCTCGCAAGGTACGATTGAGCGCGTCCTGGTCTCGCCGCTGACGCGCGCGGAACTGGTGCTGGGCTACATCGGCGGCTTCACCATCTTCGCGCTGGTGCAGTCGATTGTGGTGCTGCTCTTCGTCGTTTTCGTCCTGCGCGTGCATTATAGCGGGAATCTCGCGCTCGTTTTCCTGGTGACGGTCTTGCTCACGATTGGCAGCGTGAACCTGGGCATTTTCCTGTCCACTTTCGCGCAGAACGAGTTTCAGGTGGTGCAGTTCATCCCGCTTGTACTCGGCATCCAGGTGTTTTTGTCGGGCGTCTTCTGGCCCGTCGCGCAGTTGCCGGGAGCCTTGCAGCCCATCTCGTACATCTTGCCGCTCACTTATGCCAATAATGCACTGCGCGGAGTCATGCTCAAAGGGAATACGTTCGCGGATATCGCGGGGCAATTGGCGGCGCTGCTGCTCTTCGCGCTGCTCATGGTGCTGTTGAGTACATTGGCAATGCGCCGGCGAGTGGTTTAAAGCAAGATAGCTGTTTTTCACATGACAATTTGTCATGTGAAAAACAGCTATCTTGCTTTAACGGCGACTATAAGATCAATTATGCCCTGACGGCGCTGACCTGCTTCTCGAAATTTTTAAAGAACTCATCGAGAGCCTTTTTCACGGCGGGTTTCAGCACGATTTCAGGCATCGCTGCTACCTTGCCTTCCATTTCAGCGTGCGCCTCGTAGCTGAGGTTGGTTGCGCCGCCCTCGTCCGCGAGATTTATGACGCAGCGGGCTTTGATCGAACCCAGCGAGCTATTCGGTTCGGCGAGGAAAACGATGCGCGAGGTCGGGACGACCTCTGCGGTCTGTAAGAAGACGCCGTAGGGGCCTTTGAAGCCCGGAATGCCGGTGGTGATACGCAGTTTGAGTTGTTGCCCGCCGGCCATATCGACCAGCTTCGCGCTTTCGCAGCCCGGAACGCTGTTCTGCAAAACTCCCGGATTCAGCAGGGCTGAAAATACCTGTGCTTGTGGCGCTTGAACCTTCTGGCTACCAGTGATATCCATGAAGCGATTGTTCCCCTTTTTGCTAATGATAAGATAACGCGGAACTGCGCTCGTAACGTGCGTCACGAACGTTCCGCTGTGAGTATTATGCGGGAATCGTTGGCGCGCCGCAAGAGTTCGCGCCGGAAGTACTAGATAGACCATGTTTGATGCTTATTAGGCGAAATCCCTGATCAGGATACGTCAATGTATCTGCGACACGGCAACCGCAACCACCACAATAACCAGGGCGCAGACCAGCAGCAAAATCACACCCAACGGAATGAGAATGACCGCCGTGGCTTTGCCGCCGCTCAGGCGGTGTACTGCCATGATGCCGAACACATCCAGCACGATCATGTAGATGCTGACCGCTAACCCGATGAAAGTACCCGCGATGGGGATCAGCGCCAATATGGATGAGACGATCCCCAGCGGCACGCCGAACAGCAGGAACGTGTAGCACTGGGTCATGAAGCGTCCCTGGCCGCCGAAGGCTTTCGCCAGGCCGAAGTAGATGCCCATTCCTATAAAAAAGACGATGGGGACGATGATGATGCTGGCGAACGAGAGGCCCGTCGTCAGAGAACGATAGGCCAGGAGTGTGGTGCCGTTACTGCTCGACGTTGGCAGATTCATAAAGGAAAATCCCTCCAGCGTGACGAGAAATGACAGGATCGCACTGATGACGGCGGAGATGATCAGTTGTACCCAGATGATATCCCAACTGGCTTTGCCGCTCTCTTCGACGAGCGCCATAGGGCCTGGGTGAGTCAGCACCTTGATCCACTGGTTGGGTAACTGGCGGATAGCATCTCCCAACGGTAACGGCGAGCCGGTTGGGGGCATAGAGCCTGGCCTCCCCTGGCCGTAAGGTTCGCCGCCATAGGGATTGCTATACGGATTTTCAGGGTTGGCATAGGGATTTTGCGGCCCATCAGACGGATTGGAGGAAGAGCCATAACCCGTGTTTGGATTGTCTGGCGGCCCTTGATTGGGATCGGAAGCCATATGAGTGTCTCCTTGCTAGCGATACTGATTGAAATGTATGCCTGTTGATGAATAAAGCGGTGACACGGCACGGTGTCCTATAAAACCGCCTCTATCATAACATTAACGCAACCTGCCTGTCTATGTGAAATTCATAGGGGTGGGCAGACCCTCCCAATTGGGGGATAGGCTAGCCAACCTGCCGCGAATGCGCTACAATGCCTCAAAGAAGAAGAGCAGCAGGTATGCAGGTATATTGAAACCGGTTGTAGCGCGGATGTATTCCAGATGGTAGCCATTACGTACTAACGTTGCTTCTGAAGAGAGGATTTTCATGGCCGCAGACAGTTCATTCGATATAGTTTCGCAGTTTGAAGAGCAGGAATTGGTGAATGCCCTCGACCAGACACGGCGAGAAGTGCAGACCCGATACGACTTGAAGGATACGAAAACGGAGATCCTTTACAGCAATGATACCATCACGATCCTGACTGATAGTGAGTTCACCTTAAAGAGCGTGCGCGACATCCTGGAGTCGAAGGCCATCCGGCGCGGCCTGTCGCTGAAGATTTTTAAGCCTGGCAAAGAAGAGAATGCGTCGGGTGGCAAAGTGCGGCAGGTGATCCAGTTGCAGCAAGGCATTTCGCAGGAGCTGGCGAAGGACATCAGCAAGCAGGTGCGTGACAAATTTCCGAAGGTGCGCCCGCAGGTGCAGGGCGATGCCGTGCGCGTTACCGCCAAGAGCCGCGACGAATTGCAGGCGGTCATCGCCTTTCTGAAACAAAAAGAGTATCCCATTGCCCTACAATTCATCAATTACCGTGGGTAATGTTGTGAGGTACTTTAGTACCACTACAAGCCAGGCCAAAAGAGTTTTGTTGTAATCTAGTTCTATCGAAACATGCTTATGATACCAATGGCAGGGTAGGCATGGTCGCGCAAGCCTATCATTCGAGAAAGTGGATCTTTCATGCCTGGGAATACACAAGCCTTCACTGCGGCGATGAACGACGCCGACCGTTATCGCTGGGATGGACGTTGGGCGGAGGCGACGCAGGAGTATTTGCGAGCAATAGCTGAGTTCCCGGATGATGCGACAGCACGGACTGGCCTGGGCTTCTGCTACATGCAGACCAGGCAGTGGCAACAGGCTCTTGAACACTATGAACATGTTCTCCAGCGCGATCCCGGCCATGTGATTGCATTGAGCAAAACTGCCGAATTGTACGGTATTCTCGGTCGGCGCGAGGATGCCTATAAAGCTTACCTGCTGCTGGCAGACCTGTATTCGCAGGCCGGGCAGGGAGCGCGCGCCGAAGCGGCCTGGCAGAAGGCGGTGCAATTGTCGCCGGACGATCCCGCGCCGCACGAACGCCTGGCTGCCTACTACTTCGGCAAAAAGGATATCGCCTTGATGATCCAGGAGCGGCTAGCGGCGGCTCAGGGATATTTGAAACGTAACGATCAGGCAGCGGCTCGCAGGCACGCCGAAGAGGCGCTGCGGGCGGACGCGACAAATAAAGAAGCGCAACATCTGCTCTCGCGGCTGGCGGGGCGGGAGTTACAAGGCGGCTCGCCCTCGCAAGGGATGGGCGGCATCGGTTCATCAATGAGCGCGGCGGCTGGGCCGTCGCCCTCGCAGGCATTCACTAGTGGCCCAATGGCTGAATCAATGACATCGGGCAATAACAGCGGAGGGAATACTGGCATCATGGGTAACGCGGGCAATTTTGGTGGCGCGGGCAATCCTGGACCGTCTTTTCCTATGGCAGGCACGATGGGCGGCATGGAACCTACTCCTCATAGACGGATTACTGCTAGTCAGGTCACTGGCGTGCTGCGGCAGGCGCAAACATGTCAAAGCCAGGGTCGTTTTACTGATGCTATCGACCTCTGCGAGCAGATCCTGGAAAGCGGCTTTGATCGACCGGATGCGCGCTACTTCTTAGGCTGGCTCTACCAGGAACAGCAGCGCTGGGACCAGGCGATCCGCCAGTTCCAGGCACTCCTCAACGATCCAGACTACGCGCTTTCCTGCTATTACGCGCTGGGGCAGTGCTACCGGGCGAAAGGCGACCTGCAATCGGCAACCATCCACTTCGACGAGGCGGTTGACCGCGTGAACTTGGACGCGCTGACGCTCGAAGAGTCGGATCAACTGGTGCAACTGTGTCAGGAAGCGGCGGAAGCTCATCGCCTGCTGGGCGAGCAAGAGCAGGCGCTGACGGTCTATAGCGCGCTGCTTGGCTTCTTGCGCAGCCGCGGCTGGAATGACAAAGTTGCCCAGGTGGAGTTCATGCTGCAACAGATGCAGAACGCGCCCGCCCCGGTGCGGCCCGTTACGCCGCCGCCATCACCCGCTTCACAGCCAGCCATGCCTATGCAGGACGCGGCCACCATGACCTTCCCGGTGGGCGGGCCAGCCATGGCGCCCAACGCGCCGCCGCCGGCCTCGGCGCAACTCCCGAACGCCGCGCCTGCTCCCGCCAACGGCAATTCTATCGCTGAGTTGCCCGATTGGCTGACCGGCATTCTCAATGATGGCGACAAGACGCAGGTCATCAGCAAGTCAGCCGCGCCTGCCCCACAGGCGCAAGTGGCTGACCAGCCTACCACGGTGCAGCCTGCCCCGCCGGCTCCTGATGCCGGAGCGAGCGCTGCCGCCGCGCCTTCTACGCCGCCCGCACCAGCAACCTGGTTGAACGAGAACGCTGATCCCGGCAAGGTGACGCGCATCGTCCCGCCCGAACCGCCCGCTCCGAGTATTCCTGTTCCTGAGCCGGTCGCCCAGCCCGTGCGCAAAGAGGAGTCGCCGGTGTTCATCGCGCCGGCTGAGCAGCCTGCCGCGCAAGAACTCAGCCCCATCTTGCAAGTCACGCCCGCGAAGTCGCCGAAGGATAAAGACGGCAAGGACAGCGCGGAAGAATTGCTGGCGCGCATGGCCGGCTCCAATACAAAGGACGAGGCTCTCAAGCACGTCGCCGAAGCTGTGCTGACCAGCACGGCTTCCCTGCCGGAAAACCTGCGCGTGCAGGTGGCGCAGTCCATGCAGGACATCCAGAAATACATCAATCACGGCTTGCTGACGCCCGCGCTGGAAGCGTGCCTGCACGTGATCGACATTGCGCCGCAATACCTGGACGTTCACCAGGTTCTCTGCGAGATTTATGTGCGCCAGGGCAAAGTCGAGCAGGCTATCACCAAGTATGCCATTCTCGTCGATACCTACATCGATAGCGGGCGCATCGACGACGCCATTGCCACCTACCGGCGCATCCTGCAACTGGAGCCGAACAACCTGACGTATCGCGTGCGCCTGATCAATTTGCTGGCAACGCACGGCGACAAAGAAGACTTGCTGCGCGAGCGCACCCTGGCAGCGGAGTCGTACCTGCGTCTTGGCTACATGGATCGCGCGCTGACTGAGCTTGAGCAAGCCCTACAAGAGAGTCCCACCAGCGTGCCGACGCGCCTGAACTACGCGCTGGCTTTGCAGAAGTTGGGACGCGCGCAGCAGGCGGTAGCGGAATACCAGCGTGTGTTGCAGGTCGATCCGCGCAATATGACGGCGCTGGTGCGCTGGCACGTCGCCATGATTACCGGCCTGAACAGCAATCGCTCCTCGTCGTTAGAGGTATTGAACCGCGTTCGCTGGCTCTTGCGCGGCGAGGGGCAGCGTCATTATGAAACGGTAGCGCGGGAATATACCCAGGCGGCGGAAATTTATCCCAACAATGCCGATGTTCACTTCGCGTTAGGGGAGATTCACCAGCAGTCAGGCAATTTCGACAAAGCTATCGAGTCGTACCAGCTTGCTATGCGCGACAGCGCCGTCGAGGTGATCGCCCTGGTCAGTTCGGCCCAGTGTATGCTGGCGCAGGGGCGGCCAGAAACGGCCATCCAACAGCTTGAACGCGCCTTGCAGGCGGTACGCCGCGGCACGCCGGTCGCCGTCGAAGCGACCATCTGGGCGGCTCGTCCCCGCGAAGAAGGCGAGCAGCACCAGGCTCCAGAAGTCGAGATCTCCCTCTTGCTTGCCAAAACCTACGAGCGCACCGGCAAGCAGGAGCAGATGCAGGCGATCTTGCGCCAGGTGAAACAGATGACGACTCACCAGGACGAAGTTTCCTCGGCGCTGGCGGAGATTTCGGCGCGCCAGGGCGATATCGAGGGCGCGCTGCAAGAATACACCGACCTCGTGCGCCACTATCGCGGCAATCAGCAGATCGAGAACGCGCTGAGCGTCTTGAACGAGATGGTGCGCATGGCCCCGCAAGACCCGCGCGCGCACGACGAGCTGGCCGACATCTACGTGAAGCGCGGTATGCTCGACGAGGGCATCGCCGAACTGCGTCTCCTGGCCGACGTCTACCAGAAACACGGCCAGCCGGAAGAGGCGTCAACCGTCATCGAGCGCATTGGCAACATCTATGCCGAGATGGGCGATGCCGAGGAGGCGCTGATCAACTACCGGCGCGCCGTTGAGATCGACGCCAGTTCGATGGGCCTGCTGCGCTCCCTGGTCGGCTTCTGCCTGCAACTGGGCCGCACCAAAGAGGCGACGCAGTACCAGTCGCTCATCGCGCATCACTACTTCGAGACGGACCAGG
>Ga0207416_1003652_pt1 | contig 14351 bp, 12 predicted proteins | sample PaiPotPPM11metaG_FD_184107 | JGI IMG/M metagenome (GOLD analysis project Ga0207416, IMG submission 184107) | Iron sulfur acid spring bacterial and archeal communities from Banff, Canada, to study Microbial Dark Matter (Phase II) - Paint Pots PPM... ...
GCTGCTGAGTTTGGGCGAAAGACTCCACAGGTCGATCAGCGGCACGGCAGCGGCGGGATAGATCGTGGCGTTGGTCTCGACCGTGAGATGATGGCCGCTCTCCTTGAGCAGTGCCGCCAACTGAGGCAGTTCTTTTTGCAGCGTCGGCTCGCCGCCGGTCAGCACGACATGCCGCGCGCCCAACGCCTGCACGCGCCCGGCGACTTCCCCGGCGGGCAGCGTCTCCCACGTGCCGCCCTCGCGCACGCTCCACGAATATTTGGTATCGCACCACGAGCAGCGCAAGTTGCAGGCGAAGAAGCGCACGAAGGTGGTAGGAACGCCCATCAGCATCCCTTCGCCCTGCACTGAACGATAAATCTCCATGACGTGCATTTACGCGCGCTCCATTCCGGTAATCTCGGTGTAACTGCTCTCGGTTTCCCACAGCCGAATGCGATACAGCAGTGCTTCATCCAGGCCAGCCGCCACCAGGGCATCCCAGATCCAATGCGCCAGGTTTTCGGCGGTCGTCTGCACCTCTGTCACGGCGTTGAGATCGTGATGATCCAGCCGTTCGATCACGGCGTTCCGCACCAACTGCGACAGGTCGCCGAAGTCCATGACCATGCCGTGATCGGACTCGCCCGGCGCGTCGCGAATTGGCCCTCGCAGCGAAACTTCCAGACGATAGGAATGTCCATGCAGGTTGGCGCACTTGCCGCGATGCCCCGGCAAATGGTGCGCCGCTTCAAAATGAAATGTTTTGGTAATAATAGCGAATTTCATAGTCTTTCTCTTGTAATGAACCATATGCGCAGGTATTGTACTCCCTATATTTTACCACCCCAGCCCACCAGGGCAATTGAAAAGTTCTCTCTTTGCTCGTGCCGGTGCGCAAGCGGGCCTACATTGGGGAGTAAGGTTGAGATTGTGGCGGGCAGGATGCCCGCCACAATCTCAACCTTACTCCCCAACATCCACCCGATGGGCTTGACAGCCACGGTGCGCGCACAGTACGCTGAATGGAGCAAGAAGAGAGGATATCATAGCACATGTTCGTTATTCCTGACAATTTTAGCGATAGAATAGTTGCGCTGTGCGGGGAAGATGGCCGCGCCTGGCTCGACCGGCTGCCAGCAATCCTGGCACACTGCTCTGAACAATGGGTAATCGCCATCGACGATCCATTTCTGCCATTGACATTCAACTACATTGCCCCTGCCGTGCGTCACGACGGCGCTCCCGTTATCGTCAAAGCCAGTCCGCCAGGGGTAGAGTTCGCGCAACAATCCGTGGCGCTGCGGCTCTTCGATGGTCACGGCATGGCGCGCTTGTTAGCTGCTGACGCGGAAAACCAGGTCATGCTGCTAGAGCGCCTGCTGCCGGGAACAACACTGAGAGACGTGGAAGACGACGAGTTGGCAACGTCTATCGCCGCTTCCGTCATGAAACAGTTATGGCGTCCTGTACCTGCTAATCATCCGTTTCCGACAGTGAATGATTGGGGCAAAGGCTTCAAGCGCCTGCGGCAATATTATAACGGTGGCTGTGGCCCGTTCCCCTGTAAGCTGCTTGAGGAAGCTGAAACGCTCTTCACCGATCTCGGCGCGTCGATGGCCGAGCCGGTATTGCTGCACGGCGACCTGCACCAGGACAATATCCTGGCGGCGCAGCGCGAACCCTGGCTGGCGATCGACCCGAAAGGCGTGGTCGGCGAGCCGGCATATGAGACGGGATCATGGCTGCGCAACTGGCTGCCAGACCTTATCCAGCAGCCACAGCCGGGACGCATCCTCGCGCGCCGCATAGATCAGTTCGTCGCAGAACTCGGCTTCGATCGCGCTCGTATACGCGGCTGGGGGCTATCGCAGGCGGTACTGTCGGCGTGGTGGAACGTGGAAGATTTCGGCGAAGGCTGGCAAGACGCCATTACCTGCGCTGAGCTACTGGCGGCGATCAAGGTGTAGAGCTTTCGTCCTCGTTTTTATCTTCTCTATTCTCTCGCGGCCTGCTCGGCAAGAGGACAAAGAGTCCCAGCCCCTGGCCGAGCAGCGTCACCAGCACTACGCCATAGACGATACCGGCCAGCAGGTCGCGCTGCGCCAGCGCGGCGGGCAAGCTGAGAACGAGCGCGATAGAAAGCGCGCCGCGCAACCCCGAAAACACCAGCAGGGGACGCCACGTGTTCGGGAAGGGAAGCGGAATTGACACAAGACGGCGCTGCTGGCGCGCCTTGCGCGCTGCTCCGCGCGCAATCGCATCTTGCAGGGGCAAGAACAGGTAGATCATCAGCACGCGGCCAATGGCGACTCCTACCAGCGCCCAGATAATGCCGGGGATAGCTTGCGCGAAGTGTGACGCGCCAATCTGCACGCCAAGCAAAAGAAAGAGCAGCGAGTTGGCAAGATAGCCGATAAACTCCCAGATATCCTGGGTCACCTCCTGCGTGCGTTGGGACATGCCCTTTCTCCGTCCATAGCTTCCCATCACCAATCCCGCGCAGACGACAGCCAGCAGCCCGGAGGTGTCGAGCGTGACGCCGAGAAAATACACGCCGTAGGCGACGCAGAACGTGAGCGTCATTTCGATCAAATAGTCATCAATGACGCGCAACAACTGGGCTGTTAACCAGCCCACGATCAGACCAAGCGCCAACCCACCAAACATCAGCCACAGAGCATTGGCGGCAATCGCCCAGAAGGCAGCGTTCCCCGGCGCGGCTAATCCCACCGCGGGCAGCAAAAGAGCCAGCACGATCTTGAACACAGCGGCCCCAACTCCGTCATTGAAGAGACTTTCTCCCTCTACCACCACGCACAAGCGATCAGACAGGCCCAGTTTGCGCAGCAGCGACAGCACGGCAACGGGATCAGTCGGCGCGACCATTGCTCCCAGCAGCAGCGCCAGCAGCCACGAAAGGCCAATACTCCAGTGGACCAGCGCCGCGACGATCAGCAAGGAAAGCATGAGGCCAGGGACGGCCAGGAAAACCACGGGCAGCCAATCCGCCAGCAGCAATTTTACCTCGATGTTCCAAGCGCCCTCGAAAAGCAGGGCAGGCAGGAAGAGAAACAACACGACGGCAGGGTCGAGATGCGCCTGTGGCAGGATCGGCAGAAACCCGATGAGCAAGCCGACAATGACCAGCACCAGAGTATAGGGCAGGCGCAAGGGGCGGGAAATCAAAGCCACGAACAAGGTGATGACCAGCAAGAGGACGACCAGTTGAGCCTGTTGCTCAACCGATCCCGTTCCACTGCTCAAAATTGATGCAAACACCAACAAGCTCTCGCTCTCTTCAATTCAAATAGATGGTAATGGCAATCCCTCGTGGTTGCCCTGGCTTCTCAACATTGATCATACAATAAGAAAAGGCAACATGCGTGTATGGCGAGCTTGCCGGGGCAAGATCAAGGGGCAATCCCTCGCGGTTGCCCTGGCTCTTCAATTATAAAATAAGGAAAAAGTATGCAAACACCGCAATCAATAAAGAGCGCCGACGTTAAAAAAGTCCTCGACCAGGCCAGCGTGCCAGGCACAAGACAGGTGCAGATTGGGACGCAGAGCATCGCTATCCCGACGCCATTCCCATCGCCTGAGGACTGGCGCGATACTATCATCTATTTCTTACTGGTGGATCGCTTCAACAATCCCGCCGCGCCGCCACAGCACGCGCCGTGGAATAGCGAGTATAGCGACTTTCAGGGCGGCACGATTGATGGCGTGCGGCAGCAGCTTGACTATCTGAAAGCGCTAGGCGTCGGGGCGCTGTGGATTTCGCCCGTTTTGAAGAACTGCCAGTACAGCCCGACCTATCATGGCTATGGCATCCAGGATTTCCTGGCGATTGAGCCGCGCTTCGCCTCTAACATTGTGCAGGCGCGGGCGAATCCACAGCTTGTAGAGGACCAATTACGCCAGCTTGTCGATGAGGCTCACGCGCGCGGCATCTATGTCATTTTCGATATCGTTTTACACCACACGGGCGACGTCTTCGCGTACCAGAGCTACGGCGCGATGGCTCCCTGGAGCAGCCAGCCGTATCCTATCTTCTGGCGCGACGAGCATGGCAACCCGCAAACAAATTGGGCGGATCCGCCGACCAACCCCGCGCCCGACGCAATTGTGTGGCCGCGAGAACTGCAACAGAACCGCTATTTCCGCCGCCAGGGCAATGCCTTTGGCGCTGGCGGGCAAACCATCGATCCCAGCGGCGACTTCTATTCGCTCAAAGGATTGGTGACGGATTACCAGGACATGACGGGCGATCCTTTGCACACCATCCTCATTCGTGCTTACCAGTATGCGATCGCGAAATTCGATATTGACGGCTTTCGCATCGACACGCTGAAGTATATCAGCCCTAGCTTTGCGCGCCTCTTCGCCAACGGCATCCGCGAATTCGCCCTCAGCATCGGCAAGAAGAATTTTTTCATCTATGGCGAGGTTTACGACTCGGAAGAGGAGATTGCCCGGTTCATTGGTCGCAATACCCAGACGAGCGAGGCGGGCGCTATCATCGGCGTGGACGCGGCCCTCGACTTCCCGCTGTTTTATGTGCTGCCGGGCGTGTGCAAAGGCGAACTGCCGCCCAGCAACATTGTATCCATGTACGAGCGGCGCGCAGTCGTCGAACAGGACATCCTCAGCACGCATGGCGACGCGACGGCGTTTTTTGTCACCTTCCTGGACAATCACGACCAGACCGCGCGCTACTTCTATTGCAATCCAGCGCAGCCGGACGCGCTCGCCGACCAGTTGACGCTCGGCGTGGCCTGCCTGTACGCTTTGCCGGGCATCCCCTGCCTGTACTACGGCACGGAGCAAGGCTTATGCGGCTCCGGTGACGCGCCGGAAGCGGTACGCGAGGCGCTGTGGGGCAAGCCCGACGCCTTCAATCGCCAGGATCGCTTCTACGCGGCGACTGCGCAGCTATGCGCGCTCAGGAATAGCCGTCCGGCGCTGCGCTATGGCCGCCACTACTTCCGCCCGCTTTCGGGTGATGGCACGCAATTCGGCATCTCGACGACGGCTCCCGGCATCCTGGCCTTCTCGCGCATCCTCGACGACCAGGAAATCGTGATTGTGGCGAATACCAGCACCCAGGAAAGCTGGGCAGGTGAGGTGATCGTCGATGTGTCGCTCAACGCGGCGGGTAAGGTCTACACCATCCTGTTCAGCAACAAAGCGCAGCCAGCCGCGCCCGGCGCGGTCGTCGCGAAAGCCGCCGGGAGCGTGGCGATCACGAATACCGACGGCTCGGTGACGAATGGGCCGTTGCTGGTTGTGCCGGTCAGCTTGCAGCCGATGGAGGTACAGGTGCTGGGAAAATAAGCTACCCGCTCGCTTTCCCCATAAACGCGGCCACGTCGCTATTGAACAGCGCGGCATGTTCGGCAAAGGGAGCATGTCCGCAGTTGCTGTAATCAGCCCTTGCAGCGTGAGGGATGTGCCGGGCAATATGATCGGCACAGACAGGTAAAACAATGCGATCATTCTTGCCTTGCACGATCAGGCTGGGAACGGTGATCGTCTGCATCAACTCGCGGTTATCAAGCTCGCGCGTAAACATGCCGACGCGCGAGGCAGGCAGCGTCACGGCGTTGAAGCCGAGATACAAATAGAAGCTATGGGCATCCATTTCTTCGTAGGTCGCCATTCCCATGAACTTTTGCAGAGCGACGCTGCCCTCGGTATAATCATTGGAGAAAAAGCCAGGGACGAGCTGCAGGAATTCACCGCCCAGCATGGCGTTGGCCTCGTCGCGCCCCATCTCGGTGGCCGCTGCGACGAAGATCAGCCCGCCGAGATTGTCCTGCCCATAATGGCGAATGTAATCGCACATGATGAAGCCGCCGTAGGACCAGCCCGCCAGGACGGGTTTCTGTAACTGCAGCGCGCTGATGACGGCGTGAACATCATCAGCCCAATTTTTGCTTTCGCGATAGTCCTGCGGGTCAGCAGGTTTGTCCGATAACCCGTGCCCGCGCAAGTCCACGCGCACCATGTGAAACTGCGCGCCCAGTTGCTCATCCGCGAACTGGTAGTCCCAGGAGAGGCGGGATTGGCAATAGCCATGCATCCAGAGAATAACTGGTTTCGTGGGATCGCCGATTTCTTCAACGAAGAGTTGTGTGCCGTCGGCGCTTTGCACATAGCGCCCGTGATACGCGGGGTTGGCCTTCATCGCAAACCTCCTATTATGTGGTAAAACAACATCGCGGTGATCCTATTATATACTATAAAGTCTTCCAGACGGGTGGAGGGTTCTCTATTCCTCTGGGGAAACGGGATCGAAATCCGTAGGGGCGTAGACCCTAAAGGAGAAAAATTTGGATATTTCAACATCGTCCCACATCTATGACCTTGAGCAGCCGCGCTATTTCGGCGCGCCCGTCTTTCCCAGCCACGCGCCGGGGCTGCTCTATACACTGCACCGCCGCCACGAGCAGATCGAGAACGAGCATAGAACGAGCGCCTCCGGCTTCGTGTACATGGCCGAGCATTCCGGCACGCACATTGACGCGCTATGCCACCAGGCCGAAGAAATGCATCTCTATGGCGGGCAAGCAATCAATCCTACTATCCAGACCTCGACAGGCTTTACGGCGCTGGGCGTCGAAACCATCGCACCAATCGTGGCGCGCGGCATTTTGCTGGATGTTGCTCGCTATAGGAACGTTGAGCGCATCGAGGCAGGAAACAGTATGACACGCGCAGACCTGGAAGCGGCGGCGCAAAGCGAAGGCGTATCCATACGCGAGGGAGATGTCGTCCTGGCGCGCACCGGAAGCGGGGCGCTCTGGCATGATGCGGCGGAGTACCTGCGCTCCGGCGGCATGAGCGCGGACGCCTCTACCTGGTTGGCGGAACAGCGCGTGCTGGCGGTAGGAGCGGACAACATGACCTGGGACGAGATCGGCGTCGTTGATCCAGACCTCAGGGTATCGCTGCCCGGCCATCTCATCCTGCTGGTGCGCCACGGCATCTACATCATCGAAAATCTCTACCTCGAAGCACTGGCGCGGGATAGATGTTACGAGTTTACCTTCGTCTGCCTGCCGCTCAAGATCCAAGGGGCGACAGGCTCTCCCGTGCGCCCGATTGCCGTCACCATGAATCTACAGTGATGCTGGCGGTAAAGGGAGATGCTGCCGCCACTCGTCGCCATAGCGTGCGTAGCTCACGACCAGGCCACCGCGAATGCCGTTTGGTTTGACCCACGCCTCGTCGAGGCCGTAGTGAGAGAGAACCAGTTCCAGAATTACGGCTCCAGCAGCGAGCAGGCGGGCGCGTTCCGGCAAGCAATCGTAGTCGCGCGCGATGTCTTTGGCGGATTTCCTGTGCAGTTCGTGCAATGCATGATGCAACTCGTCGCGGGTCACTTTGTGCTGCCTGGGATCGGCGGCGAACTGGAGCAGGTGATCGGCGCTGCCACCCATCAGCATGGCGATCTCTGGTGAAAGGACAATGGGCAGCTTATCCACGAGGGGAGCGACGTGATCGCGCAACGCCTGGGTCTCTTCTTTGGTAGGCGGATCATGGGTCATAAACTGCTGCGTCATGTTGCCCGCGCCGACGGGCAGCGACTGCGCGAAGGCGGGTGTAGGCCCTGCGCCCAGGATCGCTTGCGTGCTGCCGCCTCCACTATCCACCACCAGTAACGGAGCGGGCGGCACGGGCGGGAAGATAGCCCAGCAATAATCCAGGGCCGCCTCTTCCTGGCCGGAAATCAGTACGGCCTCGATGCCCAGCGTGCTGCTCGCCAGGTCGATGAAGACTGGACCGTTGGCGACTTCACGCATCGCTTCCGTGGCGAGCGCGATAATGGTGGTGATCCCGGCTGTCCGCGCCGCAGCAACGAGTGTCTCCAGGTCTTTTAAGGCTTGACTGAGCGCTTTGACCGGTACAACGCCGCCTTTCACCGCGCCGACCAGTTCCGCGAGCATCGACTGGTTCGCCTGTTTGTCGAACGTCGTGATGCCATCGGAAGCGGCAACAAGCAGGTGAATGTCGTTACTGCCGATGCTGATCACACCAATAGGCTGCTCTTCTGCCATGACTCTCTCCTATCTACTTCGCATGGGGAAACATAGAATCGCTCCTCTCTAGAGTGTACTACTGAAACGCTTCCTCGTCCAGATGGTCAGAAGGCCGGGGCCAGGGCCAATGACTTCTTGATGAAAACCCGGATTCGCGCGTTGTGCCTGACCCCCACAAGGGAGGTCTCTACACATTCCCCGGTGGCAACGTGCGAAGTGTAGAGACCTCCCTTGTGGGGGTCAGGGAGCATTCACAGACCCTGGCTTCTCGTTTTTTGCCTTGACATCTTTCTTCTGCGTCCCTACAATACGTTCGTCAATTATGAGATTTTTCATATGAAAGCAGCTTTTATGAAAAAAATGACTCTACGCAAACGCCGGGCTGCGTACCTTCCTGTCCTCCTTGTTTTTTGCCTGGCTTTGCTCGTGCGCATCGTTTATAATCTGACGGTCGGGCGCGGGTACGTGGCGATATATGACGCCGGGCTGTACGATATACTTGGGCATAATCTTGTCACTTTTCACTGCTACTGCTTATACCCACCCGTCCCTGATGTGAGCCGCCCTCCACTCTGGCCGTTCATCATGGCTATCATTGATATTTTCGCTGGCAACCACGAGTTTTATTTACGCCTCTTTTATTGCTTTCTTGGCTCAGGAACCTGCGTCCTTGTCTATCTTTTTGCCAGAGATATCTTTGGCGAGCGAATTGCTCTGCTGGCCGGGATCATAGCCGCAGTTTACACCGGCCTGTTCATCTATGATGGATGGCTGTACACCGAATCCCTCTATGACTTTTGTCTGACGGCATTCGCCTATTCACTCTACCGCCTTCAGCGAACCGCGCCACAGCCAAAGAGTGTCGAGCTAAGCAGGGCATCGAGCGTATTGAGCGTATTGCAATCCTGGCGACAATCCCTGATCCGGGGGCGCTGGGCGCTTTTCTGCGGGATATTGCTCGGTTTACTCTCACTGACGCGGCCTAATGGGCCAATCTTACTGGGGCCATTATTTCTGTGGGCTGCGCTTGTTGCGTTCATGAAGATTCAACCTCTCCGGGTTGTTGTGAAAGACGCTCTGCTCATCGCGTGCCTGAGCATCCTGATCCTCGCGCCCTGGACCTATCGGAATTATACCGTGACCGGCAGGCTGATTCTCGTGTCAACCGGGTTGGGCGAGGTTCTGAAAGGCGCGTATAATGATGCCGTCGTGAGCGGCGATCTGGCGGATCGCGGCATGTGGCATGCCCCGGCCAACACGCCGATCACATACGGACATGACAGCATCCACTACACCCCGCAGGATGACGCCATCGATACGCAAACCGCTCTCACCTGGATGCGCACGCATCTCTACGATATGCCGTATTTGTTCATGCTGCACTTTGCCAACACGTGGATACCGTATGACTACGCGCATGGTCTCCCGATGGAAGAGTTTCCTGGTCGGCTATCATCGCAAATCTTACAGGTAATGATCTATGTGATGTCGATCCCCATTTTTATCCTGGCGGCGCTGGGACTGCTGCTCACCTGGAAACAACGAAGAAAAGAACTGCTGGTTGTCTATCTCGTCATGGGGTTTATCATGGCGCAGAATATCGCTTTCTACAGTAACATGCGTTTTCGCGCCCCCCTCGAACCATTCCTGGTCTTGCTCGCGGGCAACGCATTGTGGTGGCTGAACGACCGGAAGAACGGGATACGCTCGCGCGTGAGAAAAACTGACCGCTCACGCGGAGATGTCCGCGAAGAAGCACCTGCTCGAACGCAATAGTGTGTATCACACAACGCTCATGGCAGAGCATCGTCGATTTGTGTATATAATAAACTATGCCATCTCTCAGAACAGTTCGCAGTGCTAAGAAAGGTACATTACCATGAGCGTACCGGTCTATTATGACAGGGATGCTGACCTGTCCATCGTCCAGGGGAAACGGCTCGCCTTCATCGGCTTCGGCAACCAGGGTGCCGCGCAAGCGCAAAACTTGCGCGAGAGCGGCGCAAGCGAGATAGTTATCGGCAATCGCGACGATGACTACAAAGAAGCGGCGCTGGCGGCGGGCTTCCACGTCATGACCATTGCGGAAGCCACCGCCTGGGGTGACGTAGTCTTCCTGCTCATCCCCGACGAGGAGCAGCCGCAGGTGTTCCGCGAGCAGATCGGGCCATATCTGCGGCCCGGCGCGACGCTAGTAGTGGCTTCCGGCTACAACGTGGCCTTCAACCTCTTTGACGTGCCGGAAACGATAGACATCGTGATGGTCGCGCCGCGCATGATCGGCGCTGGCGTGCGCGCGCGCTTCCTGAACGGCGAACCTTACCCCTGCTTTGTCTCGGTGGAACGCGACGCGAGCGGGAACGCGCTTGCCCTGGCCCTCTCGATTGCGCGCGGCATCGGCGCGACGCGCAGGGGCGCGGTCCTATCGTCGGCCAGGGAAGAGGCCGCGCTCGACCTCTTCAGCGAGCAGGCCATCTGGCCCCATATCCTGCTGGCCCTGCAAGTCGCTTACGAGGTCCTGCACGCGGCGGGTTTCAGCGACGAGGCCATCCTCTACGAGATGTACCTCTCCAAAGAGCCTGCCGAAGTCTTTGAGCGTTTCGCCGACATGGGACTGTTCGGACAACTCCCGCTCCATTCCCACACCAGCCAGTATGGGCAACTGCGGGCGCTCGCCGCCGGCGACGGGTCCGCATTGCGCGAGCGCTTCGCGCGCGTCCTGCATGACGACATTCTCTCCGGCGCGTTTGCACGCGAATGGTCGGATGTGCAGGCGCAAGGGCTGGAGCGTCTCGAACAACTACGCGCTGCCGCCCTCGCCAGCCCCATCGCCCGCGCCGAGGCCGGCGTCATGAAACCATAAATGTAAGCTGTGATGGGCATCATGGTATCATAGGGAAGGGGCTCTTGTAGCCGCCCGTCCGTCTTATTACAAAAAAGGAGAAAAGCTATGGCAAGAATGCGCTTAATTCGCTACCGCCGACCGAGCGTGAAGACCATGCTCGGCGTTACCCGCGCGAAGAAACGCCTGAATCGGCAGTTGGGTATTACCGCTATCCAGCGTCCGTTTCGCGCGCCAGGAAACATCAAACGGCGGATGCTGCGCCAGGCTGGATACTATAGCGGGCCGATGAAGTTCTTGCGGTCAATGGGAAGGACGTTCAAGTAGGGAGCCAGGGCAACCCCTCGCGGTTGCCTGGCCCTAAGTGACCTTCGCAAAAATCGCACGCTCACCCAAAGCGAAAATTTCTATTGACGTAATCTCTGCTCTATGCTAGAATAGGCCCGTAAGCGCGGTCTGTTCGGCATGAATTGCGCCTGTTCTGGCAGAGTGCAGATGGAGTTACGCTGAACGATCGCAAGAAGTTGCACGAGGAAAAGCCCATCATTATACGAGCCGATGTGGCGGAACGGTATACGCGCCTGTCTCAAAAACAGGTCCCGAGAGGGTTATGAGTTCGAATCTCATCATCGGCACTTTTCACCATTTTAGATACGCCTCAAGCCCCTTGTAGACTGGTTTGAGGGTCATCACTGATAAGCATTTTTTCAGTACAGCAACGATTTTCACTGTGCCTTTTCTTCAGGCTGATCATTATCCTCTAATCGTCTCACGGCACTATCCAACCTACTCATTGCATCTTTCTGCATCCCTGGTAACACATGCGAGTACACATCCATTGTCATGCTGATATTGCTGTGTCCCAATATCTCTAGTACTACTTTGGAATGAATGAACCTCAACACATCTAGCTGTTACTCTACCTTGTACATTACGCCAATACATACCGCCGCGCCGCTTTCTGACCAGTGCCTTTTAACCTTCCCCGTTCTACCAACTTTTCCAAATCTCTATGAGCCGTTCTATCAGTGACACCGGTCAATTGCCTGTAAATTCCATTCGTGATAAACCCATGTTCCTGAACATAATGCAACGCTTGTACCAATCTCTTTTCCACCTGCTCGGCGCGCCGATCCTGCACCACTATCTCAGGATAGGAATCCTCATTATCTTCCCACAGCGTTTCTTCCCTATGTTGCAATCGCGGTTGTGGAGCAAGTAAAGCCGGCGCTTTATGGAATGTCACAATAAATTCACTCATCTCCCGAAATTGTGGAGCAGGGAGTTCCATCCGCTTCGTTTCGTCTAACATAAATCTGACACCGCTACCGATCTGTTCCATGTAGCCAGGAATATTGCTTAATAAACCCGCAAGTGTTGGATTGTGCAGCTTCGATTGCACCACACCGCGCTCCATTTGCTCAACAGTTATCCCAGGCATTAATAAACCAGGACTATGCACCTCTACCCGATCAGAATAATAAAAAACGCGAACCCTTTCCCCACGCCGACTATAATCCCGATGTACTACTGCATTAATGACGGCTTCACGTAACACCTCAATCGAATACTCAGGAATGTCAATTCTCTTCCATCCTTCAATGCGGGCTCCTACAGCAATATACCGATTAAGAAACGCCTCAGTGTTATCTATCAAATCCTGAAGCGTCCCTCTAACAATTTTGCGATCGGCATAGCGACTGGCCCCAACTGATTCTCGAAACAAAACACAAACCACCTCACTTTGAGGGATATGATCCTGAGGACTCAGACCGAAAAAGAGTATACCAGCATTCGTAGGAACGATTGTCCCACCATTCGCCTCTACAGCACACCGCATACCAATCAATATCCACTCTATATTCTTGAAACGACCGGACTGCCGACCAGAGGCCGAGCGCCGTGCAATGAAAGCTTTAACCTTTTCCAAATCAATATCTTCCATTGTCGCGTTATATGCAGGTTCAAGCTCCCAATCACGTAAACCCCGGTCATAGATCATTTCTGACAATTCTACCATAGTTAATGCCCTGGTTTGAGTTCCCTGCCGTATCCAAAAAATTCCACCCGCTTGATAAACTGGGCCATCTGTTGATGGTATTGTAACAACGAGCAGCTTTTTACCAGCCAGTACATAGACTTCAGGTTCAGGAGGGTCTAGCACAAGTTCCGGTTTGATAACCTGCCGAGCAGCTCGTAAAATGACATCCATTGTTTCGCCAATACGTTCATCAGGTACACCCACCACCTTATGCGTAGAGTCTTCAACCCCAATAATCACTATCCCCCCTCTCGCATTAGCCATCCCACAAAGCCTCTCTGCTAAATCAACCGCTCTAGGAGCAGCTAATTTTAGCTCGACTGTATTCGTCTCTCCACCCTTTATAAGCGCCTTCAGTTCCATCTCGCTCAACTTCACCATACTGCCTCCGTTACACTCTGTCGTTATCTCAAGCAGCCCAATTTTAGCATAAGCAGCAGGTTTCTCATAGAGGTGTCCGAAGAAATGTCCGAAAGAATGTCCGAAGAAGTGTTCGAAAGAGCCTCAAGTATTGCCGAGTTTACTGACGTGAAAGACGGTAGCAAGCCATTTTCAGACACAGGTGAAGGATATATCAGAAAGAATGACAGACGGATGATAGATAAGATGTCTGATAAAATGTCTGATGAGATGGCGGAAAGGATTTTTGTAGATTGCTGACAGGAATGTTGACAGGAACGCCGACAACTCTCAGCGAACAAGCGCGAACACTGACGGACGTGAAGCCGCTCCAGAGGCCACAGGAGGAACGGCCAGGAATGTGCAAAAACAACCCTGACCGTTTCTCATCATCGGCACTCCCCCTTTGCTCCTCTCTGACACGATCCTGATCGCGCCTCGTTCCTTGATCCATTCATCCAGATTCATCCAGATTCATCCAGATTCATCCAGATACGTGTCTGCCATAAACTGTCACCTAGTTGCCCCTGTATCCAGATGAGCAGAAGGGCCCATGACTATACGAAATAGTTTGCGCTTTTGAACGTACCCAAATGGTGCGTTTTTTGTTGCCCGTCACACAAGGAGATCACCGAAGGATCACCAGCTTACCCGCCTGCCTGCTGGGCAGTACACTTGTTCGCTCTGCCGCTGGACATGGCAGACGAAGCCGCACTCCCCGTGTGTAGGCGTCCCACGCTTCGAGTACGGCGCGCATGGCCCGACGCGCTCTCCACCCTCGGCATGCTGCGTCAGCTTGCTGCGCTCGACGGTCACATCGCGCCTTATCCCGTGCCTGAGAGGGATCGGGCACATCACGACGCGGGCGACGATCACCCGTTCTCCCTTCCGGCGAAACGAACGGAAGCAGGGACGCGTTCTCCATCACAGCGGCTCATCATCGCTCTGTTCCTGATGGGCAGCGCGATAGCCGGGGTGTTCGTGTTCAGCGGACACCCGCCGTTGCCGACGCTGATCATCCTGTCCATCATCGGTTTCTTCACGC
>Ga0207416_1003653_pt1 | contig 14351 bp, 14 predicted proteins | sample PaiPotPPM11metaG_FD_184107 | JGI IMG/M metagenome (GOLD analysis project Ga0207416, IMG submission 184107) | Iron sulfur acid spring bacterial and archeal communities from Banff, Canada, to study Microbial Dark Matter (Phase II) - Paint Pots PPM... ...
CAATACCTGCAGCCGGTCCCGTTCCCGTTGGCTCATCCAGATCCGTTCCTCCAAGTCGTCCCTCCTGCCCTATCCAAGAGGAACTTTCTACTTTGCTCAAGGAGGAACTTCTCACGTTGCGCTGACAGCGATTAGTTTACGTCGCGCGCGGTGCCGCTATCTCTGATAGACTGCCTTCGGATTTTGATTCTGCCCTGGGTGATCGCGCGATCCCGTGATCGCGGATTGAAAAGGGAAGACGGGTGCGAATCCCGCACGGCCCAGCCACTGTAAGCGGCGAGCCCACTCTCGAATAGCCACTCGACCAGCGTCTGGGGAAGGCGAGAGTTGGGTCCCGACCCGCAAGTCAGGAGACCTGCCCACGGTGATTAGTCCGCTCGCGATTCTAGGGAAATCGCCGGAGGATCTGCCGCGAACCGTGCGCGTTACCGCTGTTCCAGCAACCGGTCGGCAATTGTTTCTTCCCCGTGCCTCGCGATAGGCGGATGTTCTGCCTGCCCGCGATGACTGCGCATCTTGGGGTGCGCGGCTGTCGTAACAGGCTGGCCGGCCCGGTGGATCAGACCAGGCCAGGGAAAAGGAACAGTCAGGTGCGTCAAATTTTGGTGCGTGGGTTGTTGCTTGCGGCGTGGTCGGGATTTCTGCTTCCACCCGCTGTTCGGGGGCAGGGTCCAGCGGGACCGACCAAAGGCGTTCAACTTTCTGGAACCGTACAGGACGGGTTGGAGCGTCCCATCGCGGATGCGCGCGTGTTCGCCAGTGCCGCCTCGGGCGCATTGTTGGCTACAACTGCGACGGACGCCACCGGCCATTACCACCTCGCGTTGCCGGCGACACTGCCGGCCGGGCAGCCGGTCACCGTTTTCGCGAGCAAACCGTCGTTCGCGGAAGCGCGAGTCCGGTTGAGCGTCGGTCGTTCGGGAGTTCTTGTCCAGGACTTCAGGCTCGGCCTGGCGCCGATGCAGCAGTCGCTGATCGTGGCTGCGACCGGCGTGTCCACCCCCGAGGTCCAACTTGGGCAGGCGGTTTCCGTGATTGAGCCGGCGGCCTGGGACAAGACGCCGGGCGTGACCGCGGACTCCGAGCTACGACTGCAGCCGGGGGTGCAGATGGTGCGCACCGGCGCCGTAGGTGGCCTCACCTCCCTGTCAATTCGTGGCGGCGAGGACAGTTTCACCAAGATCCTGATCGACGGCGTTCCCACGCAGCGCGTGGATTTCGGCGGCTATGACTTCAGCACCCTGACTCCGGGGACGCTCGACGAAGTGCAGATCGTGCGCGGCGCCGACAGCGTGGTTTACGGCTCGGATGCGGTCACCGGCGTGGTGGCCATCCAGAGCCGGCGGGGCAGTTCGGTTCCCGCTCCTGAACTGAACACCTCGCTGGCGGGCGGCAACTTGGGGACCGTGCAGCAGAACTCCAACCTGCTGGGTCTGTGGCGCGGTTTCGATTACGGTCTGGGCTTTGATTACTTGGACACGCACAACGCCCTGCCGAACAACAAATTCCGCGACCTCACCTATGCCGAAAACCTGGGTTGGCGCATGGCGCCCGGAACGACGGTCCGGCTGACCTCGCGCTACACGCGCAGCAGCGCCGGCGCGCCCAACGCCATGCAGTTCTATGGCATCCCGGATGATTCTTTCCAGCGCCAGGGCGAGACTTACTCCGGCCTGACGGTGAGTCAGCAGACGACGCGACGTTGGCAGAACCGTGTCCAGGTCAGCCAAGGTTCGGTGAATGAGAAGTTCGAGAACCCCTCGCCGACCGGCACCCCGTCGGATCCCAGCGCGTTCGCCAATTTTCTCGGCAACCCCGTGACGATTACCGGCGCCAACGGCTACAGCGTCAGCGGCCAGGCGATTCTCGACTTTGCCGGGACCTACCCATCCATCTTCAACTCGGATACGTTGCGCCGCGATGCCAATTGGGAGTCCAGCTTTCAGCTCACACCGGCCTGGAACGTGCTCGGAGGTTACCGCTATTACGATGAGCGCGGCCTGACGAGTGGGGAACAGATCAGCCGTCACGACCACGGTCTTTATGCCGAGGTGAACGGCGGAGCTTGGAATCGGTTGTTCACCAGCCTCGGCGTGTCGCACGATTGGAACGTCCGCTTCGGAAACACCACCAACCCGCAGGCGAGCGTGGCATTCTTTCCGCGGTTGGCACGGAGCGGCTGGTTCGATGAGACACGGCTGCGCAGCAGCGCCGGCACCGGACTCAAAGATCCCAGCATCTTCGCCGAAGAGTCCTCGCTCTACGAGGAACTGTTGAGCGGCAGTGGAGGCGCGGGCGTGGTCGCGCGCTTGCATGTGCAACCAATTCACCCGCAGCGCAGCCACAACTTCGACCTTGGCGTGGACCAGTACTTCGCCGGCGACCGCCTGCGGGCCAGCGCGACGGTGTTCCGCAATACCTACTACGACCTGATCGAATTCGTTCCTACCAGCGCCTTCCCGCTGCTTGGGGTGCCGCCCGATGCGGCCGCCCTCACCTTTGGCGCCAACCTGAACTCGCTCACCGAGCGGGCGAAGGGAGTGGAGTTGGAACTGCAGGCGCGGACCCGATCCGGGTGGCGGGCGGACGCCTCCTACACGCATCTCGATGCGCGCGTGCTGAAAAGCTTCAGCTCGGATGCCCTCAGCCCGAGTTTCAACCCCAGCTTCCCCACGATTCCCATCGGCGCCTACTCACCGCTGGTGGGGGCGCGGCCGTTCCGGCGCGCACCGGAGAGCGGCAGCCTCCGGCTGGGCTACGAGCAACGCCGCTGGGTGTTGCAGGGGGACGCTTACTTTGCCAGCCGTCGTGACGACAGCACGTTCCTGTCGGATGCCAACTTCGGCACGACGCTGCTGCTGCCCAATCACAACCTCGCACCTGCCTACGGGGTGTTCAATATGAGCGGCTTTTTCCACCTGACCCGGCGCATCACGGTGCAGGGCGCGGTGGAGAACCTGCTCAACAAACACTACGACGAGGCGTTCGGGTATCCCGCCCTCGGCCGTACGGCACGCATTGGACTGCAGTTCGCATTGCTGGCGCCGCACCGCTGGTAGAAGAGGAAACCGATGCAAACATGGCACGTCTGGAAGACGCTGGCGCGTTGGCCATGCGGGGACTCCCCACCCCAGCGTCCCAAGGCTGACGCTGGGGGCCCCGGTATCCCACCCCAGCGTCCCAAAGCTGACGCTGGGGGCCCCGGTATTACCCCGGGCGCTCCCGTTGGGCGCTGCCTTTGCGTGCCCGGGTTCATGGTTACCGTTCTGGGACTGCTGTTCGCCGGGTGGGCAGCAGCAGCACCGGTTGCGCCACCGCGTCGCGTGATCTCAATTGCTCCTTCGGTGACGGAGGAGATCTTTGCCGTGGGGGCGGAAGACCGTCTGATCGCAGACACCGTCTACTGCAACTATCCGGCGGCGGCGCGCGCCAAGCCCAAAATCGGCAGCATGCTGAGCCCCAACCTCGAGCGTATCGTTGCCCTGCGCCCGGATCTGGTGGTGGCCAGCGAGGACGGTAACCGCGCCCAGACGGTGCAACAACTCCAGGCGCTGGGTGTGCACGTCGTGGTGTTTGGGGAGGCGCGGGCGTGGCGTGACATCGCCGCGCAATTTCAGCAATTGGGCGACCTGCTCGGCCGCGGAGAGCAGGCCAGGGCGCTTCTGGAGAAAGAGCAGGACACCCTGAGCCGCCTGGCGCACCGCCTGGCGCGGGTGAGGCCCGTACGTGTCTTTTTCGAGGTGGGCGCGGATCCCTTGGTGAGCGCCAACCGGGCAACGTTTATTGACGACATCCTGAGCCGCGCCGGTGGACGCAACGTCGAGGCGGCGAGCGCGGTGCGCTATCCCTTTCTCAGCGTGGAGTCGGTGCTGGCCGCCAACCCGGAGGTCATTCTCATCAGCACGGAGTCGAGCGAGGACACCAACCCGGCGCAAGCCTGGGCACGTTATCCGGATCTGGCCGCGCGTCGCCGTGGCCGCATCTTCCAAGTGCCCGCTCACTTGTTCTCCACTCCCACGCCCATGAGCTTCACGGCGGCGGTCGGCATGGCAGCGCGGCTCCTGCATCCCGAGACGCTGGCGCGTCGGCCAATGGGGGGCTGCGCCCCCGGCGCTCCCGTTGGTCGCTGCCCCCCCGTACCCGAGATCTGGCCGACACGCGACCTCCTCGAACTGTCATCAGCAACCCGGGCTCGGGACCTTTGGGGTCCGCAGCGTACGTTTGGCAACGCTGGGCCGGGCAGCCCCCGATTGGCCGACGCGCCGTCGTTTTGGGACGAGGGGGCACGCTGATGCGGCCGGGGGAATCGGTTGTGGTGTTCCACGACACGCAACTTGTGCTGCACACGCCGAGGCTCATCGCGGCGCAATTTGGCGCCCCCAAACAAGTCCTGTCGGACGCAGCATGGAACGGGGGGTGGATCCCGCAAGCGGCGGCGGTGGCCAATCATCAAATGCGTCCCGACGCCATCTCCTCGCATGCTGACTTCGAGGCCTACTGCCGCGCCGTATTGCACGATGCGGGCTTGCCGGCGACGACCGCGCTGCAGCTCACCGCTGCGGCCTTGCCGCATGGAGAATGGGTGCAGGATGCCTGCGGTGCTCCCCGACTGACGGTCTTCGTCTCGGCCGGCGTACGTCGGAACGCCGTCTGGGCCGGTGATCCGGCGACGTATCACGAGGATGGCGAAGGCAGTTACGTGGCACTTCCTGCCGGCACGCTCAACATGATGGTGTTCGTGGATGGAGCGCTGGCGCCCGCCGCCTGCGCGCACGTGTTCACGGTGGTCGCGGAAGCGAAAGCGGCAGTGCTGGCGGCGCGCCGCGTTCCAAGCTGCTACTCGCCCCGGATCGCCACCGGCACCGGCACGGATTCCACGGTCGTGGTGGCCGACCCGGCGGCGGCGCGGCGCTTCAGCACCACCAGCACGCATTCCGAACTTGGCAGCCGCATCGCCTGCGTCGTGCGCACGGCCTTGGCGGCCGCGCTGGATCGAGAACCTTCTCCTGCGAGGGCGGGCGCATGAGCGCGCAGCGCGTCTACCTGGTTCGGCACGGCAGTACCGCCTGGCAAGCGGCCGGCCGTTACTGCGGACATCGCGACGTACCGCTCACGGATGTAGGACGTGCCCAGGTGGACGCGTTGCGCCGACGGTTCACCGTTCCGTCCGGTGTTGTGGCCGTTTGCAGCGATCTGTCGCGCGCGCGGGAAACTGCGCGCATTCTCGCGCCCGGGCTCGCCTGGCGCATCTGTCCGGCGCTGCGCGAGGTGAACTTCGGCGCCTGGGAAGGCCTCACGTACGCCGAAACCGGACACGGCGACCCGGAACGCCTGCGCGATCCGGAATTCTGTTTTGCAGGCGGGGAGAGTGGTCGGGGGCTGCAGGCACGCCTCCATCCCGCCGTGGACGCCTTGTTGGTCGAGGCGGAGGACGCGCTGCTGCTCGTCGCCCACCAGGGGTCGCTGGCCGCAACGGCGTTGCACCTGCTCCAGCAGCCGTGGGAGTGTTTCTGGGACTACCGCCTGCCACCCGCCGGCATCGCCGAATTGCAGCGGGTGGGCGGCGTGTGGCATCAAGTGCGCGGCGACTGGAATCTCGTATGAGCCAGATCATCTTCATCACCGGAGGCTGCCGCAGCGGTAAAAGCGCGTTTGCCGTGAATCTGGCGCGCGCCATGGGATGCAGCACCCGCGTGCTGGCCACCTGTGTGCCCTGCGATGCGGAGATGGAAGCGCGCGTCGCCGCGCACCGTCGCGAGCGACCCGCGGCATGGACGACGAGCGAGGTCGGCGTGGAGTTGGAAACCGCTCTGGCGGCAGTGACTGAAGAGATCGTGCTGCTGGACTGTGTGCCGACCTGGATCGGGAACCTCCTGATGGCGGAGCCGCATGCCGATGCCCCTGCGGAGTCGGTTCCCGCCGTGCCCAAAAGCCAGAGGCCAATCCTCAGCAGGGTTCAGCGTTTGCGGCAGTCGCTCGAGAACTGCCCGGCACGGATCGCGCTGGTGCTTGGGGCGGAGGTGGGGAGCAGCATTGTCCCCGAAACGCCGCTCGGTCGTCTGTTCCGCGATCTGGTTGGCGCGGCCAACCAGGAACTGGCGGCAGCCGCCGCGCGCGTGTACCTGATGGTGGCGGGCGTGTCGCTGGAGCTGAAGAAGTGCCCGATGGCGGACTTGGCGGCGGAGATCATGGCAGATTCGGAGAAGCGCTGATGCTGCTCGAAACCACACTGGCGGAAATCAAGCGGCCGGATGCGACCGTCCAAGCGGCCGTGTTGGCCCGCTTGGACTCGCTGACCAAGCCGCCCGGGAGCCTGGGCCGTTTGGAAGATCTCGCCGTCCAAATCGCGGGCCTGCAGGGCACCGACCGGCCGCGGGCGGCACGCAAGCTGGTGGTGGTTATGGCGGCCGATCACGGCGTCTGCGCGGAGGGCATCAGCGCCTACCCGCAGGCCGTTACCGCCCAGATGGTGGCCAACTTCAACGCCGGCGGGGCCGCGATTAACGTGCTGGCACGCCATGCCGGAGCACGCGTCCTGGTGGTTGACATCGGGGTGGCGGGCCCCATCCCCGGCGCTGGACACCGCGATTATCGCGTGGCCGCCGGTACCCGCAACCTGCTGCACGAGCCCGCCATGACGCTGGCGCAAGCCCGCCAGGCGCTTGAGATTGGCGTTGCGCTGGCGCAGGCGGAAGCCGCCGATGGCCTCGACCTTCTGGCCGGCGGCGATATGGGCATCGGCAATACGACTTCCAGCAGCATTCTGACCGCGCTGCTGACCGGCGCTGACAGTGCCGCGGTGGTGGGGCCTGGTACCGGGCTCGATGCCGATGCGATGGCGCGCAAACGCACCGTGGTGGCGCAGGCGGTGGCACAGCATGCCGCCTGGCGGAATGCAGCGGGTGGAGCGGACGGGGCGGGATTGCACCTGCTGGCCGCGGTGGGCGGCTTCGAGATTGCCGGCCTTGCCGGGCTGATATTGGGAGCAGCCAGTCGTGGCGTGCCGTTTGTTCTCGACGGGTTCATTACGACGGCGGCTGCCTTGGTGGCCGTGAATTTCTGCCCTGCAGTGCGCGATTTCCTGATCGCGTCGCACCAGTCGGCCGAGCCGGGGCATGTCCTCGCCCTCGACCACCTCGGCTTACGTCCCTTGCTGCAATGGCAACTGCGACTTGGCGAGGGGAGCGGTGCGGCGCTGGTGTTCCCGCTGCTCGAAGCGGCCTGCAACATCGTCGCCGAGATGGCGACCTTCGCCGAAGCCGGCGTGGCGGGAAAGGTCTGATGCCGGGACGCCTCCACTCCGGCGGTGCTGGGACTGTGGCGCGCGGCGCGCGGACTGCGATCCAGTTTCTGACCCGCCTTCCCTTGCCGGCGTGGCGTTACGAGGCGAATGAAGCGGCCGCCGCCGCCTACTTTTTTTCACTGGTCGGGCTTGCGCTGGGTGCAGTGCTTGCGGCATTGGAGCTGGTGCTGCGGCCTCACGTGGCGTTACTGCCGCGATTGATGCTGGTGTGGGCAGTCTCCACGGTGGCGACAGGAGGATTGCACCTCGACGGGTTGGCGGACACCGCCGATGGATGGGGAGCGTGGTCGCGGGAACAGGCGCTGACCATCATGCGCGACAGCCGCATCGGCAGTTTCGGCGTTCTCGCACTGGTGTTTGGGCTGGGGCTACAGCTTGCGGCTCTCGCCTCGCTGCCCTTGCCGCGTCTGAGTTGGGCGTTGCTGCTCGCGCCGGGTTGGGGACGTGCCAGTCTCGTGCTGGCCGCCGCAATCGGACCTTCCGCCCGCGAAAGCGGAGCAGGCGCGACATTCATCGACGGGGTGCGCCTCCGCCATGTGGCGGCGGCGTTAACGACCATGGTCGTCGCCACCCTGCTGGTGCTCTGGCGTTTTGGCATGCCGCTCCCACAGGTCGGCATGGTCAGCGGCATCTTGCTGGGCATCACTCTGGTCACGACGTTGGGATGGACCGCGTGGTGCCGGAAAAAGCTGGGCGGCCAGACCGGCGACACGTTGGGCGCCACACAGGAAGCCGTGGTCACCGCCGTTCTCTGGACGCTGATGGTGCTGCGATGAGAACCCAACTGCAGGGCGGGATCCAAGTTACGCTGCCGGGCACCTGCGGCGAGCTGCTGCAAGGGCATCTGGACGAAGCCGACTTTCACGTGACCTGTCCCATCGCGGCGTACGGCACGGTTCGCATCCTTGCGCATCCCGTTCCGAACGGGGTTCGACTGCCCAGGAAAGCAGAAGCGGCTCTCCTCCACGTGCTGCGCACCCTTGGTGTCAACCTCAGCCCCGATCGGCTTGCCGCACTGGCTGCGCGCATCCAGTTGACGTCCCGCATTCCCCAAGCGAAGGGCATGGCGTCCAGTTCGGTGGATGTATTGGGCGTCGTGCTGGCGGTGGGGCAGTTGCTGGGGCGTGCATGGACGCCGGCGGAGGCCAGCCGCCTGGCGCTTGCGATCGAACCCACCGACGGCATCGCCTTTCCAGGCCTGACGCTTTTCGACCATCGCCGCGGCGAACGCTGCGAGCTGCTGGGAATGCCGCCGCGACTGCGGGTCGTCGTCATCGAGCCCGGGCAGACAGTGGAGACGGTGGCCTTCAACCGCGAGATCGCATCCCGCCGCAATTGGGGCCATCACGCCCCCGCTTGGCGCGATGCCCTGGCAATGCTTCGCGGTGGACTACTCCATCACGATCTGTACGCCTTGGGCGCGGCGGCCAGCCTGAGCGCCCAGCGTTGGCAGCAGATCCTGCCGCATCCCTGGCTGCCCGATGTCGTCGCTTTGGGCCGCCGTCACGGTGCGCTGGGAGTTTGCCGGGCGCATAGCGGCAGCGTACTGGGAATGTTGTTTGCGCCATCCACGGAGAGCGCGCCGCCGCCGCTCTCCGTTCTCCTGCCGCTGCGTCACGGCAGCCGCGGTCGGGCACGTATCTGGGAAACCTGCCTCATCGGCGGAGGGATGCAATGAGCGGGGCTGACAAGAACCGCTGCGAGACCTCCTGGCCGGGGGAAGGACATGGAGGCCAGGTGTGGGAGCCAGATGGATCGCGGGCAGACGTCGTTGATTTCAGCGCCAACCTCTGGCCCGATCGCAAGGCGGCGCAGTTGCTGCGCCACGCTCTCAGCAGCACGCAATTGGCGGATTACCCGGACGCGGACTGTCGCGCCCTGGTGCGCGCCGTGGCCCACCGCCATGGCCTGACACCCGCGCATGTCCTGCCGGCCAACGGGTCCACGGAAGCTCTCTACGTCGCCATGCTGGCGTTGCGGCCGTCCTCGCTGGCGCTCTTCGAGCCGACCTTCAGCGAGTATGACCGGGCCGCGCAGTGGAGCGCCTCGCCCAACGCGGTCCCTGTGAGGCGTTCGATCGGGGAGGCGGAACACGGCTTTGTCCCCACACTGGCGGTCCCCAACGCCGCGGTGGCGGTGCTGGCAAATCCCAACAATCCCACCGGTGTTCTGCTTGACCGTCCGACCGTCGCGGCATGGGTGGCGGAGTGTGAGGCGGCCGGCATCGCCGTCATCGTGGATGAGGCGTTCATGGAGTTCGTGCCTGGGGCGGCGCAGGTCACCATGTTGTCGCTCCTTGATCGGCATCGGCGGCTGATCGTCCTGCGCTCGATGACCAAACGTCATGGGCTGGCGGGCGTGCGCCTGGGCTTCGCCTTCGGCCATCCCGACCTGATCGCGGAACTCCACGGCCGCCGTATTCCCTGGTCGGTCAACACCCTGGCGCAGCACGTGGGTGCGACCCTGGCGGAGGCGGCAGATGACGCCGCGGTCCTCTCCGAGGTGGCGCGCGAGCGGTTGTTTCTAAGTCGCGGGTTGGAACGGCTGGGCTGGCGGGTGTTTCCCAGCGCGGCGAATTTCCTGCTCTGCCGCCTGCCCGGCGACAACGCGGACGTGCTTGCCGCCTTGCGCCGGCAGGGCATCCTGCTGCGGGACGCCTCCAATTTCTGCGGTCTTGATGCCCACTACGTTCGCTGTGCCGTGCGGCGCCGTACCGACAATCGCCGCCTCCTGCATGCGCTCTTGCTGGCAGCCCCGAGCGGCCACGTCCGCAGGGCGTCCACCAGGATGGGAGGCGATCGGTGACGGAGTTTGCGCTCTGTACAGCCTGCGGCTATCTTGCCGACCTCTGCCTCGGCGAGCCGCTGGCGCGCTGGCATCCGGTGCGCGGCATCGGCTGGCTGATTACGCATTTGGAGCCCGTCTTGCTCGGTGACCGTGCGCGCCGTCTCGGGGGAGTGGTATTGCTGCTGGTGACGGTTGGGGTCACCTGCGCGGCGGTCCTCGGGCTGCTCTGGCTGGCAGGGCTACTCGGGCGCTGGGCGCGCTGGGTGGTCTCGGCGGCGCTGATCGGGATCGCACTGGCGACCCGCGACTTGGTGCGCCACGGCATGGCGGTGCAGCGCCCGCTGCTGGCCGGCGACCTGATCGGGGCGCGGGCCGCGCTGGCCCGCATCGTCTCACGCGACACCGCATCGCTGGACGCCACGGCGGTGGGGCGCGGCGCCGTGGAGTCGCTGGCCGAAAACCTGGTGGACGGCAGTATCGCGCCCCTGTTGTTCGCCCTGCTTGGCGGCCCGGTGGCGATCTTTGCCTTCAAGGCGGTGAGCACGCTGGATTCCATGGTGGGCTACCGCAACGAACGCTATAGCGAGTACGGATGGGCGGCGGCCCGTTGCGATGACGTCTTGAACTATCTGCCGGCACGGACGCTCTTTCTGACGCTGCCCCTGTCCAGCCTGCTGCTGGGCGAGAAGGCGGGCGGCTGCGCCCGCCTGATGTGGCGCGATGGCGGCAGGAACCCCAGCCCGAACAGCGGCATTCCCGAAGCCGGCTTTGCCGGCGCCCTGGGTGTGGAGCTGGGCGGCTTGAACCTCTATGCCGGCCAACCAGTTGAAAAACCGCGGCTCAACGCCGGCGGGGCTGCGGTGCAGCCCGCCGACATTGCCCGCGCAGGCCGATTGGTTTATGCCGCGTCGTTCGTCACGCTCCTGACCGGCTTGGCACTCGTGTCCCTTGCCGCGCGCTACTGGAGGCCGGCATGAACAGCAACCCGTACATCGGGGGCGGCGACCAACGGGAGCGCCGGGGTGAAGCCCCGTGTGGCCGACGCGCCAGCGTCCGCCGCCCTCATCTTTGGACCGTGTATGTTGTGTCGGCGATGGCGCTGGTGCTGGCCTGCCTCGTCGCACTCGGCAGCGGCGCCGTTCCGGTCAGTTGGCGTGACATCGTGGCGGTGCTGGCCGGACGCGAACACGGAACAACGATGCGCCTGATCGTGATGCAGTTGCGTCTGCCGCGCGTCTGCAGCGCCGCGCTGGTGGGAGCTGGATTGGCGCTCTCGGGAGCGGTGCTGCAGACGTTGCTGCGTAACCCCCTGGCCGAGCCGTTCACGCTCGGCGTCTCCGGCGGCGCCGGTTTTCTGGTGACGGCGCTGGCCGCGTTTGTGCCCGCCGCGTTCGCGTTGCCCTATGCCGCCCCGCTGGCCGGATTCCTGGGGGCCGCGCTGGCCGGTGGCCTGGTGTTCGCGCTGGCCCATCGCCAGCATTTCTCGAATGCCGCGCTGATCTTGTGCGGCGTCATTCTCAGCTTTTTCTTTGGCTCGCTGATCATGTTGAACTTTGCTTTCGGGCGGCCGGCGGCACTGCAAAGCGTCATGGTCTGGCTGATGGGTGATTTTTCGGTGGTCACGCCGAGCACGGTGCTGGTGACGGGGCTGGGCCTGATCGCCCCGCTGGTTCTCGTTTTCGCCTCGGCCCAGACCTTGGACGTTCTGGCCATCGGCGACGAGCGCGCCCTCGGCCTCGGGGTGCCGGTGCGCGCCGCGCGCCGCCGCCTGTTCGCGGCGGCAGCGTTGATGACCGGGCTGTGCGTGGCCAACGCCGGCATCATTGGTTTCGTCGGTTTTCTCGTGCCCCACCTGGTTCGCTTTCTTGTCGGCGCCCGGCATCGCTATGTGTTGCCCCTCGCGGCCCTGCTGGGGGCGGCGTTCCTGGTCATTGCCGACACGTTGGCGCGGGTGTTGTTCAGCCCGCTGGAACTGCCGGTCGGCGCCTTTACCGGCATCACGGGAGCACTGTTTTTTCTGGCCTATTACCTGCGGCGTCCGCGTGGCGAATGGGAGGCGGAAGCCTTATGATTCGCGCGCATCAGCTCAGCGTGGGCTACGGGAAGCGCGTCGTGTTGCGCGATCTCGAACTCACGTTTCCGGCCGGAGAGTGCTGCGCCATCGTGGGACGCAACGGCAGCGGGAAGACCACGCTGCTCAATACCCTGGCCGGTCTGCGCCCGGTCCTGGGCGGCACGGTGGCGGTGCAGGGTCGTCCGCTGCCGGATTGGGGCCGGCCGGAACTGGCCCGCGTTCTCGGTTATCTCCCGCAACACATGCGCGTGATGTTCCCCTTTACGGTTGAGGAGTTTGTGACGTTTGGTCGCCTCCCCTGGCGTCGCCGCAAGGAGAATGGCGAGGATGCCGCGACGATTGACAAGGTGCTGCAAGAACTCGATCTCGAGGGACTGCGCCACCGCCCGTTCACGCAGCTGAGCGGTGGCGAGGCACAGCGCGCCTGCCTGGCGCAGGTGCTGGCACAGGATCCCCGCATCCTGCTGCTCGACGAACCGTTGGCGCATCTCGATTTGCTGCACCAGTTGAGTGCGATGCGGCTCTTGAAACGTCGGGCTCGGCAGGGGCGGGCCGTGGTGGTCGTGCTGCACGATCTGGCCTTGGCCTGGCGTCTCTGCGACCGTTTCCTGGTGCTGGCCGAGGATGGGGCGCGCAGCGTCGCCAGCCGTGATGGCGCCGCCTTGCCGGCAGCGCTGGAATGGGCCTACGCCGTTCCGTTCGGGTACTCGACGGAGATGGGGCCGCTGGTTTTCGGCGGCGTGCCGCCGGAAGGGGGAGAATGGGACGAGAACCTCGGTTCCTCGGAACGCCCATCGTGAACGCTGCCTACCCACGCCAGTTCCCGCTCGCGGCCCGTCAGGCGCTCTACGACGTGATCCACGCCCGGCGCGACGTGCGCCGCGACTTCCTGCCCGACCCCATCCCGGCGGAGGTGCTGCATCGCATTCTCGACGCGGCTCACCATGCCGGCTCGGTGGGCTTCATGCAACCGTGGAACTTCCTGGTGCTGACCGATCGGGAACGGCGGGAGCGGATTCACCGGATCTTTTGCCGGGAGAACGAGCGCGCCGCCGCGCGTTTCACAGGGGCTCGCGCCGAGCTGTACCGCAGCTTGAAGTTGGAAGGGATGCTCGAGGCGGGCGCCAACCTGTGCGTGACCTGCGACCGCGAGCGCCATGGCCCCGAGGTGCTGGGCCGCAACACGATGCGCGACACCGATCTCTACAGTACCTGCTGCGCCATTCAGAATCTCTGGCTGACGGCGCGGGCTGAAGGCCTGGGGGTGGGGTGGGTCAGCATCCTCGATCCCGAAGAGGTGAAGCGGGAGTTGGGCATCCCTGAAAGCCACGCCTTGGTGGCGTATCTCTGTCTCGGCTATGTCCGCGCGTTTGCCGACAAGCCCGACTTGGAACGTGCCGGCTGGTTGGAGCGCGTGCCGCTGTCCCGCGTGACGTTCTCGGAGACTTGGGGAACGCCGCTGGAGGCCTCCGCCGTGTCGGCTCCTGTGGAGCCGGGAGCGCAGGCGACCGGCCAGGAAATGAATTGCGAGATCACTGCCGGCGGCCCGGTGCCGCACGGCTAGAAGGAGTTTTCCATGAGCATCGCCACCAAACGCGGAGACAGCGGCAAGACCGATCTGATCGGTCCGGTGCGGGTCTCGAAAAGCGAGCTGCGGGTCGAGTGCTATGGCACGGTGGACGAGCTGAACGCCCAGATGGGCTTCGCGCGCTCCATCTGCGACGACGCGGAAATCAATGGCCTCCTGAAGAGCATCCAGAAGGAGCTGTTTGCCGTCGGCTCGGCCATCGCCACCCCGCCTGAGTCGAAGAAGCCGGCCACCGTGATCGCCGCTGCGATGGTGGAACGCCTGGACGGCGAGGTGCATCGTCTTGAGGCCATCCCCGGCATCGTGGGCGACTGGTCGTTGCCGGGCGAGATGCCGGCCGCGTCCGCGCTCGACGTGGCCCGCACCGTCTGCCGGCGCGCCGAGCGGCTGCTGGTCCGGCTCGATGAAAACGGTGGCGCCATCACGCCGACCACGATGGCTTACCTGAACCGGCTGTCGGACCTGCTCTGGCTCTGCGGCCGCGTTCTGGAAGTGCGCGCCGGGGTGGATGCCGCGCTGCGCCCGAAGGAAGAACGCGGGAAACGCTGGTCGAAGGCGTGGTAGGTGCGGTGCGGTAAAACAGGGAGGAGGGAGGGGGG
>Ga0207416_1003654_pt1 | contig 14349 bp, 14 predicted proteins | sample PaiPotPPM11metaG_FD_184107 | JGI IMG/M metagenome (GOLD analysis project Ga0207416, IMG submission 184107) | Iron sulfur acid spring bacterial and archeal communities from Banff, Canada, to study Microbial Dark Matter (Phase II) - Paint Pots PPM... ...
GCCTCAGCCCGCGGCCCGGCTGGGCAGGACGCCGGCCGCTCGGGCTGCCGGGCGGCCGGCCACCGAGAGGAGGCAGACATGCCGGACGAGACCCGTCCCGAGTCCGCTGATCTCGAGGACTTCGAGACCCAGGACGCGTACGACACGCTGGACGGGAGCCCCGGGGACGACCCGCTCGACCGGGGCGTGGCGCCGCCGGAGCGGTGGTCGTCCGCCATCCGCTACGGCACCACGGCGGAGGAGCAGGACGAGGGCGAGTCCCTCGATCAACTGCTCGCCGAGGAGGAGCCGGACGAGACCCCGGAGATCGACGACGAACGTCCCGAGGACCTCGGCGGGGACGACGACGCGGGGGACGAGGACGTCGACGGCCTGCTGCTCGACGACGGGCCCGACCCGCGGGCGGGCCGGCTGGTGGCCGAAGACCAGGAGGGCTACGACGACCCCGAGCCGGACCTGGTCGCGCGGGACGTCGGCGTCGACGGCGCCGCGGCCACCGCCGAGGAGGCGGCCGTCCACGTGGTGGACGAGGACGAATACGACAACGACATCCGCTCGGACGGCTGACCCGTCGACCGGAATGTGGCCGGCGGCGGCTGAGTCGGCGGGGTGAGGTCGGCCGGCGGCCGCGGCGTGGTAGTGGTGGACCATGCCATCGCCACCGGGCTCGCCCTCGCCGGGGGCGGTGGGTAGCCGGGCCGAGAGCGCGGCCGTCAACGCCGCCGGCCTGGTCCAGGGGATCGCGCTGGTCACGTTCCCCGCAGCGAGCACGATCTTCACCGCCCGGGGTTCCTACGACCTGTCCAGCAGCCAGTACGGGCTGATGTTCGTCCCGCAGGTGATCACCGCGGTGACCGCGGCGCTGTTCGGCGCCGGGCTGCTGGCCCCCGGCCTGGCGGGCCGGCTCGGCGAGAAACGGCTCTACCTGGCCGGGCTGCTGGCCGGCCTGGCCGCGATGCTGCTGCTGATCGTGAGCTGGCTGGTGGCGCGGGAGCACGGGCTGGCCTACGGCCTGCTGCTGGCCGCGACCGCCTGCCTGGGCGCCGGGTTCGGGCTGGCCGTGCCCGCGCTGAACACGCTGGCCGCCGCGTTCCACCCGCGGGCCGTGGACCGGTCCGTGCTCGTGCTCAACGCCCTGCTCGGGCTGGGCACCGCGCTGGCGCCGGTGTTCGTGGCCATCTTCGTGGGCCTGGGCTTCTGGACCGGGCTGCCGGTGCTGGCTGCCGTCCTGCTGGCCGCCCTGTTCGGGGTCAGCGTGCGGCTGCCGCTGCGGCCCGGGCCGCAGCCTGGCGCGGCGCCGGGCGCGAGCGCGGCGCCGGCCGCGGGGAGCCGGGTGCCGGCCGGGTTCTGGCTGTTCGGGGCGTTTGCCGTGCTATACGGGGTCTGCGAGACGATGAACGGCAACTGGTCCCAGCTGGACATCACCTCGCTGGGCGTGAAGCAGTCGACCGCCGCGTTGGCGCTGACCGCGTTCTGGGCCGTGGTGACCGCGGGCCGGGTGCTGTTCGCCGCGATCGCGCGCTGGCTGCCGAGCCGGGTCATCTACCACGTCCTGCCGTTCCTGCTCGCGGGCGCGTTCGCGCTGATCGCGGCGCTGCCGCACGACGCGCCGGTGGCGTCGGTCGCGGCGTTCGGGCTGGCCGGCCTGGGCTGCTCGGCGCTGCTCCCGCTCACGATCAGCATCGGGCAGGAGAAGCTCACCGGGCACCAGGCCGTCGTGGCCGGCGGGGTGATCGCCTGCTATCAGGTCGGCTACGGCATCGCCGCGTTCGGCGTGGGCCCGCTGCTCAGCTCGGGCGTCCGGCTGCCGGCGATCTTCGGCGGCAGCGCTGTGGTGGCCGGCGCGATGGGCGTGCTGTCGCTCGCGGTCGCCCGCGGACGGCCCTCGCCCCGGGCGGTGCACCCCCGCCCGTCGCCGCCGTCGGCGGTGACGACATGATGACGGGTGTGACTGAGAGCTACGACGTGATCATCGCCGGGACCGGGGCCGGGGGCGGGACGCTGGCCCACGCGCTCGCGGCGACGGGCAAGCGGATCCTGCTCCTCGAGCGGGGCGACTTCCTGCCCGGGGAAAGGGACAACTGGGACCCCGGGCCCGTGTTCGTCGACGGCCGGTACGTCTCCAAGGACACCTGGTATGACGCGGACGGCCAGCCGTTTCAGCCGCAGGTGCACTACTTCGTGGGCGGCGCGACGAAGATGTACGGCGCCGCGCTGTACCGGCTGCGCCCCGCGGATTTCGGCGAGATCCAGCACGCCGACGGCCCGTCCCCGGCCTGGCCGCTGAGCTACGACGACTTCGAGCCCTGGTACACCGAGGCCGAGTGGCTGTACCAGGTCCACGGCAACCACGGTGAGGACCCGACCGAGGGCCGCTACTCCAAGCCGTACCCCTGGCCGGCGGTCTCGCACGAGCCGCGGATCCAGCAGATTTCGGACGCGCTGCACGATAACGGCTACCACCCGTTCGCCGCGCCGTGCGGGATCCTGCTGAACGAGGCCAACCGCCCGGCCAGCACCTGCATCCGGTGCAACACCTGCGACGGCTACCCGTGCCTGGTGCACGCCAAATCCGACGCCGAGGTCATCGCGGTCCGGCCGATCCTGGACCGGGACAACGTGACGCTGCTGGTGAACGCCGAGGTGGAGAGCCTGCAGACCGACCCGGGCGGCGGGTCGGTGACCGGCGTGGTGGTCTCGCGCGGCGGCCAGCGCGAGGTCTACGCGGGCGACATCGTGGTGGTCGCGGCCGGCGCGGCGAACACGGCCCGCATCCTGCTCCGGTCGGCCACCGACCGCCACCCCCGGGGCCTGGCCAACGGCTCCGACCAGGTGGGCCGCAACTACATGTTCCACAACAGCAAGGCCGTGGTCGCGCTGGGCAAGGAGCCCAACGACACGGTGTTCCAGAAGACGCTCGGGCTGAACGACTTCTACTTCGCCGGCGACGGGCGGGACTGGCCGCTGGGCAACATCCAGATGGTGGGCAAGTCCAACGCCGCGGCCATGAAGGGCGAGGAGCCCAAGCTGACCAAGCTCGCGCCGCACTGGAGCCTCGACGAGGTCGCGCGGCACGCGGTCGACTTCTGGCTGACCACCGAGGACGTGCCCAAGCCGGACAACCGGGTCACGGTGGACGGCGACGGGCAGGTCCACCTGTGCTACAAGCAGACCAACGACGCCGAGGCCGGCGGCCTGTACGAGCAGCTGCGGGAGATCCTCAACCACGTGGGGCTGGCTGCGCATCACGTGCTGGACAAGAACTTCTACATGGACATGAGCATCCCGGTGGCCGGGGTCGCGCACCAGGCGGGTACCTGCCGGTTCGGCACCGATCCGGCCACCTCCGTGCTCGACGTCGACTGCAAGGCCCACGAACTCGACAACCTGTACGTCGTCGACACCAGCTTCTTCCCGAGCATCGGCGCGGTGAACCCGGCCCTGACCGTCATGGCCAACGCGATCCGGGTCGGCGAGCACCTGCAGCAGCGGATCAGCTGACCGCGCGCGGGATCAGGACGGCCAGGCTCAGCCCGATCAGCGTGAACACGAGGAGCATGCCCAGGGCGATCGCGAACGGCTGGCCCGCGGGCCGGGCCACGGCGGCCAGGACCGAGCCGACCAGGGCCGTGCCGAGCGAGGAGCCCAGGTTGGAGACGCTGCGCGACAGGCCTGAGATCTGGCCCTGGTCGGCGTCGGGGAAGCTCGACTGGACCACGTTGACCGACGAGGTCAGCATGGTCCCGACCCCCGCGCCGAACAGCAGCAGCCCCGGCACCCAGGTCAGCGCGGCCGAGTGGGCCCGGACCAGCGTGAGCAGCAAGATCATGCCGATCGCGGTGCCCGCGAACCCGGCGATGATCAGCGTCCGTCGCCGGTACCGGCGGGCGAACCGGCCCGCCGCCGCGGAGGCGCCCAGGTCCGGGCGGCCGCACCCGCCTGGCTGGCCGTCACGCCGGCCGCCGGGGCCCAGGAACGCCCGCCCGGCTACCGAGCCCAGGCGCTCAGCACCGCGTCGACCGAGCCGACGCCGTGGTCCATCTGGTAGTCGAGGTTGATCGCCGCGCCGATCAGCGACAGGTGGCTGAACGCCTGCGGGAAGTTGCCCAGCTGCTCGCCGGTGCTGCTGATCTCCTCCGAGAACAGGCCGAGGTGGTTCGAGTACGTGTACATCTTCTCCAGCGTCAGCCGCGCGTCGTCCAGCCGCCCGGCCCGGGCCAGCGCGTCCACGTACCAGAACGTGCAGAGCGAGAACGTGCCCTCGTCGCCGGCCAGCCCGTCCGGTGAGGCGCCCGGGTTGTAGCGGTAGACCAGGCTGTCGGAGACCAGCTCGCGGTCCATGGCCTTCAGCGTGGACAGCCACATCGGGTCGAGCGAGGCCACGAACCCCATCAGCGGCATCATCAGCAGCGAGGAGTCGAGCACCTCGGTGTCGTAATGCTGGGTGAACGCGCCGACCTTCGAGTTCCAGCCGCGCTCCATGACCTCTTTGTAGATCTTGTCCCGCTCGGCGGTCCACTTGACCAGGTTGGCCGGGCGGGCGCGGCGCTCGGCCAGGCGGATCGCGCGGTCCAGGGCCACCCAGCACTGGAACCGGCCGTAGGTGAAGTTCTTCCGGCCGCCGCGGGTCTCCCAGATGCCCTCGTCGGGCTGGTCCCAGTGATCGCACAGCCAGTCGGTGATCTTGGCCACCGACTGCCACCCGTCGTAGGCCATCTGCCCCGTCTGGGCGTCGGCGAGCGCGATCGCGTCCATGGCCTCGCCGTAGATGTCGAGCTGGAGCTGATCGGATGCGCCGTTGCCGATACGTACCGGCTTGGAGCCGCGCCAGCCCTCGAAGTGGTCGAGGGTGGTCTCGGTGAGGTCGGAGGTGCCGTCGACCCGGTACATGATCTTCAGCGGGCCCGAGCCGTTGCCGGCCTGCTCGGACACGCGGTCACGCATCCACTGCAGGAACTTGGCCGCCTCCTCCACGTAGCCGAGGCCGAGCAGGGCGTACACGGAGAACGACGCGTCCCGGATCCAGGTGTAGCGGTAGTCCCAGTTGCGCTCGCCGCCGACCTGCTCGGGCAGCCCGGCGGTCGGCGCGGCGACCAGCGCCCCGGTCGGAGCGTAGGTCATCAGCTTGAGCGTCATGGCCGAGCGGGTGACCATCTCCCGCCAGCGGCCCCGGTAGCTCGAGCGGCGCAGCCAGTCACTCCAGAACGCCGCGGTGTCGTCGGCCAGCCGCTGCGCCTCCTCGGGCGTGTGCAGCCGGGGCGTGCCGCCCATCGTCTCCAGCACCATGCCGCCGATCTCGCCCTCGCGCACGGTCCGGGCCCAGCGCAGGCCCCGCTTGTCCGGCAGCACATCTAGCCCGAGCTCGCGGATGGTGCTCCCGCTCGGCGCGATCCCGTGCACCGTCAGGTGGGTGTCGCCGCTGCGGAACACCACGCCGCCCTCGGCGACCTCCATCGTGTGCTCCGCCCGGCCGTAGTCGAAGCGCGGCTCAATTTCGATCATGAACCGCATGGTGCCGCGCACCACCCGGATGTTGCGCACCAGCCGGTGACGCTCCGTGGCCTGGTCGCCGGCGATCGGCATGAAGTCGTGTACCTCGCCCACGCCGTCCGCTGTCATGAACCGGGTGATCAAGATCGCGCTGTCGGGCAGGTACAGCTGCTTGGTCACGTAGTCGTCCCGGTCCGGGCGGATGCTGAAATGGCCGCCGCGATCGGCGTCCAGCAGGGAGGCGAACACGCTGGGGGAGTCGAACCGCGGATAGCAGAACCAGTCCACGGTGCCGTCGGTGGTCACGAGCGCGGCCGTCTGCAGGTCGCCGATCAGCCCGTGGTCGCCGATGTTGGGGTATCGCTCCACAATCCTCACCTCATGGTCGGTTCGTGTGGTCGCCGGAGTCGGCACACGGTTACCCTCGCGGCCCGCCGCCGCCGCCGCATCACTCGCGCCGGGTGATGCGGGCCCGGGTGCAGGCCGGCCGGGCAATCACCCCGGGCGGATGATGCCGGGCCGGCGGCGCCTGGACACAGTTACCGGCAACGACCTAGCTGAGGACGGAGCCATGAACAGGACCGAGAAGAGCACGGGCGGGCTGCAGGTCAGGTCCGGCCCGCTGGTATCCGGCGCGGCGCTCGTCGGCGTCGGCGGCCTGATCGCCCTGGTGGGCGTGGCCATCGGCGGCTTCCACCTGCTGTCGGCAGTCCGGCAGTGGGTCGGCGAGATGGAGGTTGCGCCCAGCGACCTCGCCCGGCAGAAGGTGGCGCAGGCCCGGGCCGCGGCCACCGCCGCGAGCGCGGCCGGCGCAGGCGCCTGGCAGAACGCGCCGGCGAACAGCGGCGCGCATGTCTCGCGCTAGATGACGAACGTTGATCTCTCGCGCGCGCAGTTCGCGTTCACGTCGATCAACCATTTCCTGTTCGTCCCGGTCACGATCGGGCTGGCCGTCCTCACCGCGCTGCTGCAGACCGCCTGGCACCGTAGCGGGCGCGCCGAGTACCTGCGGCTGACCCGGTTCTTCGGCACGCTGCTGGTCATCAACGTCGCGATCGGCGTGGTGACCGGGCTGGTCCAGGAGTTCCAGTTCGGGATGAACTGGTCGGCCTACTCGCGGCTGGTCGGCAACGTGTTCGGCGCCCCGCTGGCCATGGAGGGCCTCGGGGCGTTCTTCCTGGAATCGACGTTCCTCGGGCTGTGGGTGTTCGGCTGGGACAAGCTGCCGCGGCGCGTCCACCTGGCCACGATCTGGGCCGTGGCGCTCGGCAGCGTGCTGTCGGCGGCGTTCATCATGGCGGCCAACTCGTGGATGCAGCACCCGGTCGGGTACACGATGAACCGGGCCCACCAGCCGCAGCTCAACGACATCTGGGCGCTGCTGACCAACCCGGTGTTCGTCTGGGGCTACGCCAAGGTCCTGTTCGCGTCGCTGGTCACCGGGGCCGCGGTCATGCTGGCCGTCTCGGCCTGGCAGCTCCGGCACGGCGGGGACCGGGCGGTGTTCACCCGGTCGGCCCGGCTGGCGCTCGTCGTCCTGGTCCCGGCCGTGCTGTTCGCGATGCTGGTCGGCGACGAGCTCGGGGTGATCGAGGCCCGCTACCAGCCCATGAAGATCGCGGCCGCCGAGGCGCAGTGGACCACGTGCCAGCCGTGTTCGTTCTCACTGTTTCAAATCGGTGGCGGTAACAACGACCAGACGCCGACGCAGATCATCGCGATCCCGCACCTGCTGTCGCTGCTGGCCACCAACCACTGGAACGGCAAGGTGACCGGGCTGAACCCGCTCCAGGCGCAGTACGCCAGGAAATACGGGCCCGGCTACTACGTGCCGAACGTGTTCGTCCAGTACTGGTCGATGCGGGTCATGGCGTACACCGGGGGCCTGGCCCTGCTGGTCGGGTTGTGGGGGCTGTGGCTGGTCCGGCGGCGCAAGCTCGCCACGTCGCGCCGGTTCCTGTGGGTGGCGATCTGGGCCGCGGTGCTGCCGTTCGCCATGAACACCGCGGGCTGGCTGCTGACCGAGAGCGGCCGGCAGCCGTGGATCGTGCAGGGCATCATGCTGACCCGCAGCGGGATATCACCAACGGTCAGCACCGCGACGATCGCGACCAGCCTGGCCATCTTCATCGCGTTGTACCTCGTGCTCGGCGTGGTCGACCTGATGCTGATGCTCAAGTACGCCCGGGCGGAGCTGCAGCCGGCCCAGACGGCGGACGAGGCCGGGGCGCCGATCCCGGCGGTCAGGTACTGAGATGATCCCGTTCTGGTTCGCGGTCATCGCGATCTTGTGGGTCGGGTTCTTCGTCCTGGAGGGCTTCGACTTCGGCGTGGGCATGCTGCACATCCCGGTCGGGCGGGACGAGGCGGGCCGCCGGGCGGTGATCAACTCGATCGGGCCGCTGTGGGACGGCAACGAGGTCTGGCTGGTCGTGGCGGGCGCGGCCATCTTCGCGGCGTTTCCCGGCTGGTACGCGACCATGTTCTCGGGGCTCTACCTCGCGGTGGTGCTGCTGCTGGTCGCGCTTATCGTCCGCGGGGTGTCGTTCGAGTACCGCGGCAAACGGCCGCCGGCGGCCTGGCGCCGGGCCTGGAGCTTCCTGCTCACCGGGGGCAGCCTGCTCGCCCCGCTGCTGATCGGCGTGGCCTTGGGCGACCTGCTGAACGGGCTGCCGATCAACTCCGGCCACGAGTACACCGGGTCGTTCTGGGACCTGCTCCAGCCCTACGGGGTGTTCACCGGCGTCACGTTCGTCGCGATCTGCCTGCTGCACGGGGCGACGTTCCTGGCCCTGAAGACGGCCGGCGACCTGCGCGAGCGGGCCGCGCGGCTGGCCCGGCGGCTGGCCCCGGTGACCTGGCTCCTGGTGCTGGCCTTCGTGTCCTGGACGCACGCGCTGGCCGGCAAGGGAGCGCTGCTCAACCCCGTCGAGTTCGCGGCCGTGCTCGCGGGCCTGGCCGCGCTCTGGCTGGCCTACTCGCGCAGCCCGGGGTGGGCGTTCACGGCGACCACGGTGACCATGGCCGCCAGCGCGGCGTCGATCTTCGTCGACCTGTATCCGCGGGTCATGGTGTCCAGCACCAGCCCGGCGTTCAGCCTGACCGTGCACAACACCGCGTCCGGGCACTACACGCTCACCGTGCTGACGGTGGTCGTGGTGATCTTCCTCCCGTTCGTGCTGGCCTACCAGGCCTGGACCTACTACGTGTTCCGCGGGCGGGTCCGGCGGCAGGATTTCGAGACCGCGCCGTCGCCGTCGCCGTCCCGCCCGGCCCGTGGGACCCGTGGGACCCGGCCCGGGGCTACACGACCGCGATCGGGTTGACCGGGGAACCGGTCCCGTGAGGCAGCCGCAGCGGCGCGATCGCGCAGAAGAACGACCAGCGCCCGGCCGCCTCGCACAGCGGCACGAGCGTGTCGAACTCCAGGTAGTCGAGCAGGTGCAGGCCGAGCGCGTTGATCGCCAGCACGTGCACGGGGGTCGGGGTCGTCGGGCGTGACCCGGTTCTCGATCGGCGCGGCGAGCGAGACCGTCCGGCCCAGCCGGATCTCGCCCGCCGCGGCGCGCACCCGGTCCGGGGTGAGGAGATTCAGCGCGCCGCGCCGGTCGGCCGGGCCCAGTCCGGCAGGCGGCGCAGCCGCTGGTAGAGGGCATCGAACTCGGCCGCGTTCAGCGGGGGCAGCATCCCGGTCCTGGCCGTCATGGGCGGCACTCTCTCCGCTCATGTCGCGTCCAACCCTCACCCGCTTGGAATGATGTCAGGAGCGCGCGGTCGCGGTCGGATGGCAGCGCGCGATCACATACGAGGAGCTGAGATGGCGACAGGCGGAGTTGACGCGCTGGTGATCTTCGGGGCCACGGGCGACCTGGCCAAGCTGGAGACGTTCCCGGCTCTGGTTGGTCTGGTGCAGCGCGGCGTGCTGGACGTGCCCGTGGTCGGGGTGGCCAAGAGCGGCTGGGGCCTCGAGCAGTTCCGCGACTACGCGGAGGCGTCGCTGAAGCTCAACCACATGGACCCGACCACCCCGGCGGCGCAGAAGATGCTCAGCCTGCTCCGGTACGTGGACGGGGACCTCGGCGACGAGGCCACCTACCAGGCCATGTCGCAGGCGGCCGGGCCCGGCGGCCGGCTGCTGTACTACATGGAGGTGCCGCCCGCGCTGTTCGGGCGCATCGCGCAGGGCATCGCCGAGGCCGGGCGGACCTCCGGGGCCCGGGTCATGGTGGAGAAGCCCTTCGGCACCGACCTGGCCAGCTCGCGGCAGCTCAACGAGACCATGCACAAGTACTTCCCGGAGGACGCGATCTTCCGGGTGGACGACTGGCTGGCGTTCGACCCGGTGGAGAACGTGCTGTTTGTCCGGTTCGCCAACTCGATGCTCGAGCCGTTGCTGAACCGGAACTACGTCGAACGCATCCAGATCACGATGGCCGAAGCGTTCGACGTCGCCGACCGCGGCGCGTTCTACGACCGGACCGGCGCGATCCGGGACGTGGTCCAGAACCACATGCTCCAGGTGCTGGCCACGGTCCTGGCCGAGCCGCCGGACGGGTTGGGCCTGGACACCTGGCGGGACGCCAAGTCGCGGGTGATCTCGGCCCTGCGCCCGCTGACCCCCGAGGACTGCGTGCGCGGGCAGTACGACGGCTACCTCCAGGTGGCCGGGGTCGAGCCGAAGTCGACCACCGAGACCTACGCCGCGGTCCGCCTCGCCGCCGACACCTGGCGCTGGGCGGATGTGCCGATCCTGATCCGCGCGGGCAAGTGCCTGCCGGTCACCGCGACCGAGATCGACATCAAGTTCAAGCGCCCGCCGCACGACGTGTTCGGCATCGAGCCGTTCGCGGTGGGCAACTCGCTGCGGTTCCGGGTCTGGCCGGAGACCGCGGTCGGCATCCAGCTCGCGGGCAAGAAGCCGGGGGACGGCCTCGAGCCGCAGCCCGAGGAGCTGGCGTTCTCCGGGCCGTCGGGAGCGGACATGCGTCCTTACGACCGGCTGATCGGCGCGGCCCTGGACGGGGACCGCTGGCTGTTCGCGAGCCAGGACACGGTCGAGGCGGCCTGGGAGGTGGTCGACCCGGTGCTCGACGACGTCACGCCCGTGCACCCGTACGCCCGGGGGAGCTGGGGCCCGAAGGAAGCCGACCGGCTGCTGCAGGGCCGGGACACCTGGTACGACCCGGCTGGCTAGGTGGTGTGATGACAGAGGACTCGGGCCGCCGCCGGGTGGTGATCGTGGGCGGCGGGTTCGCGGGGCTGTTCGCGGCGCGCGCGCTGCGGCGCGCGAACGTGTCGGTCACGCTGATCGACCGGGCCCCGCACCACCTGTTCCAGCCGCTGCTCTACCAGTGCGCCACCGGGATCTTGTCCGAGGGTGAGATCGCGGTCCCGCTGCGCGCCCTGCTGAAGAAGCACCGGAACGTCGACTGCGTGCTGGCCGAGGTGGTCGACGTCGACGCGGCGGGGCGGCGGGTCATGGCCCAGCGGGCCGGCGGCGGCCCCCTGGAGTACGGCTACGACGACCTGATCGTCGCGGCCGGGGTCCGCCAGTCCTACTTCGGCCACGACGAGTACGCGGGCTGGGCGCCCGGCATGAAGTCGCTCACGGACGCGCTGGCCATCCGGCGCCGGGTCTACGGCGCGTTCGAGATGGCCGACACGGCCACCGACCCGGACGAGCGCCGGAACTGGCTGACGTTCGCCCTGGTCGGGGCCGGGCCGACCGGCGTGGAACTCGCCGGGCAGATCCGGGAGCTGGCCACCAAGACGCTGCGCGCGGAGTTCCGCAGCATCGAGCCGGGGGACGCCCGGGTCCTGCTGTTCGACGGCGGCAGCGCGCCGCTGGCCAGCTTCGGGCCCAAGCTGTCGGCCAAGGCGGCCGAGATCCTGGACACGCTGGGCGTCGAGCAGCACATGGGCACGATCGTCACCGACGTGCAGCGGGGCGGGCTGGAGGTCCGCGACCACGCCGGGCAGCAGACGCACTACGACGTCAACACCGTGCTGTGGACGGCGGGCGTGGAGGCCCCGCCGCTAGCCGAGGCGCTGGCCCGGGCCACCGGCGCGCAGCGCGACAAGGCGGGGCGGATCCTGGTCCAGAAGGACCTCACGATCCCTGGGCACCCGGAGATCTTCGTGCTCGGGGACATGATGAGCCTGGACGACCTGCCCGGGGTGGCCGAGGTCGCGATGCAGTCCGGGCTCTACGCCGCGCACCAGATCCGGCGCCGGGCCCCGGGGGCAGCAACCGGCGGCGCGGACAAGCCGTTCCGCTACCGCGACCTCGGCTCGGCCGCGTACATCTCCCGCGGCCGGGCGGTCGTCACAGCCGGGCCGATGCAGCTCGGCGGGTTCCTCGCCTGGTGGGTCTGGCTGTTCATCCACATCGCGTTCCTGACCGGCTACCGCAACCGGGTCGGCGCGGTCCTCACCTGGTGGCTGGCCTTCACCAAGGACAGCCGTCGCGAGCGGGCGTTCACCGTCCAGGAGATGAAGACCTTCCGCGACGTCTACACCAACCCGCTGGCCGTCCCGCAGCCCGCCGCCCGCCCGGCCGACGGGGGCGGTCCGGAGGCCAGCGGGTAACAGCCTGCCGATGACGAGCCCGGCCAGTTCGGCGATCGTCGAGCCGGACAGCAGGCGCACCGCCTGGGCGGCCGGGGAGGGCTGCACCGCGTGGCGGGGCAGCCGCACCCGCAGCGCGCCGGGCAGCGACTCGAAGACCAGCGGCGGGTCCATCAGCAGGGCCTCGCCGTCGACCCCGATCTCCACCGGCGCGTCCGAGCCGACCTCGAACCGCGGCGCGCTCCATTCGTGCCAGCCGGCGAAGCGGCGGACCTGGCCGACGGCCTCCAGGGCCGCGAACTGCCGGGCCTGCGCGGCGTCGGCGATCCGGGCCGCGACGATGCCGAGCAGGCCGTCGTCGAGCCGCTCGCGTGACCCCCGGCCGCCGACGTGATCGAGCTGGTACGGATCGTTCGAAACCAGGATGAGCTGGGCCGTCGGGACCGCGGTGCCTTCCGGCCCGGCGAACCGCAGGTCGAGCGGGTCCGCGTCGCGGCCGAGCAGGTCGGGCAGCATGGCCGCCGCCGTGCGGAGCTTGGCCTCGCGGTACTCGGGGGCCTGCACCACCTTCGCGTACAGGCCGAGCGACGCGTTGTTCACGAACACCCGGCCGTTGACCGCGGCCAGGTCGATCGTGCGCTCGACCCCGTCGCCGAAGGCCTCGAGCGCGCCGACCACGTCGTCGCGGTCCAGGCCCAGGTCCAGGGCGAAGTGGTTCCTGGTCCCGGCCGGGACGCAGACGTGCGGGACGCCGCGGCGGCTGGCCACGGTCGCGACCAGCGCCTGCGAGCCGTCGCCGCCGGCCATGCCGATCACGTCGGCGCCCCGGTCGACCGCGTCGTGGGCCAGTTCGAGCAGGTCTTCCCCGGGCCGCAGGACCACGGGCTCGATGCCGCGCCGCGCGCACTCCTCGGCCAGCCGGAACCGCTCGGCCTTCCCGCCCCCGGACTTCAGGTTCATGATCAGGACGGGATGGCGCGGGGGCGCGACCCGGACCAGCCGGTCCCGTCGTACCCGCCGCTCGTGGCGGGCCCGGCGCAGGGCGTAGCGGGCGGCCAGCACCGACAGGACCGCCGCCGCGAGCAGCAGGACCACGTGGCCCAGGCTGAGGTTCTCCGCCGCCAGCCCCGCGCCCAGCAGCGCCACGGCTGCGAGCATGACGATCAGGCTGACGGCGCGGACGGTTCCCCGCCGGGACACCGCGTACCAGCCCGCGGTCACGAAGATCACTGCGCCGACGATCGTGGCCAGCACCGCCCCGAAGTGCAGCACCACGCCGGCCAGCAGCAGCACCACGGCGGCCGCCAGGGCGAGCAGCGCCACCACGGCCGCGGCGCGCTCGCCGATCGTCGGGCGCTGCCGGGCGACGGGCTGGGCCACGCGGTCTCCCTCCGGCGGGTCATCAGATGGCGCCATGGTGCTCCGTCCGGCCCGGTGCCGTATCACCCGCCGCGGGTGGGGCGCGGCGGGCCGCCCCGTTATGGACTGAGCCGCACCCATCACTCAGCGGGGAAAGAGGAAGCAATGCCTGACCTGATCGCCATCGGCTACCCCCGTGCGCCGGCGGCAGAGTGTGGTGCCGGTACCGCGCCCCGAGCGTGACGAGGGGCGAGGACCCGCCGGGCGGCCGGTTCTGGCGGGCGGCCCGGTCCGGCGGGTCGCGCGGCCGGACCGGCCGTGGGCGCCGGGCTGAGCCGTCGGCTCCGACCGGCCGGTACGGCCTCCTGCTGCTCCTGCTGATCGCGACCTACCTGCTCTCCGCGTCCGGCCTCAGCCAGGTGGCCGCGGACCTGCAGACGCTGCTGTTCCTCGGCGTCGTGCTGCTCGTCCTGCGCACCAGCGGTGGCCCCCGGCGGGTGGTGGTCATGATCAGTGCCACCGCCCTGATCGGTTCCGCCGCGGCCGGCCTGGCGCTGCTGACCCGCAGCGGGACCATCACGGGCGCGGCGGACATCTGGAAGGGGCTGATGCTGCTGCTCACCGCGGTGCTCATCGTGCGCCGCGTGCTGGCCCGCCCGACCGTCACGGTGCAGAGCATCTACGGCGCCCTGAGCGGCTACCTGATCATCGGGCTGATGTACGCCGCCTTCTACGGGGCGATCCAGGAGCTGGGGCCGGGATCGTTCTTCGCCCATCATCAGACCGCCAATACCCAGACGCTGCAGTACTTCAGCTTCACCACGCTGACCACCCTGGGCTACGGCGATTTCACCGCGGCCGGCAACGGCGGCCGGGCGCTGGCCGTCGTCGAGGCGCTGACCGGGCAGATCTTCCTGGCCACCCTGGTGGCCA
>Ga0207416_1003655_pt1 | contig 14347 bp, 15 predicted proteins | sample PaiPotPPM11metaG_FD_184107 | JGI IMG/M metagenome (GOLD analysis project Ga0207416, IMG submission 184107) | Iron sulfur acid spring bacterial and archeal communities from Banff, Canada, to study Microbial Dark Matter (Phase II) - Paint Pots PPM... ...
CTTAATACTATGCCAAAAGAAGCTCGGGACATCATCCCATATTACAGAGAACGCCAACTATATAAGGAATTATCGTACATACCTGATAGGTAAGCTCGCTATATGGAAATTATAGATAGAATATATGAGATTTACAACAACAACGTTTCTATGATTTCCTCTTGGCTGCGTGCAATGAGTGTTTAGGCCAATCGCCATTAACTATAGATTCAGTTGAGTATCTAGGTTATGAACAAAAAAGATAATAAGGACTATTCCAAACAACAGAGGATGAAAAAAGAAAGCTATCTTTCTTTAGGTTCTTTTGTGTCATTGGCTATTTTTGCAGGTCTACTTTTATCTAATATTGGTACCACTTCCTTCCTAGTCCAAAAGCAGGCTTTTGGATTAGAAAACCAACCTCAATCTACGCCTTTCCCTGGAATGAATTTTGCAAAGCCAATAGATGTATGGAGTAAAAATGGCGTTTTGAAAACTACCCTCGTAGCAGATTATCAAGCGGGGACGATTGACGGCAAGCCATTCACTGCTATGCTCTATAATGGTTCTCTTCCAGGGCCAACTTTTCATGTCTTTCCCGGAGATAGAATTGAACTTAATTTGATAAATAATCTCAATGAGCCTACTAATCTCCATTGGCATGGATTTCATGTGTCTCCTGCGAATAATTCTGATAATATATTTCTTGAAGTTGGTCCTGGCAAGACACAGCACTATTCTGTCTATATTCCAAAAGATCATCCTCTAGGTACTGACTGGTATCATCCCCATTTACATGGGGTTACGTATTCACAAGTTAATAATGGTCTGACTGGGTTGTTTATTGTTGAAGGGTTACAAAAGTTATTGCCAAAGCCTTTACAGAATATCACAACACACACCTTTGAAATGAAAGATTTTCCATGGGACCCTTTATTCTCCACTACACATAATATGAGTAATACACTTACAGGTCATGAAAAACTAACCGTTAACGGAGAAGTCAATCCAACGGTCAACATTAAATCAGGAGAGACTCAGTTATGGCGTTTTGTAAACATGAATTCTGAAAGCTACATCACAGTCGGACTCTCTGGCTACAAATTCCATATTATAGCAGAAGATGGATATCCGGTTTGGAAGGTACGGGAAAATGGTACTCTTTTTCTTCCTTTTGGAAAGCGGTTTGATGTATTAGTGACTGGGCAAGGCAACGGATCTATTCCATTAAGAGTTGTTAACGACACATATAATGATCATCCGTTCGGTACAATCGTTGCGACTGTACATGTACAAGGTAACCAAAATGTGAAACCTGTAAGTCTTCCAACAACTTTACCCCCATTTGCAAATAGTAGTAGTATTAGTAAATGGAAAGACCTGAGTAATGCGACCATTGCTGCTCATAGAGTTCTTTATTGGCAATCAGACGACAGAGATTGGATATACACGATAAATAACCAGACGTTTGATCCTAACAGAATAGATGAAAAAGTTAAGCTTGGAACTGTAGAGGAGTGGAAGTTAATAAACCTCGACCCCGTTTCATCCGGTAATTTCCATCCATTTCATCTTCATACGAATGATGTTCAGGTAATGTCAGTTAATGGAAAACCATATAACGCGGACGGAAGACAAGATACAGTTATGATTCCAACTCATGGTAATGTGGTTATTAGGATACCAGCTTATGATTTTGTAGGAAAAACTGTCTATCACTGCCATCTGCTATTCCACGAGGACTATGGAATGATGGGTACCGTCGAGTGGGTCAAATAGGTGAGATTGGCATATTGAAGACAAATATTTCCCAAAGAGTTGCAGTCGTGGCTTTGCTTATAGTATCAACTTTTGCCGTAGCCGGACTCACAGCAGTGACCGTGCTTTCGGACTCAATTGCAGTAGCACAAGGCCTCGGGAATGACCCGATTGCGGGTTGTATCAAGACAGTTGGCGAAACGTGGGTGGGGAATACAGTTGGCGATAAACAAAATTGGAATGAAAGTAGACAGAACTTCGTCTCCTTATTAACTACCGACAACACGATAAAACTTATGAATCAAAATATCGTTCATAATGGTTTTCCCGAAGATCCAGCAAAACCAATAACCGATACAGCCGGGATATGGGGTATGTTGAATAATGGAAACATGACTCAGTATGATAGATTTCATTTGTTTCTGAGCGAGGTTATTCTTAAGATGGCAGCCGCCAAACCAGGGTTTACCCAAATACAACAGAATTTTCTAGGCAGATGCATTACTGAAGCGGTCAACACTTTAAACCCGACTCCTCTATATTAGGCCCGCCGCATCTTTAGGAACGAAATCCCCTAATACTCCCTTCTTTATTTATTTTGAATTTTTTATAGTTAGCTGTCGGTTCGTGACTCTTTACCCCCCTCTTAGGCTTCATTTACTTTGGTAATAAGTCACACTCAAATCGCTAGAACGACACTATGAGATGAAGCTGTTAAATCAGCCAATCGACCAAATCCAATCATGAACATCCATTTATGACATCTCCTCATGATTTACTTTAAGATGGGATAAAGGAGTAGGAATCTCTGCTCTGAGATAAATAAGATAGATACAAGCAAGCAGACAGAAAAAATTAACTATTGATTGTTTATATACATGCGATATATCATACTGATGTGACTTATAATAATAAATAAATAGGATATTGAAGCATACCCAAAAGGGTACATCATTTTACATAATAGTTGTATTTTATGATATTATCCTAATTTTGTATGGTACTATCACAACATAGCACAAATCAGAGACGAAGGCAAGCCCGGCAACAATCGTCACCATGTCGTACGTTTCTTGGGTATAACCAGCGTCGCAGCAATCGACTCAAGAGAGGCATTGCAAAATAGGTAAGACCTAACACTAATATCATATTCATGACAACAATAGCAAATAAGGGCGATTGTCCTAAGACAAGCTTGATGAAATATTGTGATTGCAAGCTAATACAGAAAAGTAACTTGGTTAGGTCGGTCCAACGTATGATCCTTTAACACTCAAGACATAGTCATGATCAGATAGTTGCTTTAGTAATCCTAATGTTAGAATATGCTCAATTCTATAATAGGTACCGTTATAGTCTATAACCGGTAATTCTCCAATTTTGTTCCACATCAGATCTCTCATTTTTTGTGTATCCAATCCTTCTCTTGTATTAACTTCAAGGCTGAACCTCGGTTTAAACCGGTACATAAACGCATTAATATTAAATTGATACAGGATATCTTCGTGGTCTTATGACCGGTATTCTTAATTTTATTCCGTTCTTTCTGAGGCATCCTTTATGGACAATTACTAATACCAAGGTCATCTTTCGCTACTATTTCTGGCAGAAGAGGACTGGACAGATGTAGTAATACAAGGGTAGTCAACGGCAATGAGTGAAATCTGAATTAAATAAATACAAAAAAGGTAGTAGTGGTGTTGATAATGATTGTCTACAAACAAATTATTACTTTACAGTAACCACTCCTGCCATCCAAGGGTGGATCTCACAGAGGTAACTATAAGTTCCAGCTTTTTGAAACGTTACGGTAAATGTGTTTGAGGAGTTAGGATATAGTGTAGTAGGTTTAGGAAGTAACCAGCCAGAATTTACATATTGTTCATTTCCGGTAATAGTAAAAGTTCCGTTAGGACCTAATACCTTTGCATGACCGTTCGAGTCTATTAATGTAGGATAATAACTCCGTACATTGCTGACAATTATTGTATTTATTCCATTTTCACCGGGAGTGATGTCTGGTTGACTATTAGCGCCAGGAGGCACTGGCATAAGCCGTGTCGAGTTTCGAACGGTAAAGGGGACATCCCCTGTGGTCATAGTTTTACCGTTTAATACAAATGTAACAGTATGTGGTTCTGGTACTGGCGATGGATTATCCCATCTTATGCTCTGACCTACACTAATTTGAACCTGCTGTGGTACGAATGCTGCTAACATGTTAGTAGAATTTCCTCCTCCCGCATGTACTTTGACAGTCGTTGTTGGTGCACCACCCACTATTGCACTTGCGTTTTTAATTGTTGTTGGTGTTGTTACTATAACCGTAGTCGCAAATATTGCAGCAACAAAACTGACAATGACTAAATTTGTCTTAATGTTCATTTGCAAATAATAATCCACGATTAAAATATAATAGGCTATCGGCGAAATCTCAAATTTTTACTACCCAGGCATGCATTTCTCGATCATTCCAAGCCGGCCGGACTTTGTAATAAAAATGCTTGACAATTTCTTTGGCGGTAGTACTACTAATACCGTAATTAAATGAGCACTATCCCATATCTGTAATTGTATTATCAACAATTAGCAGAAGCCAATCCAATCAATACAATTGGACAATCATACCGATAGTAAATCCGCTTATTTAACAGCACCAATCGACTTTATCATTTCGGTTCATATTTGTGCTCGCCTACCCAGAACATCAATTATACAAATAGGTTTAATGAAAAATGTTTATATAAAGCAAAAAAAATCAGCTTGAACGGATGAAAGCTGCCATTTTCGAAAAACCAGGCTTAGAGAATCTAAAGATAAAGCAGGAGATCGAAGAACCAAAAATAACAGATCATGATGTGCTTATTAAAGTTAGGATGAGTGGTGTAAATCCGATAGATCATTTTACAGTATCTGGAGCGCGAGAGCCTAAACCAATACCACACATACCAGGAGCTGAAATAGCAGGAGAGGTAGAAAGGATTGGAAGACACGTAACGAGCTTGAAGCAAGGTGATAAAGTTGTAGTTTATGGTAAAGTATTTGATGGCACGTGTGATATGTGTCTTAATGGATATGAGATGTTATGCAGAAGTGGTGGGATAATTGGTGTTATAACTAATGGAGGGTTTGCAGAATATATTGCTGTTCCAGAGAGAAATGTGTTTAAAATACCGAACGATATAGATTGGGAAATAGCAGCAAGTCTGCCTGTAACTACTATAACACCGTATCATGCACTAAAAGAAGCATCACTTAGAGTAAATGAATCCTTGCTTATACTTGGTGCTTCAGGAAATACAGGTACGATGGCCATTCAGTTTGGGAAAAAGATGGGAGCAAAGGTTATTGCGGTTTCTAAGGATGAATGGGTAAAAGATTTTGGAGCCGATTATGTTATAGATGATTATAATAAAGTAACTGAAAAAGTTAATGAATTTACTCATGGTAAAATGGTAGATGTCGTCTTAAATTCTTTGGGTGTAGCGACATGGGACAGTAGCTTTGCCTCTGTCGGTGTTAACGGAAGATGGGTCACATTTGGGGGTTTAACAGGCGCAGATGTTAAATTGAATGTTCAATCACTTTATTCTAATCAGATAAAGTTGATAGGATCTACTGGTGGCACTAGAAATGATTTCAGGGAAATCATAGATATGACTAAAGAATTGAAGATCAGGGTATGGAAAAAGTTCAAGCTTGATGAAGCCAAAGAAGCCTTGCAGGCATTATTTGCCAAGGAAAGAGACGGTAGAATTATGTTAGAAATTTGAAATTGGTACGATATTTATGTATCAGCTGAAGCCGATGCCGACCTATAACAATATATTTCAAATATCTAAATCAAGATTTGGAGTAGCTGGCTAAAATTTAGAATTATCTTTCCTGAATCTAACAATGACAACATAAGGTCCGCATTCTTTCCATGGCAAGCCAAAGGCGTCTATTATTCCAACCAACGGTTATGAGTAATACAAATGATAATGGCGTGCAAGGTACAACAAGAAGTTATAATTCAGCAGTCACAGTTGCAAAAACTTCCATGGCAAAAGGTGCTAGAGAAGCCACAATTAGATAATAATAATAATAATACTGGTAATATCCAATGAATTTGAATGCGGCCAAAGCCAAAGTTTTTAGAGATATTTTATCAAAAATATAGGGCTGCCATATACCTCAACAAGAATCTATTCATTGCTGATACTGCATCTTTATTTGTCTCTTCGTATTTTGCACAGGTCTACTTTTTCCTAATAAATGGCAATTTCCTACTTAACTCAATATTTACTGCAATGGTTGAATATGTTGTCGATACTCCGCTCTTTTTCCTGCTTTATTATATTGACAATAGAGGCACCTACAAAGCTAGCAACAACCATAAACTGAGGCATGACATTGTAAGGCAACTCGGACTTTTTGCCGTTTGCGACATCATGTATGTCATCATAAAGGTATTTTTGCAATATCAATTATTTGCACAAGTAAAGGACTTGCAACCATTCGAGGCAGCGGCCTTAAGTTCTCTGATGGGCTGGGTCATTTATTTGCTAATGATTAATCTCACAATGAAAGTCTCCCGTATTTTTTCAAAAACAGAGTTGACATGGTATTATACCTTGGTTGTAGTAATCAGCCTGGCTAACTCTGTTATTCTCTTTTCAAACTTGAACCTAGACCCACGCTTTGATCAGCCTGTTATAGACGTGAGCGCTGGCATTGCATTAGCAGCAGCCATATTTGTAGTGCTCAAGAGAGCACAGATGAAGATCCTGATTGTCCATGGCACATTCATGATGTTAATGTTGGGACTAGTGTTCTGGTTCACGGATGAGATGGTCTTTTCATATTATCAACTCTATATAGGAATCGCGAACCCATTTCCTAGTACAGCGGATGTCATTTGGTTAATAGGATATGCATTTTACGTCTATGCAATATACAGGGTATTGACAACAATACTCAAGTCTCAGAATGTTAGAACTTCCGATAAAGCAATGTCTGAACGTAGAATAGAACGGCATAACTTTGTGCCTGTGATTATCTCAATAGCCGCAGTTTTGACAATATCACTAACCTACATCGCATTAAGTCAGATAGTCAACGGCCATAATCCTTTTGACTTCGCAAAACAACAAAAAGGAGAGTTTGAATCATTTGTGATTAGTATTGCATATCCCATCTTGGACGGTGTGTTATTCGTGCCTACCGTGATCATCATCTGGACTTTACGCCGTTCAAGTCCTGTTTTTACGCATTGGATGTTTCTAGCCGCGTTTGTAGTTTTGAACGCAGTAGGTGACATTGGCTTTGCATATAGTGAGTTAATCAATCCTGACATAGCAGCTAAACAGCAATGGATCTGGGACACTTTCTTTAATTCTAGTTATCTATGCATTGCTGCTTCGTTATTATGGTATTCTAAGTTTAGCCTCGTAAAGGTGGCAGATATAGAATGATCGATGTTTTCGTGGTTGTATACATAGGATGTTCATCTTCGCATAAAGAGATAAGGATGACTCATAATTAAGAAGGCAATAATGTGTATCAGCTTGTATTCAGATTATTTTCTATCCCGTTCACGACTAAGCCTTAATGAATCATACTACACTTGAACGGTTCGATTTGCTCCATGAATTGACTATATTCACGTTTCATAGATTAATTCTGTTTTGCATGCCATGATTACTAGTCAGTGGTGTAAATTAATCAGCAACAACTTTGGTGGCAAGCAGTGTATTAACCACTTCAATTAATTCTTCAAGCATGGAATTAAAATTGTTGTGAAGTTCTTTGATATTGTCATAACTGTATGTGAGCATCTTATGAACATGTCCTTTTCAATAAAAAAAAGAAAAAGAATTTGCTTTGTACTATGCCCTGATTAGCGTTGGTACTTTTCCTACCACTCTCACCATGGATTTCATTCTCCCTCTCCTTAATCTATCATATATTTCCAGTAGTCCCAGTGTTGGTACGAAGCCCACGCCAATCCATGAAATTGATTCAAGTATTTCCATGAGTTTGGTTGTACGAATTAGGTAAATTAAGTCTAGTCACTGTATTGTTGAATAAATCAGTAGCCACTATGATATCTCATGCACAAAAAACTTCTCGATCGCGTCCTCAGCTTTTTTTATGACAGAATCGAAGATCGTTCCATACACTTACTATCATACTCCCACTACCACCTGTTAGTAATTTAATAAATTTTCAGCGCTTTTTTCGGCCTGACTATAACCAAATTGTTTACTATCGATTTAAGACCAATATTTCATAGTAGTAGCTATCAAGGAGACTCCTAGTTTTAACTAGAGGTGGAATTGCTTCAAAAAAGCTAAATAATACTATTGAGTAATATTCACAATGCTTCAGTCTCTAATGCTTAGGCTTGAAACAACCGATGAGGATAAGTCTAGATTAGTGAAGACTATGGAAAGTAGTGATTGACAATACTTCCAATCGCGTTAGCCAAAGTCTGAACGAAAACTTGTCGCCTTTCTATGACGTCGCGTATGGATGGAGCCAGCTCCATTTGTATTGCATCTATGCCGCCTGCGCTAGAGCTTCCGTAGGTGTGCACTGTGTATCCACCATTCACATGTCTGTTTTCTCTTTCTCCGGGGAGCTTTGGTGAGACTACGAACCCTGCAGATGTCAAGTAGTGATTTAGGCTGAAACTTCCCCACATGGCATTCGGGTCTACCTGCAGTAGATGTTTAATCGTAGATCCATTATCTGTTCCTAAATAGACATCTGCCGGGTCATCGGGGAACAGTATGCTCCCATGAATATCAAACAGAAATCCTGCTCCATTATTTGTAGCTCTAATTTCGTCTACGAATTTCCGTATGGTGTTATGATACTCGTTATAGTAAATCCCTGCATTAGTGCTCTCATACGCGCATGCTGGTTCACGATTGGCTTCGATATACTTACGACCAAATTCAGCTATTACAACATATGGTGATTTACCAAGATTGTTGAAAATGGATTGGGCTACATCTACTGTAATTACACGCGTGTGCGAATCCGGCACTATCGTGAAATTGGTGCAATGGGCCGAGTCCGTACGTTGATTAACTCCAGCGGGTTGTTGATTGCCGTCATGAGGAGAGGTAAGTATTATTGGAAGTGTTCCCCTGCTGCTGGTAACTAAATTATTGGTAACATATCCAAGTTGGGCTTTAGATGCACTGTTAACATTTGCAAGTTGGGCTTTAGATGTACTGTTAACATTTGGTAAAGATCGAGCATATTGGAAGAACCTTCCAAAAGTCAGTACAAAAGCTCCGGCACCCATAAGTTTTAGAAAATCTCGCCGAGACATTCTTGTCATGGTATTCGACAACTGGGCACTAGTACAAAAGTTTTGTCCTTACGCATAATTGCAAAAGATATTCATGACATTCCGCAACTACAATAATCGCATGAGTGAGAAACCGATAACACGAATGTAACTGATAATGACCCAGATAAAATTAACCTTCGCACATCTTTGGAAATGTGGAATTACACTTCTATATTGGGCTTGAATGTTGACAAGCTGCTATGAAGCTATCTGAGGTCTAAAGTGGACTCAATAACTCTGATTGATACGAAAAATAAGTCGAAAGAATCTGAATTGGTTATAGATGGAGTATTTGTAGAAATGGGATATATTGCTAAAACAGATTTTTTGAAAAATTTGGTTCAACTAAACAGTAATAACAAGGTCATCGTAAACAAATACTGCGCTACTTCAAAACAAGGAATCTTTGCTGCCGGCGATGGTACTGACATACCATATAAACAAGCTGTAATATCTGCAGGTCAGGGTAGTATTGCTGCATTATCGGCTTATAATAACCTGCAAAACTTAAAAGGAAAACCGCCAATCAAGTCTGATTAGAGGACTACTATCAGAAAGTGAGAGTTATTTATTCCAGTATTGCTTAGATATCGAGCGGTACGCCCTCTCAAGAACCTTCATGGCCATCACGCCCTTCACTGCATTCATGATACTTATTTGTGATTCGTGATACTTAGCCTTATCTTTGTGGAAGCTGTTAGCAATCGGCACTATTGCTTGGTTGCGACTATACTTTTGGTCCCTTGCATATTTATAAGCCATGATAATTCTAGAAAGAAAGACAAGGTAAGCCCATTAGTGGCTCTAGATATTAGGGGCTTTGGGACATAAAATAACCCAGTTTGTCTTGCATAATTATGCCATACTATGTGGTCTGTAAATATTTGATTTGATAGTGTGTTTAAGCTGACCTGCTTTTTTCCGGTTCTTGACGCAGTTGGTTTATTCTTAATGTGAATTAAAATTGCCTTAAACTCCTTTAAGATTGGACATAGGTTGATGGTGTGGCCCCAAGGCGTCATATGACCAAGATCTATGTTTGGCAACTTTCAGCAATCGGGGTTTCCAATCAACCCGTTACATGAGCCGCTGTATTTTGATGTTACTTTGTATAGAATAAAAGCTTATCATCTATAGAATAGAAAGAATATATGGTCTCAATCTAGAATTAAACGATCTACGATGATTCTTTTCCCAATAGCCATACCACAACAAAGACAAAGCACGCCATTGAGGCAATAATAAAACATCAGGTGAAATTAGTCACTTATATCTAAAGGCTCACACCTCGTTAATTTGATTAGAAAGTCTGACTAGACATCATCCAATTCCCAACTCTAAACCTGACATTGATAACGCAAATTCATTGACGTCTTCAGACCCATCTGATTTTATAGATTTCAAAGCATAATAGTTATATCGGTATGACTAGTAATGACATTTGTTCATTCCTATTAATATCTCAATATAAATCAAATTCTTGTTTCATCCGTGCTTTGTGCTCATCAGCTTCGAAACTCCAGCAGTAAATTCAGGTTCTTTGTCTTGATCAATTATTCGTGCGGTACCTGTAAATGTTGTATGGTTTACATTAAATGAAACTCTTGGATTATGAATTATATTCTGGACCCAATGCGCAAGCTTCAGAAGTTCTGACACTATATAATATCTTTCATTACACTGCACAAAGCAAAATTCTATCTGATGCCGTTTTCAGGATTTCCAAGTCTGTTCAATTTGGTTTTAAGATAATTCCATCTGATTGAATTAGTTTGAGTTTATTATAATGATGACGATGATGGCGGTGACAACAATTCCAATTCATACTTTTTTGCTACTGCTGCGAATTTGTTCAAGTCAGGCGGACCAGAAGGAGGCGAAAATGAAGATGAGTCAGTTATGGGTACACCTAATTCTTTGAAAAAATTTTCATACCCAGGTGGTGTGATTATTGTCAGCAGTTTACCCTGACTATTACTCTCATTTTTGAAGTTATGTGGTATTGTTTTTTTAAGATAAGTATACGATCCTTTCTTTGCACTTGTAATCATCTGCGACCCATACTTGTAGGAAAACTCACCTTCAAGTACGTAGAACCCTTCGTCTTCACGATGATGAATATGAACAGGTATTTCATGCAGAGGAGGTACTGTAGTCTCTATCATAGAATATACTCCTTGAGTATCTTCTCCGGTTATGATAAATGTGATTATATCTCCCATAAACCAAAATGATGTATTTTTATGGGGAGAAGGACGCATGTTAGCCATGTTATGTTCTTCTAATAGAAAGTACTTCTGCTTATATTAAGTGTTTTCGAGCTTATGAAGGTCTAACTGCAATATTCGGATATAGGTTATGTTGTTGCTGTTGTTGTTGCGGCTGGTAAGATTTGTATAGTCAATAGTCAATCACTAACTCACCCGGTTATCCACCGCATCCGAACTTCGTGGTCTTACAGATTGTATTAAATGTTGTATCATATCATTCAGTTTTTATTTCCCGAAATCAACATTAACTACACTTTTCAAGAAATGTTTCATTTTGAACTTAAAGGACCAATTGCAGCATTTCTTTCCTTTCAAAAAAAGCATCCCATTCATGGGTTGGGTGAATACATAGAAAGCGTTGGTTGATTGATTGACTCTATCGCAAGGTGGTAGGCGATGCTGACCTTGGAGTTGTCTTACCGAAATATGCTTTCACATGTGGTCTATATGGATAATATAAGATTATTATCTCGATGACAAATATCGTGACTATACTTATTATGATTATGTTTGTCACCACATCTGCAGATCCAACTTGAGTGCTTATCGAGCCCGTTATGGGTACTATGTTGAAAATTATTGCGTATGTTCCCGTTGCAAATCCAATGAAAATCCCGATTATCGATATAGTCCATACCCATCCTTTAGCCTTCCGCAATCCGTAACCTGTAACAAGAATGTAAAGAGATTCAGCTAACGACACGGCACTAACACCGGGTTTTAATCCATTATGAAGTATAATAATTTCTAAAATTAATTGGTTTGAGTTATGTGGGATACCAACTTGACAAGAGATGATATTTCCTTGGCATTGACATTATAATTCTCGAATGAACACTATACACTAACAAGCCGAGATAGGTAGATTGGAAGAAGTAATTGCGGTGATTCAAACTAAGAATATTCATCGATTTTGGGGCTAAGATCGGTAGCTCATTCTGGACCTGAATCTAATTTTTGAAGTTCTATTTCCCTCTTACTCTATATCATCCATATTAATATCGTCGTCGTCCTCTTCGTCAAATTCTAGGTCCAGTATTGGATCTGGATCTGCTACTATATCTTCGTCGTCGTCAGTAACAACATCAGTGCCAGTTTCCTGCTCACTTGCCATACATATTGTATGCTAGTTGACAGTTATTAGCATTTTCGTTGCTGGGACTTTTTTTAATTCCTTACAACCATGAGGATTCTGAATTAGTCGAAATAGTTGTAGATGAAGAATCAGAATTTGCTGTCTCTCCAAGCAGATTGGCAGTGTGCAATTCTTTTTAGTAGTGATCTGCCTTCTATACACTACGTATGTCGATGTAAGCATATTTTTTTCTTCAGCTTGAAGTTTCTATATCAAATCGGATCATTAAAGCAGCAAAATTCTTCCTTGATATTCCTAGCTTTTATCACAGCTAGCATAACATAATCTCTATTTCGGAATAATCTTATTTCGTCATGATTATACTTCGTAGTATTTCAGCACTAGGAGTAGCGTTAGTCTTTGTTTCGTTCTTCGCCAATCCATCCGGAGGATCCTATCTACCATTTGGAGTTTTATCTGCTTCGTTTTTTGCCTTTGGGGCTTACCTCTATCTCAAACAGAGAAGGATTCTTAATATTCAATGACGAGTAGCACCTTTATGGTTTGATTGTAGTTGCTATTAGATAAGAATTAAATGCCAATATTATACCTACGAAAACAACTGAAATTATAGTTGTGATATTTCTGTTTACAAATTCGCCCATCACTGCTTTGTTTCTTGTTAATAATACAAGAGGAATCATAGGGAGGGGTATCATTAAACTAAGTATCACCTGACTGTAGACCAATATACTGAGAGGATCAAAGCCGAGTAATAGAGCTATCGTAGTAGGAATCACATTGATAAAGCGTGTTACAATACGTCTTAGCCAGACATTAACCTTCATACCCAACAGACCTTCCATTATGGTTTGGCCTGCCAAAGTACCCACGACTGAAGAAGAAATGCCAGATGCAAGCAATGTAATAATGAAGACTGTGCCTGCGCCAAGTCCAAAAAGCGGGATTAGAGTTTTGTAAGCATCAGATATTGATGCTATATTGGAAAAATGCGCATGAAACGCAGCGGCAGCGATTATCATTATTGCTGCGTTTACCATGCCTGCAATAGTGAGTATACCAACAGTTTCTGTAAGGTGTAGCTTTCGTAATGTTCTCTTTTCTTGAATAGATTTGTCTTTGATCTTATTTTTCGTAAGCCAAGAATGCACGAAAAGAGCATGTGGCATTACTGTGGCTCCAATAATTCCAACGGATATAAGTAATGCATTAGAATTTGCAAGTATGGGAACAAATGAATGATATAGTATTGCTGAAGGATCTGGCTTTGTGATAAAGATTTCATATAAAAATCCAAAACCGATTATTGATACGAACAGGATAAACATCCGTTCTAGAATACGAAATTTGCGTGTTGTAAGACCAAGTATTAAGATTACATCCAAAGCTCCAAAGATGGCTGCATAGATCAATGGAATTCCAAATAGAAGGTTAAGCGCGATAACAGTCCCAAGATACTCCGCCAAGTCGGTAGCAGCAGCTGCTGCTTCTGCAGCTAACCAATAAGGCATGATGAGTATCTTCTTTTTTAGTTTTTCACGCATTATTTCTGGTAACGACTTTCCCGTTGCTATTCCAAGCTTGCCAGACAAATATTGAAGCATCATGGCCATTGCGCTCGAAAGCCAGACTACCCAAAGAAGACTGTAATTATAAGATGCCCCCCCGGCAATGTCGGTACCATAATTACCAGGATCCATATAGGCCATGCTTACAATGAGAGCAGGCCCTGTGTACAGAAATAGCCTAAGAAGAGATTGTTTCTTGGCTAAAAAATACTTCTGCGAAAGCATTATTGATTTACATATATAATAAAACTCTGTTAGCTTATAAAAGTTACCCCAGGCTAACATCATTAACTATATGAATAAAATGAACTCACATTGTTCATTTAGA
>Ga0207416_1003658_pt1 | contig 14331 bp, 17 predicted proteins | sample PaiPotPPM11metaG_FD_184107 | JGI IMG/M metagenome (GOLD analysis project Ga0207416, IMG submission 184107) | Iron sulfur acid spring bacterial and archeal communities from Banff, Canada, to study Microbial Dark Matter (Phase II) - Paint Pots PPM... ...
TAGGACGAGAAGCCGCCATCATCGGCGCTGTGCAAGCCGAACCCGCCGGGTTAGTCTTCCTGCGCACCGATATTGGCGGAATGCGCGTCCTGGACATGCTGGTCGGCGATCCCTTGCCGCGCATCTGTTGAACAACGCTGCTCATAGTATGGGAATGGAGAGCGCCCGGCAGCCAACGGTTACCGGGCGCTCTCCATTCCCATACACCTTACTGTTACTCGATCAGAATTGCGATTGCATCGCGGCAGTACCCGTGAAATCGGGAGTGAGCGGCCTGATGCCCGCCGGCGCTGTCGCGTCGATCTGATAGATGACCGAATCGCGGGTTGGAACGCGCTGGTTCGGCGACGAACCATACGTTACCGGGGGCAATAGCCCACCCATGCTAACGGTTTTCAGCGACTGGAAGGCTGTGAAGAGACCATCGCGAGTGATGTTTTTGTTGTCCAGCGCCTTTTTCAAGATAGCGTAGGTGATCTCCGACTCGGCATAGCCGAACTCGAAATAGCCATCCGGTTTCTGATTCGGAAAGTACTGTGCGACGTCCTGGAGCATCTGCGCCATGCCGGGCACGCTCGTATCCCCCCAGGCTGCGCCCTGAGCTACCACCCATGCCTTGCTCAGCAATGGTTTCAAGGCCGGGACAGCCAGCAGTTCCACCGCGAACGCCGGGCTTTGGAGAATCCATTGCGGATTGTAGCCCAGCTTATACGCGGTACCAATAATACCTGCCGTAACATTCGGAACGGCAGTGACGAAAACGTACTTTGCGCCGGAAGCTTTCAACTGGGCAACCTGCGCTGTGAAGTCCGTATCGGTAACGCCATACGTGACCTCTGCCACATTATGCAGGTGATAGGCAGCGATCGCTTCCTTATATCCCGTCAGGCCATCGGCTCCGTAATCATCGTTTTGATAGATGATACCGGTCGCAGGATTCTGGATGCCGAGCTTGTTGACGACATAATCGAAGGCATTCTCGACTTGCAAGCGATAGGGCGTACCCACAAGGATGAGGTACTTCTGCCGCACCAGCTCTGAGGAAAGCGTGGCGGCGGACACCAGCATATGATCGGAAGTAGCCAGGCTGTTGATCGCGAACGTCGTCGGCGTACCCAGACTATCGGCGATCATCAGCACCTGGTTATGAATCTGGTTGTATTTCTGCACCTCGAGCTGCGGGCTGTACTGCGTGTCTTCTTCCAGGAATTTGACCTTGAAGCCATCGACACCGCCGTGAGCGTTCACGTGGTCGAAGTAGGCTTTCACCCCGTTCGCCAGAGGTATCCCTATCGGGTCGGCTACCGGCCCGGAATACGGCGAGAGAATGCCAAGCGTAATTGTTTTGCTGGCGAGATTGACGCCAGGACCGGCCTGTATCCCACCCGAACTACCAGTTGAACCATTGCTACTGGCGCAGCCGGAAAGAACCAGCAGGATGGCGGCAAGGGTGAGGACAAGAGTATACAGGAACTTTTTGCTTACCATGTGTGACATCCCTTCATCGTGCAATTAAGACGACGTTGAAAGAATACGACTTTCTCAAGGTTGATCCAGGTATCCAGGTTCAGGCGACAGGTCAATGATCTCGGCGGGTTCACCTCCTTTTCTTTCATCATGATGACTGAATTTGCGGATCAGCTTCTGGAACCGCTGCACCAGCCCCATAACGCCTCCTGGCTCGAAGAGCAGGAACACAATGATCAGCAGGCCATAAATCAGCGCATTCAGGTTGCCGCTCGTCAGACTACCAGCGGTACCGGTGGGCAGCAGCGAGAAATAGTCGATCACTTGCGGAAGTCCAAAGACAAAAGCTGCTCCCAGGATTGATCCCCATACACTGGCAGTACCCCCGACAATGATAGCGGCAACGAACTGGATGGCGAGCGTCAGGTCCCAGTAATTGGGAGTGACATAGCTGATGTACGAGGCAAAGAGAGCGCCCGCGATGCCGGCGAGGAATGAAGAGAGAATGAACGCTCCCATCTTGGCTTCAAAGAGGTTGACCCCCATAACGGCAGCGCCCACTTCGTGGTCGCGTACCGCCCGGAAGGCGCGCCCGGCGCGCGAGCGCATGACATTCCCTACAAAAAGCGCCGCGATGAGAAGAATGGCGCCAAAGAGGAGAAAGTATTGTTGACCAGGGGTGAACGCCACGCCTAATAGCTGGTTTTGCTGATTGAACGGGAAATCACCAAAGGCCGGTACCGGGAAAGTGCGTCCCTGCGGTCCGCCTGTTATCCCTGGTATATTCACAAAGAGGTATTGTCCGATGAAGACCAGTGCCAGCGTCACAATGCCCAGGTAGAACCCTTTGAGTCGCAGCGCCGTGGGGCCGATCAGCGCCCCTACCAGCGCGGCAACGATGCCAGCCGCCGGGATCCAGATGAGGAATGACAGACCAAGCCCCTGCGGCTCGAGAGGACTCGTTGGCGGTGTGCCGCCGAGCAAAGCGGACGTGTAGGCTCCGATCGCCATAAAGAACGAGATACCCAGTGAAATCTGGCCGGTATAGCCGGAGAGGACGTTCAGCGCTAATGTTGCGATGGCCGCGATCAGCGTAAAGTTGACAATGGTAAACCAGTCTTCGCTGGCGAAGGTGAAAAAGATAATTACAGCCAGGAGGCCAATGCCTAAAGCAAGCCAGCTTGAGATGTTCCCCAGCAGTCGTGGAGGCTGTGCATCTGTTCGCGCATTCTTGCTTGTGACGGTAACGCTCATATTCGCTCCGCCTTTCGCGTGCCGAAAAGACCATAGGGCCGGATGAGCAAAACCAGGATCATGATCAGGTAAGGCGTAATCTCGTGGATGCCTGCGCCCAGAATATTCGCGACCTTGCTTTCATATCCCGCGGTCAATACCTGGATGACGCCTATCACGATGCCACCTACCACCGCTCCACTTACCGAGTCGATGCCCCCCAGAATGATGGCCGGGAAAGCGATGAGGGCGGTACTCCCGAAGGTAGGGTCAATGGCAAAGGAATCGATGGCGAGAAAAACGCCGCCAATCGTGGCAATAGCGGCTGAAATACCCCAGGCCAGCGCATAGATGGTACGGATGTCGATGCCTACTGCCAGCGCAGCCTCCTGATCGAGCGCCGTAGCGCGCATCGCCAGCCCATATTTCGTGTAACGGAAGAAGTAAAAGAGTGCGGCGCATAAAGCAGCGGTGATGGCGATAGTCCACAGGTCATTGGCTCCCAAATGGACGCCGCCGGTGGTAAAGCCGCTGGTGATAGAAAAGGGCGAGGCGGCGGGAACAGGGTTCGAACCCCAGATCATAATAACGGCGGTACGCAGCACAATATCCAGGCCAATCGTGATCATCAAAATGGAAAAGACGGGACGACCAATCATGCGCCGCAAGACGAGACGCTCGAAAAGCAGGCCGATGATCACCGTCGCAACAAGACCCAGAAGCAGAGCTGGCAGGAATGGCAGGTGCCATTCGAACACCGCCGATGAAACGATGTAGGCCCCCACCAACAGTAACTCGCCTTGCGCGAAGTTAATCACTTCGCTGGCTTTGAAGATAATGGAAAACCCAAGCCCGATCAGCGCATAAATACAGCCCTGCGCGATACCGGCAAAGGCCAGTTGGATAAAATAAGCCATGTCCCCTCCTGCGATCACAAATTCTAGCGGCTGCTATCGGTCGGGATTGACAGGGTATCTGCGTCTTTCTGCTCAAACTCTTCACCTAGATAGGCTTTAATCACATCAGGATTGGCCTGGATTTCAGCCGGTGTCCCTTGCGCGATGGCGCGCCCGAAATCGAGGACCAGCACCTGGTCAGCAATGCCCATCACCAGCGCCATATCATGCTCGACGAGAATTTGCGTGACGCCAAGTTGCTCTTTGATATCCAGGATGACGGCGGCAATGTCTTCGGTTTCTTCCGACCCCATACCCGCGGCCGGTTCATCGAGTAGAAGTAGTTTGGGCTCCAGGGCCAGCGCGCGCGCGATATCCGCCCGCTTTTGCAGACCAAAAGGAAGGCTTCCCAATGCCTGGTTTTGCAGATGCTGCAGCCCTATTAAATCGAGCAGACGGAGGCAGTAGGCGCGGTTCCTTTTTTCTTCGCTGCGAGTAGGACCAAGATAGATGCCGCCGAGGATGATGCCGCTGCGCATACGCGTATGACGACCCAGCAGCAGGTAATCCAGCACCGTCATGGTGGGAAACTGCCCCAGATTCTGGAAAGTACGGGCAATGCCCACACGCGCCGCCTGGTGTGTTTTGAGCCGCAGCAGGTCGCGCCCATCGAACGTCACCCGGCCCGCCACTGGCTGGTAGACACGTGACAACACATTGAATAACGACGTTTTGCCCGCGCCATTGGGGCCAATGACCGCGAATAATGCTCCGCGCTGCACTGAAAAGGAAACATCGCTAAGAGCGTTGACGCCGGCAAAACGCACGGAGATTCCTTCAACAGCGAGCAAAGGAGGAACTGTGATAGAGTGGCTGGCCCTGCTCAGCGCGGCTGATTCATCGCTCATAGCGCCCACTTCCTTTCAGGCCGGCGTTGGCGAATCGCATTCATGCTGCGGCGTTCTCCTCCCTCGTGCAGCCCCAAATAAAACTTCCGCACGCGCTCATCCTGTAGGAGTTCGGCGGCCGGCTGCGCCAGGACGACTTTACCGATCTCCAGCACATAGCCATGTTGAGCGACGGATAGCGCCATCTGCGCGTTCTGTTCCACCACCAGCACAGCAGTACCGCTGGCATTGATTTCGGAGATCACGGTACGAATTTGCTGCACCATAAATGGAGCCAGCCCCAGCGAGGGTTCGTCCAGTAAGAGCAATTTCGGATTTGCCATCAGGGCACGGCCAATAGCTACCATCTGCTGCTCGCCACCGGAGAGATACCCCGCGTGGCTCTTACGACGCTCACGCAGCGCCGGAAACAGCTCCATGACCCGCTCATAGGCACGACGCGCGCCAGCAGGATCGCGCGCGACAATCGTACCTGTTCTCAGATTTTCATCGACGGTGAGATCGGCGAAGAGCCGCCGACCCTCTAACACCTGGGCGATGCCGCGCTGGACAATTTGCGTCGCATTCAGGCAGTCAATACGTTCGCCTTCGAAGTGGACGGAACCGCGCATGATACTGGCTTTGTGGAGATCCAGCAGGCCGGAGATAGTGCGAATAAGCGTTGTTTTGCCCGCGCCATTGGCGCCCAGCAGCGCCACCACCGTCTTATCCGGTACCTCCAGCGTGATGCCCTGGAGAGCGGGAATGGCATTCTGATAGGTCACCGCGATATCCTGGAGAAGTAACATGCAACCGCCTCCTGCGTGCTGCATCCTCGCAGCAAATAGAGCCACCTTGTGTCACTCCGAATAGCTACCGGCTATCATTATACCTGATCTTCCGTAAAAAAGAGATAAACGGAATGGGCGATGACATAAACAGATATATATACATTTGCCATTATGATATCCGGCTTCTCCCCTTTTCCATCGCCGTTGTTGTCCGGTAAATGTGTCATGCAACCCTATTGTAAACAGGCGACAGCATAGGATACAATGTTTTCACCTACAAATTGGAAGCAGGAATTTGTTCTCTCGCACAACGCTCACAACGTTAAGGAAATATGTATGGAAGAGAAGCATGTAATGGCCTGGACCGCTGTCACGCAGTATCTGAAAGCTGCCGCGCTATTTCCTCAACAACGCGATGAGATGATAACACGCGCGCTGCAGGAATTGCTCACCAGTATCCCGGCAGCCGGCGCCGCGCTGATCCGCCCTTCTCGAGACGGGAAAGTCCTATGGAAAATCCACTATACGGGCGTCAGGCAGCAAGCGATGCGGCGCTGGCTCTCCGCCCGTCTTGACCCTACATTGGATGTTCTGATCGGAGTGCTACAGCATGACCTAACCAGCAGTCTTCCAGATATGCCGCCTCCCCTCCTCGTGCGCCTGTATACATCACCTTCGTCCCCTTGCGGTTTATGGATCGTCTGGCCCCAACCGTCCTCTGCATCCTTTCTAGCAAGCCCGCTAATCGAGCATATGGAGCGTGTTCGCCAGACGTTAGAAGCGGTGCTTGAAGTTGAGGACAAGGAAGAACAATATTTCTCCACCAGCTCCCCACTGTATGATCGCGAACTCAGCGAAGCGCTGGCACACGGCGACGCCCAGGCCTTGTCAGCATTCCTGAGCCTGACGCGGGTAGTTGGGAAAGCGGATTTCGCCTTTTGGGGGATGGCCTATCAAGATATCGTCGAAATCACCGGTCATCTGGGAGCGCAACACAGCGGGTTTGGCTTCGCCCTCCCGCGCGGGCGGGGAGTTGGCGGCCGCGTCGCCGCCTATGGGACGATAGTGCTAGGCGACTACCGCAACTCTCCCTATCGCGATCCCAGCGTCTGCGAAATCGTTGACAGCGAGCAGATCCGATCGGGTATGGCCCTGCCCGTGCGTTATAACACCGCGCGCGATAGCAGCGCGCATGTCGCGGCGGTCCTCTACGCCACGCGCAGGACTGTCACCCGTTTCTCCCTGGCTGAATGCTTGCTGGTGCAGCGGCTGGCGCGCTTGCTGGAGCCGCTGCCTCTAGAGATTCGTGCTCCATCTTTCTTTTTGCCCGACGTACATCTCCCCGATCATAAAGAGGCATGGTACGACATTGTTCTGCATGCCAACCGGATTGAGGTCGTCGAAGCGTGGGCCAGCCGGCTTATAAAAGGCGCGGTCATCGTCACGGACAGCGATGGGTCTCCCTATGTGTTTGCCCACACCGAACAGTTAGAGCAAATGAGGGCCTCTCGCGGCAGCCAGCCGGACGCGACGCAGGTACTCTCCCTGACCGCTCCTGGCGTGCATCAGCCGGGCCAGATCTATCTATGCCCCTCTCTTCCACTGCCACCGCCTCAATGGCCGGATTTCTTGACCGACCTGGTGGTGGCCTGTAACCTGGTCATCGTCCGTATGGAACGAGCGCAAGATCAACTGGATCGCCAGCGTGAGCAGTGGCTATACGCGCTGCTGAAGGGAAAATCGTCGCAGTATGTCGAGCAAGACGGCTATCGCCTCGGCTTGCCTATTGAACATGGTCAGGTATGGGTGATCGCGTGGCAGCCTGAAACCATGCAAGCAACGAAACCGACGCGTAAGAGGATGATCGCCGAAAGCGTCGTATTGGACAACCTGAAAAGTCCGCTGATGTTCCTGGATGACGGAATTGGCGTCGTCCTGCTCGAGGGGCAGGCGCAGCACAAACCCTCGAAGGTGCGCGATGAATTGCTCAAACATTGCGGCGTTCATCCACTCTGGATAGTGTATGGAGTGCGTTACCGCTCGCTCCAGGATCTGAAAATGACGCTCGCACACGCCATCGCGATGGCGCAGAAAGCTCGCCACGAAAAGTATGGAGAGTACCTGCTGGACATTTACACGTTTGGCCTGGACAGTTTGTTGGAAAATCCCAGGCTGTCGGAAGACTTCGACGCCTTCTCCACCAGGCTGCTCTCACCGCTGATCGAGTACGATAACGCCAACCGATCGCATCTCACCGAAACGTTCGTGCTGGTACAGACGCTTGGCTCGGTACAGGCCGCGGCGCATCAACTTGCCTTGCATGTCAATACCATTCGCTACCGGCTTCACCGGGCAGAGGATATCCTGGGTAAAGATCAGATATCACCAAAAGACCATACGGCCATGGCCCTTGCCGCGTTCACCTGGGAACGCTTCCACATGGGCGTATCCCCGTAGGGGCGTGGGCTTGCCCCGCCCAGGTGAGCAATACTTGACATTATCCATAGAATGACACAGAATCAAACGGAGAAGACAACCTGCCATAGACAGTCATTGACGGGATGTCTCGTAGAGTCATTCTTCAAGCCTGTTCAGGCATAATAAAAGGCAAGAAGATAGAGAAAGGTTATTTTCAATGGCAGAAAACACATTCCAGAAATCGAGCATTACCATTGAGGCGGCGCAGCGCTTGATCGCCGCCGCCGAGGCCAAATCACGCGAGATGGGCTTGCGCATGTGCATTGCCGTCTGCGATTCAGACGGCACGCTCAAAGCGTTCAGCCGCATGGATGGCGCGGCGTTGTTGAGCGTGCAGATCGCCCAGGACAAAGCCTACACGGCCATTAGCTTCGGCATGGCAACGCACGAATGGTGGGATTTTGTCAAAGGCGATGATCCGCTGCTGCACGGTATCATCAAAACCGACCGCTTGATCGTCTTCGGCGGCGGCTATCCGCTCAAGACCGAGGCCGGGATTATTGGCGGCATTGGTGTGAGCGGCGGCCACTACACACAGGATATGCAGGTTGCTGAAGCCGGATTGGCCGCGCTCTAAACCATGCGCATTGTATCACTTCTCGCCAGCGCCACCGAAATGATCTATGCCCTGGGCTGCCAGGATCAACTGGTGGGTCGGTCGCATGAATGCGACTACCCGCCGGAGGTGCAGGCGCTGCCAGTAGTCAGCAAAGTGCAGATCGACGTCACTACCAGCAGCGCGCAAATCGACGCGCAGGTCAGAGAACTGGCGCGGGATGCTCTGACGTCTGAAAGCGCGGCGCTCAAGGCGTTGAGCATCTACGCTATCGATGTCGCACTGTTGCAGGCATTGCAGCCGGATATGATCTTCACGCAGACGCAGTGCGAAGTGTGCGCGGTGAGCGAGCGTGACGTTATTGCGGCTCTGCAACAGTTGACCGGCCTGCAGCCGCGCGTCGTTTCACTCTCTCCCTACTGGCTGGATGACGTGTGGCAAGACGTGCTGCGCGTCGGCGCGGCATTGGAGCGCAAAGAGCAGGCAGAGTACCTGGTCTTTGGCTATAAGAAATCTCTGGCCCATTTACATGAGATCACGGCAAGCTTCGGCGGCACGCCGCGTGTGACGGTGCTGGAATGGCTCGATCCGTTGATCGCGGCGGGCAACTGGACGCCCGAACTGGTGGCATTCGCCGGAGGCGAACATGTGCTGAGCCAGAAGGGATCGCATTCGTCACTGCTGTATTGGGACGAACTGCAACGCGCAAACCCTGACGTGCTGATCCTCTCGCCCTGCGGCTACACGCTTGAGCGCACGCTGGCGGATGTGCCGCTCTTGCAGCAACACCCGGTGTGGCCTATGCTGCGGGCCGTGCAAACGGGGCGCGTTTATGCCATCGACGGCAACCAGTATATCAACCGCTCCGGGCCGCGACTGGTGGAGTCCGCCGAGTTGCTGGCACGCGCGATCTGGGGCGAGCGGTCAGAGATATCGCTCGAAGCGCTTTCTTGCCCGCTCGGCGATGTCTTCTGCAGCCTTATAGCGCCTCCACCACCAGTCTGAGCCATCATCACTGCCATGTTCTTTGATTGCCGACGCAAAGCTACATGCGCCAAACACAATGGCGCGAAAGCGTATAGCATCAGGCAACCGCTCCAATTCTGCATGAGTGAGTACGTGGTGTTGGCAATAGCCGTCAACCAGCGCGATCACCCGCGCTGGATCAGGTGGCAATGGTGGCGTCCAGGGCGACTCGGTATCGCATGATGCCAGTAAAAACCCAACATCAATCACAGCAGGTCCTGAACCAGCGCCCTCCCAATCGAGCAATATCACCTGACCTGTAGATATATGAACAGCATTCGCGGGATGACAATCATTATGGATGACCGCCGTTGGCAGGTCATCACAAAGATCGACATTTTGCAGCGCAGCTATCAGGACATCGTATCGGTGATAGAGATTGCGCGGTAATAATGGTTTTGCGCTGGTAAGCTGCGTTAACGCATATGCAATTTCTCTTGACGGCAGCATCTCGGCTACTGGCAACATCTCTTTCCCGTTCCCTTGCGGAGAGGCACATAAAGCATGTAACCGCCCTAACACTGCCGCAAGCGAACGTAAGGCAGGAAGAGTATAATCTGCTGATGTTCCTTCGATATATGTCGTCATGAGCAACTGCCAGCCGTTATGTCTTGTAATACTATCCCCGTTCACTGCTGAGATTATCCTCTCTGCCGGATAGCAACAATCTTCCAGAAATGAAAGGACAGTAATCAGATTTTGCAGCTTCTCATTCTGATTCAATGGATATACACGCAAGATCAGCTTTTGTCCAGAAGCCTGCTCAACGCGGAAAATATGCTTTCCCGTATCACTATTGAGAGCATGAAGGGAAAAGTTCGCTATACCATAGCCTGTCTCTATAGATTCTGCCAATGCCAGTTCATTCATCATATTTCTGCCTTTATTTCTTATACTGCCAAATAATACAACAAAAACCCGGCATGTCTAACTATGCCGGGTTTGTTCATTGTGGTGCGAAATAGCGAACTTACGCCTGTTTGTTAGCGCCGGGAGCCTTCGCCCAGAAGATCAGGACGATGAAAAGGACGAAGGCGAGGAGCAGCAGACCGACGATCGTGTCTACCCCGTCTGAAAGATTAAATTGAAAAATAGCCGCGCTGATGAAGAGCAACACCAGGAGTATCCCTAAAATAGGGATGATCAGCAATGCATTCATTCGCGAACCCGGTTTCGGCGCTTCAGGCTCACGCACCATGTATTCTAAATCTGTATCAAGTGGTTCCATGAACGACCTTTCTACGTGAGCAGGCGCGAATCGCTCAGACGCCCGCGTTACACAGCGTGTTCTCAAACATGTTACTGCCGGGCAAAACAGAGATCGCTTTGCCAGTAACAGTTACCTTTGCTCTATTATAGTTCTTGTTGGCCCGTAATGCAACTCACCTTGCTCGATCTTTTGCCCATAAAAAAACGGCCTTCACGGCCTACGCAACAGAAGTCTGGGCAGATACCAATGACCAGGTATCGGGATCGGAATGCGAAGAGAGAAGCTGATCAAAGCGCGGGGAAATGGTCGCCAAAGCGCGGAATTTCTGGAGATAACGGCGCAGTTCATAGGCGCTCAATTTATACGTTCCTCCATCCACGGTTGCTACGACGCGGCCTTCGGCTATGGCACAACACAGGTCAGCAACGGTTGGAACACGGTCTGCCATGAGACAACCTCCATACAAAATACTGTAACGGCTGTAGCGACAATGTAACCATGAAGGTTTTTCATGGTATCTACCGCAGATACGCATGAAAGCAATGCAGGTCTTTACGGTGAGAACACATGAAGCGGGCTGAATATTTCAGCGAAGCTCACTATGTTTCCACTTTGGGTTGCTCATCCTCCTCTCCAATTGGACTGTCGTCTCTCTCGTCGTCATCCAGTAGCCCTTGTATAGGATCAATATACATCATCTGGCGGATCAGGTCAACCTGTTTGACGACATCTTTGATAGCGGGGATCAAAATGTCTTTACCGCCGTCGCCGCCGCGAATGACATAGACGTCATTGCCGCCGGTCTCTATGATGTCAACGATCTTGCCCACCATCTGCCCTTTGAGCGTGATCACTTGCAAACCGAGAATTTCGTGGTGATAGTAGCTGTCCGGGGGAAGTTTCGCCAGTTGGCTCAAGGGAATCTGTAAGGCGACCCTGCGCATGGTATCAGCCGCAGTGGGATCTTCTACGCCCTGCAAGCGCAACAAGATCATCTCGCCCTTGAAGGGGCGCACGCCCACGATACGGCAGGGGGTATGATCGGGGCCGAGGTAGATGGTCTCCAACTGCGCAAAACGGTTGGGAACATCTGTCAGCAGGTACACTTTGAGTTCTCCGCGAAGGCCAAAAGGAGCTACCACTTGACCGATAGTAGCCCATTCTGTTTCGTCGCGATCTGTCACGTGTGCTGTCCTCTATACTATTTCCAACGAAGTACGACGATTTTCGCGCGCGCCGCCTGCCCGCAGAAGGGCGCGCATCGCTTTGGCAACTCGGCCCTGGCGGCCAATGACCTTGCCGAAATCATCGGGCGCGACGTGCAATTCCAGAACCAGCACATTGCGGTCATTGCGAATTTCGCGCACCTCTACGGCAGAGGGATCGTCAACCAGGGACTGAGCGATGTACTCAATCAGTTTACGCATAGCTTATCCCTATTCAGCTTCGACTTTTTCAGTTCGCGCTGCCTTCGTGGCAGCCTTTTCTTGTTCAAAATGCGCCCAAATACCCGTAATTTTGAGCAACTTCTCGACCGTCTCAGACGGCAGCGCGCCTTTTTTGAGCCAGGCCAACGCCTTCTCCTCGTTGATAGTGATCGAGGATGGCTCGGTACGCGGGTTGTACCACCCGATGTTCTCGATGATGCGGCCATCGCGCGGAGAGCGCGTGTCGGCTACGACGACGCGATAGCTGGGCTGCTTTTTCATGCCCGTGCGTTTCAAACGAATTTTAACAGACATATGTTGTACTTCTCACCTTTTGCCCCCGTGTCCAAACACAACGCTGCCACGGGGAGCATGAATTTACGACAGTATCTATGCCAGCGCCGCTAGCGAAATACGGCGCGGACATGACTTCCCTGGTTCGGCCCCCATAGAATAGCATGGTAAGCCGGAATTGTCAATAAATTGTGGCTCTTGACAACTTCCACCGGCTATCCTACACTGCAATCAGAATGAGGCGTAAGGGCGTAAGGGATCGCGCCCATCACAAAGAGGACGGCGGGCTGCATGTCACAACGGATTTCAGACTCGGCTGAGGAAAACAAGGACACGGACACACACAGCGGCGAGGCCGACTTTTCGCAACTGCCGGCGCTGCCGCCGGGCATCTATATCGCGGCCCCGACGCAGACGCCGCGCCGACGCACGCCCTGGCCCGACGCGATTGACGTAATTTTCGAGAAAGACCCGGCCTGCCGCAACATCTTTGAAGCCCTGCTGTACGAGAGCCTCTGGGCCTTGATCTACCATCGCGTGGCCCACGCGCTGTACAAGGCGCGCATTCCCTTCTTGCCGCGCCTGATCTCGCAGTTCGCGCGTTTCATCACCGGCGGCGTCGAGATTCACCCCGGCGCGAAGATCGGCAAACGTTTCTTTATCGACCATGGCGCGGGCGTCGTCATCGGGGAAACGACCGAAATTGGCAACAACGTCATGCTCTATCACCAGGTAACGCTCGGCGCGACGGGCTGGTGGCGGCGCGGACCCGGTCGCTCGCAAAAACGCCACCCGACCATCGAGGACGACGTGACCATTGGCGTCGGAGCGGCCATTCTTGGACCCATCACCATCGGCAGAGGCAGCAAGATCGGCGCGATGGCGCTCGTCCTTGAATCCGTCCCATCCAACTCTGTCGTCGCCTCCAAACCGGCGGAACTCCTGATCAAAGGCGGCGAACCTCTCCACAAGCACCAGGAATTGACGCAGGGCTGGGACGAGAACGAGCCGTGGCCCCTCGATTACCAGATTTAAAATGTCAATAATCTAATGGCCGTGTTACCGATGCACGGCGGGGCATCGGTAACACGGCCATTAGATTATTAACAGACACCTATCTCAATACGTCAGCAGCGTACTTACCAGCATGTCCCAGAAGCGGGGCGCGTCGAGGGCATAGCCGACGCGCGCGTTCGGCTCCAGGCCCAGCACGCCGTAGACATCGCAGACGGTGCGGCCCGACGTCCGCTCGCCGATGGTCTCGATCGCGACGTGCATTATATGCGAGCGGATGATCGACGGATCGATCACGGCGGCGACGGCACAGGGATCGTGAACGGGCGGCGCGGGAAAGCCGAACACGCTGCGATAGGTCGCGCCAAAGAAGACGAGCAGATCGGCCACAAAAGTCGTGACGGGACGACCGGCCATGCGCAGGTAGCTCACAATATCGTCGGTGGCGAGGGCTTGATGTGTCACTTCTAGCGGACACATGGTGATGGGACGTCCTGAACTGAACACGATAGCAGCGGCTTCCGGGTCGGCCCAGATATTGAACTCAGCCGCCGGAATGCGGTTGCCGAGGCCGATTGCGCCGCCCATCAGCGAGATGGCTTTGATTTTGGGCAGGATGGCCGGCTCTCGGCGCATGGCCGCGGCGATATTGGTGAGCGGGCCGGTCGGGACGAGCGTGATATCGCCGTCGGATTGCATGAGCAGGTCGATCAACAGGTCAACGCCGTGCTGGGGGACCTGCTCGATGTCGGGTTCAGGAATGTTGGGGCCATCCATACCCGATGCGCCGTGGATGTCGGGAGCGTGCCTGGCCGGGCGCACGAGCGGGCGATCCATGCCACGCGCGATGGGTACGTCGCGAATGTTAGCGAGCGAGCAGACCTTGAGCGCGTTCAGCGTCGTCTTCTCGACCGACTGGTTGCCCGCGACGGTGGTGATCGCCAGCAATGCGATGTCCGGGTGATGGGCGGCCAGCAGGATAGCGATGGCGTCATCGTGGCCGGGGTCGCAATCGAGGATAATTTTGTGCTTCGTCATCGAACACTCCTGAA
>Ga0207416_1003660_pt1 | contig 14323 bp, 13 predicted proteins | sample PaiPotPPM11metaG_FD_184107 | JGI IMG/M metagenome (GOLD analysis project Ga0207416, IMG submission 184107) | Iron sulfur acid spring bacterial and archeal communities from Banff, Canada, to study Microbial Dark Matter (Phase II) - Paint Pots PPM... ...
TCCTCGTGCGCTGGGAGAAGAAAGTCGAGAACTACAAAGCCCTGGTCCAGCTCACCTGCGCCTTCATCGCGTTTCATCAAGCTGGCCTAGTGGGATAGGTTCTAAGGCCCGCGCTGCGCCAGGCGGCACCGCGGGTGGCGAACCTGATGGCACCGATCCCGTCGAGGCAGGAGCTACGCACTCTGAGCCTCGATTCACCGAGCGAACTTGATCGGACTAATCGGCATAACGTGCCGGCTCGCTGTTGTTGAGATCACTCTGCTCGCATGGTGGGCCTCATAGCTCCGCCGGCGGCTCAGGCACAGAATTTTCTCCAGTAACCGTACTGTATGCGTCACAGCGCGTACTGGAGTATGTGACATGAGCATCAGAATTGGTTCCCGACTGATCGCGGCAGGTGCGGCCGTTGTGCTCGGCCTGCTGTTTATCGCCTGCGGGCGCGGCAACACAAGCCCCGCCGCGGCGGCCCAGCGCCACGGCGATCTGTTGATCGCTCAGGAAACCGGCCTCTACCTCCGTGATCTGGGAAGCGGGCCCGAGCGGCTCCTGATCGCCGCACAGAACGGCCAGCGGATCATAAATCCCGCCTGGGCGCCGGACGGCTCGCAGTTCGCGTACGTGCTGGAGGTGCCGGCGGCAGGTCCATCGTACAGTCCAGGTCCTCCGAGCGACGATCTGTACGTCGCCGATGCCATCGGTCAGCACGTCCAGCTCGTGCTGCCGCACACAGAGGCCGGAGCGCTGGTGAGCGGACTGTCCTGGACGCCCGATGGCAAGCAGTTGATCTTCACCTCTGTGCGGAGCAGCGGCGCGCAGGTGCGCCGGCTGGATCTCGCCAGCCACAACGTCAGCACGGTCCTGGATACCGACCCAGGCGTTGTCCCGTGCTCCACCGGCGCCCGCCTGGCCTACGCCGGCGGCGATCTGCGGGTGACCGATGCTGCGGGGCAGGCCGACACCCAGGTTGCCACGCCGGCGCCGAATGCGTTGACCGAGATCAGAGGTGTCCGCTTCTCGCCGGACTGCACTCGGCTTGTGTTCGAGAAGTTCGAGCGGATCATCGACAACGGGCCGTTTCGCGGCCACGTCCAGGCACAAGGAACCTGGAGCCTCTGGGTGGTGAACGCCGACGGCACCGCCCCGCGGCAATTGCAAAGTCTCCAAACCGGTCAGATCCCGTCCTCCGGCTGGGTATGGTCACGGGATGGACAGGCGCTGCTGTCGCTCAACGCGGATGGTCTGTACCGGCAGCCAGCCGACGGAGGCCAGCAAGTTCGGGTGGGTTCCGGAGGCAGCGGCGAGATCGCGTGGCGGCAGCGCTGACGGCCCGCTCCCGGCCTCTGCTAAGCTCTACACAGGCGGTCCTGCGCTACGCTTTTGTGCAGTCGGCATGTACCGGCGCGATGGATGCCGCTCGCGCCGGTGGTTGAGGCTCGCCCGCGCCCATCCTTGCAGTCTCGGAGGCAACGGCCATGGCGACCGAAGTCATCATGCCCCAGATGGGTGCGGATATGCAGGAAGGCACGCTGCTGCGCTGGCTGAAGCAGCCGGGCGAACGCGTGGCGCGCGGCGAGATCATCGCCGAGATCGAGACGGACAAGGCCAACGTCGAGATCGAGTCGTTCGCCGACGGCGTGCTGAGCCAGACGCTGGCCAGCGAAGGCCAGGTCGTGCCCGTTGGCGAGGTGATCGCGCTGATCGAAGCCGGCGAGGGCGCCGCGGCGCCGGCACAGGTTGCTGGCCCGTCCACCAGCGCGCAGCAAACGCCGCCCGCAGCGGGTCCGGTCGGGACGGCGACGGCTCCGACGATGCCAGAGCTGCTCCGCGCCGAGGCGCGCGCCGAAGCCAGCGCCGTGGCCGAGCCGGCCGCGAACGGCGCTAGCGCTGGCGTCGAGTCGCGCGAGCCGGTGGCTGCCGGAGCCGTGCCAGCCGCCGCTCCCGATCGGGCCGAGCTGCGCACGCCGCCCGACGGCTCGCAGATCGCCGGGCCGGGACAACGGCTGCGCGTCTCGCCCGTGGCGCGCAACATCGCCGAGGAACTGGGCGTCGATCTGCGCTCGCTGCAGGGCAGCGGCCCCGAGGGCCGCATCATGCGCAAGGACGTGGAGCGCGCCGCGCAACACCAGCAGCCCCAGCCGGCAGCGGCGGCTGCACTTGCCGCCCAACCATCCGCCGGCGTCGCCACGATCGAGCGCCCGCCGGCCGAGGCTCCGACAGCGCCGCCCGCCGAGCCGGTTGTGCCGCGCCGCTGGGAGGAGAAGCGCGAGCCGGAGGCCGTGCCTGCCGCGCCCGCGTCCGCGCCGCAACCGGCCGCGGCGCGAGCGCAGCCATCTGCACCGGCGCCGCAGCGCCCCGCCGCACCCGCTCCCGCCGCGGGCGTGCAGCCGCTCTCAAAGATGCGGCAGGCGATCGCGCGGCGCATGGCGCAGAGCAAGCGCGAGGCGCCGCACTACTACGTCACCGCCGAGATCGACATGACCGAGGCGATGGCCTTCCGCGCTCAGCTCAACCAGGCCGCGCCGGACGGCCTGCGCGTCTCGGTCAATGACCTGATCGTCAAGGCCTGCGCCGAGACGCTGAAGCAGCATACCGCCTTCAACGCCGGCTACAGCGACGACGGTTTGCGCATGAACGAGCGCATCAACATCTGCATCGGCGTGGCGCTGCCGGACGGGCTGGTGGCGCCGGCGCTGCTGGACGTGGGCGTGAAGAGTCTCGGCCGCATCGCGATCGAGGCGCACGACCTGGCCGAGCGGGCGCGTTCGGGTATGATGCGCCCGGCCGAGCTGAACGACGGCACGTTTACGATCAGCAATCTCGGCATGTATGGCATCGAGACGCTGATCCCGATCATCCAGCCGCCGCAGGCCGCGATCCTCGGCGTGGGCGCGGTGGAAGATCGGCCGGCCGTGCGCGACGGCCAGATCGTGGCCCGCAAGCTGATGATGGTTGCGCTGGCCGCCGACCACCGTGTCACCGACGGCGCCCAGGGCGGCGAGTTCCTGCGCGATTTGAAAGACCTGCTGCAGCACCCACTGCGGCTGGCGCTCTGAACGCCGAATTGGGCAGCGTGCGCAGAGACGGCCGGCGGCGCGAACGTCATTCGTTCGGCTGCCCGGCGGCGGCCGCCACGCTGGGGAGGTCGGTCGCGTGCGGATTGCCGATGCCAAACTCAGCGAAGTCCGGGAGCAGGGCTTCACGGTCGTCGAAGGCTTCCTCTCCGGCGACGAACTGGCGGAGGCGCAGGCGGCGCTCTGGCTGCACTATCCGCGCCCGGAAGCGTATTTCGCCGCGCCGGAGAACTACGAGCTGTTCGGCAAAAGCCAGTTCTCGGGGATCACGCTCTTTCCCTACAAATCCTGGGCGCTGAACCGGCTGCCGTTCCACCCCGATCTGGTCGATGCCGCGGAACGGCTGCTCGGCTCGGCCGAGTTGGAGATCTACAAGATCGAGCTGTGGGGTAAGTACGCTGGCGCGGTCAACTACGACCAGGCGCATCACTACGATTACGGCAACCACACGCTGGTTGTGCCGCGCAGGGACGGCCGCTGGCTGCAGATGACGACATTCTTGCTGCTATCCGACGTGACGGAACTCGATGGCCCCACGAAGGTACTGCCAACCTCGCTCGCAAAGGACATCCCGCTCGTGCCGCCGCGCCTGCCAATGGGCGAGCTGTTCGACAAGGAGGTCGCGGCGACCGGTCCCGCCGGCACGCTGCTGATCTATCACACCGACGTGCTGCACCGCGGCTCGAACTTCGGCGCGCCCGGGCGCTCGCGCTTCGCCCTGCTGACAGACTTCAAAATGAAGGGCACGCCCTGGGCCGGCAAGCTCTCCTGGCCCAACCGCGCGATCGATGCGAACATGACCGAGGCGATCGTATGTATGTCGGTGCGCGAGCGCGACCTGTTCGGCTGGCCGCCGCCCGGCCATGAGTACTGGAACGATCAAACCCTGACCGACGTGGCCGTCCGCTATCCGGGCATCGACCTCTCGCCGTATCGCTAGCCCGATACGGCGCCGTCTGTATCCTTTGCGGATGGTTTCAAACCGGCTCGCCCTCCCGCTCCCGAGGTTCCCATGGCGCCTGGCCGCCGGCCTTGAAACCCTGGCTGAACGCGTCGGCGCCCTGGCTTCGGGAACCCCGAAGCCAGGGCGCCGTCCGTCCCGTGAGCCGTCTAATCGCCATTGCGCGACGCCATCGCCGTGCGGATGAAGGCGCCCGCGGCATCGCTGAACGGCGGCTTCGGCGCCGTCGCCGGCCAGTTCGCCCGGTCGGCGTACAGCTTGTTCAGCCCGTTCTGAATCGCCGGGCTGCCGTTGGTGAACGCCTGAAGCAGCGCAGACCAGCGTACGGCGAGCCGTTGCGCGTGCTCGCCCGCCGGATCCTCGTCGACCGCAGCTTCGACCTCGGCGATCAACGCCGCCCAGTCGCGTTCGCCCTGCGCGATCACCTCACGCGGTATGGTGTGCTGCCGCGCCTCGATCTCGGCCCGCGCCTCGTCCGCGTAGTACTGCTTGACGAAGCCCCAATCGTTCGCCATGATGATCGCCTCCGTTACCTGTCTGACCGTTGCCCAATCCAGCTCCCCGCCCGCGACAAGCGCCTCCTCGGCCGCGTCGATCGCGTGCAACGCCTGTTCGACGCGTTGTTTCTGATCGAACAGCAAGCGACGCTGCACCCGCAGCGTGCCGGCCAGGTCGCGTGCTCCGCCGCCCAGCAACTCGCCGATCTGGCGCAGCGGAAAGCCGAGAAACTTCAGCGTCTGGATGTGCTGCAGGCGCACAAACTCGCGCTCGCCGTACAGCCGGTAGCCCGCCGCGGTGCAGGCGGCCGGACCCAGCAGACCGATGCGGTCGTAATGGTGCAGCGTGCGCACGCTGACGCCGGCACGCGCGGCGAAATCGTGCGTCTGGAAGAGTCGGTCGCTCGTCGCCGTCATCAGCCACCTCCTTTCGAATCTCACCGTAAAGTCTGACGCAACGTCGGGCTCAAGACCGCAGAACTGTGCAAAATCGCTGCACGCCGCTGCTGCCGGCGCGCGAGCGTCTCCGCCTGCGAGGCGGGCCGCGGCGGGAGTACACGGAGCTCGCCGCCGGTCGCCGGACGGTCGTTCGGCGGCGACTACGAGCTGGCGAAGAAGACCGCGGCTTCTTTCAGCTACCACCGCGACGGCTCGATCGTGCTGCCGACCGTCCGCCTGCACCTGGCAGGTGCACGGTGAACGTGCTGCCCTGGCCGGGAGTGCTGGCGACGTCGATGCGTCCGTGGTGGCTTTCCACGATCCACTGCGCCAGCGCCAGACCCAGGCCGGTGCCGCCCTCCTCGGACGAGCGCGCCTCGTCGGTGCGATAAAAGCGTTCGAAGAGATGCGGCAGGTGTTTCGCGGCGATACCCGGCCCAGTGTCACTCACGGCCAACACCGCATCGTGGCCTCGATACTGCATGCGTACGCAGACAGTGCCGGCGGCCGTGTAGCGCACCGCATTGTCGATCAAAATCACGGCAAGCTGGTGCAGGCGATCCTGATCGCCCCAGACGATCACCTCGGAGTCCGCTTCTGTCTCCAGCGCTACGCCTTTCGCCGCGGCCACCGGCTGCAACTGCCGCGCCACGGCAGCGCCGGTCTCCGCGAGGTTCACGGCGTCCCATGCCAGGGCGACTTTCCCCTGCCCCGCACGAGCCAGCGTCAGCAGGCCCGATACCAGCCGGCTCAATCGCTCGATCTCGGCGATGATGTCTGCGACCACGTCCTGATATTCGGACAGCGGCCGCTCCGGGTGGCGCGTCAGCAGCTCGGCGTTGGTCAGCATGACGGCCAGCGGTGTGCGCAGCTCGTGTGAGGCGTCACCGGCGAACTCACGCTGGCGATCGAGCGCCACGGCGATCGGGCGCAGCGTGCGGCCAGCGAGCCAGTAGCCCGCGCCCGCCGAGATCGCCAGTCCGAACAGCCCGGCCAGGAGCGAGGTCAGCGCCAGCCGTGTCACCGCGGCGTTGACGAAGTACTGCGAGCGAGCGACCTGCACCACACCGACGGTCTGTCCGTCGTGGATCACCGGCAGGCTGTAGACCCGCACCAGACTGCCTTGCACCTGAATCGTGGAGTACTTACCCGTTCCGGATTGCAGCGCCCGCAGCGCTCCGGTGTTGTCGGGCAGGCCCGGCAGCGTTTGATCGCGCGGGGGAATGATCTGCCCGTTGACAACCGGCATCACATATTCAAGCACGCCCCGTTCTTCCAGGTGCGGGTCGTGCTCATCCGGCGGCGGGCGAACGCCGGGACCGGGGCCGCTAGGCGAGGGCGGCGGTCCCGGCGGCACGCCGGCGCCGATGGCCGACGCACGAATCTGCAGCTCGCGGTCGTCGGTGGCGCGCGCTTCGCGTACGGCGAGCACGCCGATCGCGCCGGCGATCAGCACGACGGTAACGCCGAGCAGCGCCGCGTACAGCAGCGTGAGATGGAGCCGCGCCCGGGTGAACATCACTCAGCGCTCAGTTTCGCAGCGCATAGCCGACGCCGCGTATCGTGTGCAGAAGGTTCTTTGAAAAGCCGCGGTCGATCTTGTCACGCAGGTAGTGCACATAGATATCGACCACGTTGGAGACGACCTCGGTGTCGTAGCGCCAGACGGCGGCGAGGATCTGCGTGCGCGTCAGTGCCTGGCCGGGGTGGCGCAGGAAGTATTCCAGCAGCGCGAACTCGCGCGCCGTCAGCCCGATCGCCTTGCCGTCGCGTGAAACCTGATGCCGGACCAGGTCCATCACCAGGCCATCCGCGGTCAGCCGCGCCTCCGGCAGCTCGTCGGTGCGGCGGCGAACAATCGAGCGCAGCCGCGCCAGCAGCTCGATCGAGGCGAATGGTTTCACCAGATAGTCGTCGGCGCCGGCGTCCAACCCCTCGACGCGGTTCTCGACGGTGTCGCGCGCCGTGAGCATCAGGATCGGCGTGGCGACGCGCTCCCGGCGCAGGCCGCGGCAGACGCTGACGCCGTCGCGGCCGGGCAGCATCCAGTCGAGCACGATCGCGTCGTACTCACCGCCGCGGGCCAGCTCTTCACCGTCCACGCCGTCGAACGCCTCGTCGACGACGTAACGCTCCTCTTCCAGCACCCGGCGCAGCGCCCGCACCAGCCGGCGGTCGTCCTCGATCAGCAAGACGCGCATAGCTCTCTCCTGGGTTCAAGTGTACGGTTTGCCGCCTGCCGCGGCGGGGGCACGTGCCCTGCTGCGTGGCGATGAGCTGCAGATCGAGATCAAGCTTGTCCTCGACCGGCTGCACGACCCGCATGTGCACGTGAACGCAGCCGGCGCAAACCGGGGTCGCAGCGTTGTTGCCCGCGAGGCGTAACCGCAGGCGTCACTCCTTCAGATTGCCGGCCAATGATTGGAAGGCGATGTGATCCCGATGTGAATGTTCCTACGCGCGCCCAATCGCTGATCAACTCGTTCGGCCGATCGTGGTAGTCGAGCGAACCGCGCAACAGCGGCCCGCCGCCGCTGGCGCTGCACAGAGAAGGAGCCTCCGCGATGGCAATCAGCATTGAACGGACGCACGCCGTCCGAGCGCGTCCTGGGCTGCGCCTGGCCGGGCGCTCGTGGTCATGGCAGTGGCCGGGACTGGCAGGCGTGCTCGCCGTCGCCGCCTGTCTGAACGTGCTGCGGCTGTGGAACGAGGGGTACGCCAACACCTACTACGCGGCCACCGTGCGCAGCATGCTCACGAGCTGGCACAACTTCTTCTATGCCTCGTTCGATCCCGGCGGATTCGTCACAGTCGACAAACCCCCGCTGGGCTTCTGGATCCAGACGGCCAGCGCCAGGCTGCTCGGGTTTCACGGCTGGAGCCTCCTCCTGCCGCAGGCGCTCGCGGGCATCGCCTCGGTCGCGGTGCTGTTCTTCCTCATCCGCCGTTCCTTGGGCCCCGTGGCCGGCCTGCTCGCGGCCCTTGCCCTCGCCGTCTCGCCGATCAGCGTGGCGACGAGTCGCAACAACACGATCGACAGCCAGCTCGTGCTCACTTCGCTGTTCGCCACCTGGGCCGTGCTGAAGGCTGCTGAGAGCGGGCGAGTGCGCTTCTTGCTGCTCGGCATGGCGCTGGTCGGGCTCGGCTTCAACATCAAGACGCTGGAAGCCCTGCTGGTGTTGCCGGCGCTGATCGCCGTCTACTGCTTCACGGCTCGGGCCGGCTGGCGAAAGCGGGTCGTGCACCTTGCCGCGGCAGGAGTCGTGCTGGCGGTGGTCTCGCTCTCGTGGATGACCGCGGTCGACCTGACACCGGCAAGCCAGCGGCCGTACATCGGCTCCAGCCAGCACAACTCGGAGCTGGAGCTGGCCCTCGGCTACAACGGCATCCAGCGCCTGCTGGGCCAGAGCGGCGGCCCGGGATCGAACAGCCGGCAGCAGGCAGCCGACCGAGCGCTGGCCGATCGTGCTGCACCGACCGCCGGTGTTGCGTCTGCCGCCGCGACAGATGCGGGCGGCCAGGTGGGCGGTCCGCAGCCCGCTGCCGGTGGCGCCAGCTCTGGTGGACCGGGCGGGACCGGTGAGAACGGTCCGGCGGGCGTGTTCCGGCTGCTCGATGCCCAGCTCGGCGGGCAGATCGACTGGCTGATCCCGGTCGCGCTGCTGGGCCTGCTGGCGGCATGGCGATTGAACCCACGGCGGCATCGCTTCGACCCTGCCCGCCAGACCCTGATCGTCTTCGGCCTGTGGTTCCTGACCTGCGCAGGGTTCTTCAGCAAGGCGCTCTTCTTCCATCGCTACTACCTCTCGATGATGGCGCCGGCCGTCGCGGCCCTGTTCGGCATTAGCGGCGTCGCGCTGTGGCGCTCCTACCGCGGCGAGCGGTTGCGTGGCTGGTTGCTGCCGATCGCCCTGGCCGTGGCCGCCGGGGTACAGGTCTACATCCTGCGGCCGTACACCGGCTGGAACGGCTGGCTGACGCCCATCGTGGTCGCGCCCTGTGTCATCGCAGCGCTTGTGCTGGCGGCCGCTCGGCTGCAGCTGCGCTTGCGGCTGCCGGCGAAGGCGCTGGCCAGTGCCGCCGCCATCGGCGTGCTGGCGCTGCTCGTAGCGCCGGCGGTGTGGGCCGGCGAGACGGTGCGCAGCAACACGGCAGCGGGAGGCATCCCTTCGGCCGGTCCCGCGGTGCGCAGCGCCTTCGGATTCGGCGGTCCGAGCGCCCCGCCGCCGATCGCGGCGACGAGCCGAGCCGACGACGGACAGGGGACGCCGATAGATGCCACGGTGGCCGACGGCGGGTTCGCCGCGTCTTCCGGTGACGGCTTCCTGAGCGGTGCGGCGCCCGTCGCAAACGGTGGTCCTGGTGGCCCAGGCGGTGTATCGAAGCAACTTGAGCAGTTCCTGCTCGCCAATCAGGGCAGCGCCCGATACCTAGTGGCTGTCTCCAGCGCCGGCCAGGCCGAGCAACTCATCCTCGACACGGGCAAACCCGTGATGGCGCTGGGCGGCTTCTCCGGCGGCGATCCGATCCTCACGCTCCGGTCCTTCATCGGCCTGGTGAAGCGGGGGGACGTCCGCTACATCATGCTGGGCGGTATGAGAGGGCCCGGCGGCGGATCGTCGGAGATCGGCGCCTGGGTGCAGAGCCATGGCACCCAGGTTTCCGCCGGCCAACTCCAGTCCGGCAGCATGGGCAGTGACAGCGCCGCCACAACCGTGGGCTTCGGCGGACAGCTCTACGACCTCGCCGGCGCCGCGGCCGGGTCGTAAGCGCAGCAAGCGAGCGCCACGCGGGCGGGAGATGCATCTCCCGCCCGCGTGGCGCAGCCCGGTATACCAGCGAGGCGCCGATAGCTGCCGGCCTGGGTCGAACCGGCGCTCGACCTCCCGTCCAGGACGCCACGACCCGCGCCGATGCACACAGGACGTAGCTGCGAGCTATTGTGAGAAACGTAACATGCCGTTCTTGAAGCGGACCACGAATGGTAATCCAACGGCGTTACGGTGCAAGCAGGGCGTAAGCCAGGAGAGCGCCGGGCGGCCCAGGTCAGACCTTCCGTGGCGATTGCCTCCCGCCGCGGAGGGCCGCTCTCTCCTCCGGCCGGGCACCGCGATCGGGCCAGGATCGCGGCGCCCGGCCCTCCGCACTTCCGCAGCCACGGGTCCAGACCGACGGCGGCTCAGCGGAAGGTCAGCGCATCCTGGATGATGAAATTGACCACGGCCGCGATGCCGATGCCGGCGCCAGCCGCGACCAGGTCCGGCAGCGCCAGCCGCGCCACGACAAAGACCGCTTCATTCAACGCGAAAGTGCCGGCGATCGAGGCGTGGAACGAGAGCCAACGACGGCCAACTCCCTGCCGCGAGCGTTCCGTGCGCCGGTCGTGCCAGATGAAGCGGTCGCTGAGCACGAAATTGGCCTGCGCTGACAGCAGATACGCGGCCGTATTCGCGGGCAGCGCCTCGGTCCCGGCGCGCAGCAGCAGCGCCAGCAGCGCGAGTTGCAGCAGCGCGCAGAGGCCGCCGACGATGGCAAAACGCGCCGGACGCGCCACATCCGCGAGCAGCAGCCCCCGCAGCGCGCGTGGCGCCGACGTCACACGCCGCGCCTGCTCTGCTCCGCTGTGCTGTCGTCGGGACGCCTCCCCGAGAGCCGGTTGGCTGGCCATGTTTGCTGTCCTCTCTGGCGCCCGCACGGATGCGGCGCCTGCCGGCGCAACGGCACGCAGGCGTCGTGGGCGCGTTCATCTTGACTTCACGCTAGGCGCCGGGCGTTGGACGCCGATTGGCGGCTGATAGGAAAACGCCAATCCGCTGCACGGTCCCGCCTCTGGCCGGGATGGCCATGTCTCACCGGCGAGCAGGGGTGGGGAACTCACATCCGCCTCCCATGCGCCTCTCATGCCTCGCCGTGACGCTTGCAGGTACACGGCTCCAGCGCGAGCAGCCAGGCAGCCGTGACGTGCAGAAGAGCAGGTGGCAGGCGAACGGAGCGAGGAAATGACGAGCGACGGCTACGTGATCAGCCGGCACCGCGACGGCGGCCTGCAGATCGAGATCGACATGCATGGCACGCCCTGGCCGTACGACCCGCTGAGCTGGGCCGCGATGCTGCCCGGTGTTGGCGAACGGCTTGCCGGCGCGCTCTCCGGGCGCGAGCCGTCGATATCGTTATGCATGTTCCGCTCCCGACCGCGCCGAACCGTCGATGCGGTCCTGGAGATCGGCAACGGACAGGTTCGCGTTTACGACTTGCACACTCGGGTCGCGCATCGCGTTCAGCTCGGCGCCCGGCTTGCCGGAACGCCGAGGCGCCGGCTGCAACTCTTCGCGGGGCTGGTCTACGCGCTGCTGTGCGCAGAAGGTACGCCCGTGCGGATCGTCAGCGGGTGCGAGCGGCAACCAGCCCGCCTGGTGTCGTAGCGTCGCGGCCGCCGCAGCGCCGTAACCCGGCACCACGATCCGGCTGCTCCCAGCCAGTACCCCACAGGAGTCCGCGTACCGCGGCCGGCGCCACGCTGCCGGGCCGCTGGTCACGCATAGCCGTGCCGCGCGCCGGCGCGGGACCGGTGAACTGTTGGAAGCCGATGAGAACGAGATTGGCGATTTTGTATCCAGGCCCAATCGGCGCCCAACGCCCGGCTTCTAACCTGAACTCAGCGGCGAAATGGGTGCCGCACGAAAACGAGGTGAATCCATGGCAGAGAAGACGAAATCCCGCGCGGAGCGCACGGCAATGCTGAGGAAGCGAGCCACGGCGGCCAGCTTCGGCGTGCTGGCGGGAGCGTTCGCGCTGGTGGCCGTCTCGACGCAGCACACCGGCCAGGCCGCTTCCGCGGCCGACGGCTCGGCGGCCACCGTGGCGAACGCGACGCAGAGTGCGCTGGCTGCGGTCGCCGGATCTCCGGGGGCCACGGCGCAGGGGACGGCGAACGCGCCGTCTACGTCCGACACGGCGACTGCTGCCGCAACAGCGCCCGCCGCGACGCCAGCCGCCGCGCAAAGCGCGCCACCAGCGGTTGCCGCCACGCCGGCCGCCCAGTCTTCGGCAAATTCCAGCACCACCAGCAGCACGAGCAACACGTCGCGCAGCCACGCGACGACGCGGCAGTCGTAGGCACGAGGAGCGGTGATGGAAACGTCATCAGCCAACGCAATCAGCAGCGCCGCCAACGCGGCGGCACTCGACTCCCTGCGCGTGGTGCTCCGCGCCATGGGCACCGACGTTGCGCTTGCCGTCTGGCCGATCTGGGCAGGAGAGGCCGCGGCCGAAGCAGCACTTTGGGGTGAGGTTGCTTTCCTGCGCGAGGCAGAGGCGCTGCTGAGCCGCTTCCAGCCCGAGAGCGAGATCGGCCGGCTGAACCGCGGCGCGGCGCGGCCGGTGCGGGTCTCGGCGCTCACCTTCGAGGCGGTGCGGGTCGCGCTCGACGCCGCTGAAGCGAGCGGCGGGCTGTTCGACCCCACCGTCTACCATGCCTTGCTCGCCGCGGGCTACGATCGCAGCTTCTCCGAACTGGGTGACACGGACCGACCGTGCCGCCCGGCGGCCGCTCTGCCATGGCAGGCTGGCCGTTGGCGCGAAGTGCTGCTCGCTGCCGCCGAGCAAACCATCTCGCTGCCGAAGGGCGTGGGGCTCGACCTCGGCGGCATCGCCAAGGGCTGGCTGGCTGACGGCGTGGCCGAACGGCTGAGCGCCTTCGGTCCGGCGCTCGTCGATCTGGGCGGCGATATCGCCGTGCGCGGGCTGCCGCCCGATGCCGACGCCTGGGCGATCGACGTGGACGGCCCGGCCGGCAGCCTGCTCGGCACGCTGCAACTCAGCGGCGGCCGCGGCGTCGCCACGTCGGGCACCACCCGGCGGCGCTGGCAGACCCGGGCCGGGAGCCAACACCATCTGATCGACCCGCGCAGCGGCGCGCCGGCGCTCACCGATCTGCTCAGTGTGACGGTGGTCGCACCGTCGGCCGCGGCGGCCGAAGTGGCGGCCAAGGGAGCGCTGCTGCTCGGCAGCGCTCTCGGCCGCGCGGCGCTGGAGCTGGCTCCGGAACTGGCCGGGCTGCTCGTTCGCCGGGATGGACGCGTGCTTACGGCCGGCCACCTGCGCTGGTCGGCCGCGCAAGCGGCGCAGCCCAGCGCGGAGGTAAACGCATGATCGCCCGAGAATGGCTTACGCGGCTGACCATCGGCGTCACCGTCGTCTTCACCGCCGCGATCGGTGCACTCGTCGGCGCCGGCGCAATCGCCCTGCTCATCCACGTCGGCTCCGGCCTCGACCTCGCCGGTGTGCTCGGCAGCCGGCTGCCCTGGTATACGACCCGCGCGGCCGCGATCACGGCCTATCTGCTGCTCAGCGGCACCACGATCCTCGGCCTCAGCATTGCGACGCGGGCGCTCGATCGGCTGCTGAGCCGCGCTGCCGCCTTCGCGCTGCACGAGTGGCTCTCATGGTTGGCGCTGGCCTGCGTCGGTCTGCATGTCGGCGCCCTGCTGGTCGACAGCTTTCAGCCGTTCTCGCTGGCCGCAGTGCTGCCCTTCGCCAGCGGCTACCGTCAGGTGGCAACGGGCCTGGGCGTGCTCGGCCTCTATCTGCTCGCGGCCATCACGATCAGCTTCTATCTGCGCTCGCACATCGGCCAGCGGGCCTGGCGCACGCTGCACTACGGCAGCTTCGCCCTCTACCTGCTGGCGACGACGCACGGCATCTTCGCCGGCGCAAGCCAGGATCTGCCCTGGATGCGCTGGGTCTATATGGCCAGCGCGGCGGCGGTCGGCTTCCTGCTCGCCTCGCGCATCCTCGAAGGGCGCCGTGGCCGAACCGCCCGGCGCTCCACGCCGGCCGCGAGTGCCGCCTGATCCGTCAGCCTTGCGCGTCCGGAGTCCCGATCATGAGCAACATTCGCGTCGATACCATCATCCCCGGTGTACAGCGAGGAGCATGTGCTTGAGCAGAGCGTGGCGACGCTGCACGCTCTTCTCAGCGTCCGGCTGCCCGACGACTAGCGCATCCTGATTGCCGACAACGCCTCCACCGACGGCACGCTGGCCGCGGCCGCGCCAGCCACTCGGATCGCCGCGCTCCGCCGCACTTGAGAATGGCGCGAGCGCGCAGCCGCGCCCGCGCCCGGCACAGCGGACACGGGCGCGACGGACAGCGACGCTGATCGGCGCCGGCTTAGACGTGGATGCCGGAAACGACCGCGTTGGCGTAGTTCACCTGCGGCGCGGCCGAGAGCACGGCGATGTTGAGCTGCGTGATCGGCACCACGGCCACGCCGATCACCGGGCTGCCCACGTTGTTGAGAACGACGACTGGCATGTGAAGCCTCCTTCAGGGGTATGCGCCTGCATCCCCGCGAC
>Ga0207416_1003663_pt1 | contig 14313 bp, 9 predicted proteins | sample PaiPotPPM11metaG_FD_184107 | JGI IMG/M metagenome (GOLD analysis project Ga0207416, IMG submission 184107) | Iron sulfur acid spring bacterial and archeal communities from Banff, Canada, to study Microbial Dark Matter (Phase II) - Paint Pots PPM... ...
TCACAATGGTCCGCCCGTCCGGCGGCGCCTCCGCGAACAGGGGAGACGCGAGGTTCAGGTCCAGGTTCCGGCTGACGAGCGCGATCGGCGGCGTTTCCGTGCGGCCCTCGCGCAGCGACGCGAGCGAGGGGCGGCGGAGCGCGGGCTTGTACTCCTCGGCCCGCGCGGTCCCCGCGCCGACGAGGATCACGTCGGCGAGGACGCGGAGCACGCCGAATATCCGCTTGTCGTCGGGTGACGACAGCCCGGTGGACCGCCCGTCGAGGTAGGCGGCGCCGTCGGCGCTGGCCACCATGTTCGCTCGGAGCCAGCTGGCCCGCGGGTAGGCGTACGCGTCGGCCAGCTGGAAGAGGTCGAGGTCGGCGCCTGCCGAGGGGTCCGCCGGGGGGAAGATCATCCGCACGGGCTAGATCCTAGCCCGCCGTCACGCGCGGGAGCGCAGGACCACGATGGCGTGGCCCGCCACCTCGACCTTGGTCTTGGGCAGGAAGCCGATCGCGTCCTTCGGGTCGCCGCGCGGCGTCTCGGTGTCGACCACGATCTCCCAGTCGGTGCCGAGCCTGGCCTCGGGGATGGTGAACGCGATCGGGTCGGGGCCGGCGTTGAACAGCAGCAGGAACTTCTTGTCGGTCACCCGGTCGCCGCGCGGGTCGGGCTCGGTGATCGCCGACCCGTTGAGGAAGACGGCCACGGACTTCGCGTACGAGGCGCGCCAGTCCGCGTCGGTCATCTCATCGCCCGACGGGGTCAGCCAGGCGATGTCGACGGTGCCCGCGCCGCCCGTGCTGTCGTCGGTGCCGTCGCCCGCTCCCGGGTAGGCGCCGGTAAAGAAGCGGCGGCGGCGGAAGACCGGGTGGTGGCGGCGCAGCCGGGCCAGCTTCTGGGTGAAGGCGAGGAGGCCCCGCTCGCCCGCCGCGCGGGACCAGTCCACCCACGAGATCTCGTTGTCCTGGCAGTAGGCGTTGTTGTTGCCGGCCTGGGTGCGGCCGATCTCGTCGCCGGCCAGCATCATCGGGATGCCCTGCGACAGGAAGAGGGTGACGAGGAAGTTCCGCTGCTGCCGCGCGCGCAGCTCCACCACGTCGGGATCCTCGGCCGGGCCCTCGACGCCGCAGTTCCACGAGCGGTTGTCGTCGGTGCCGTCCCGGTTGTCCTCGCCGTTCGCCTCGTTGTGCTTGTTGTTGTAACTCACCAGGTCGGCCAAGGTGAAGCCGTCATGGCAGGTCACGAAGTTGATCGACGCGACGGGCCGCCTGCCGGACGTCTCGTACAGGTCGCTCGAGCCGGTGAGCCGCGAGGCGAACTCCGGCAGCGTCGCGGGCTGGCCGCGCCAGAAGTCGCGGACGGTGTCGCGGTACTTGCCGTTCCACTCGGTCCACAACGGCGGGAAGTTGCCGACCTGGTAGCCGCCCTCGCCGACGTCCCACGGCTCGGCGATCAGCTTCACCTGCGACACCACCGGGTCCTGCTGCACCAGGTCGAAGAACGTAGACAGCCGGTCCACGTCGTGCAGTTCCCGCGCGAGCGCCGACGCGAGGTCGAAGCGGAACCCGTCGACGTGCATCTCCAGGATCCAGTACCGCAGCGAGTCCATGATCAGCTGCAGCGAGTGCGGGTGCCGCACGTTCAGCGAGTTGCCGCAGCCGGTGTAGTCGATGTACCGCCACGGGTTGCCGTCGTCGAGGCGGTAGTAGGCGTGGTTGTCGATGCCGCGGAAGCAGAGCGTCGGGCCGCGGCCGTCGCCCTCGGCGGTGTGGTTGTAGACCACGTCGAGTATGACTTCGATGCCCGCCGTGTGCAGCGCCTTGACCATCGTCTTGAACTCGCCGACCTGCTCGCCGCGCTGCCCGGCCGAGCAGTAGCGGTTGTGCGGGGCGAGGAAGCCGATCGTGTTGTAGCCCCAGTAGTTCGTCAGCCCGCGCGCCACCATGGCCTGCTCGGGGACGAACTGGTGCACGGGGAGCAGTTCGACGGCCGTGGCGCCGATCCGCTTCAGGTGCTCGATGACCGCCGGGTGCGCCAGGCCGGCGTACGTGCCGCGCTGGTGCAGCGGGATCTCCGGGTGGCGGAGCGTCAGGCCGCGGACGTGCGCCTCGTAGATGACCGTGTCGTGGTATGGGATGTGCGGCGGCCGGTCGTTACCCCAGTCGAAAAAAGGGTTAATGACCACATTTTTCGGCATAAAAGGGGCACTGTTGACCGTGTTTGGCCGGCGCGGGTCCGCCCACTGGTAGTCGAACAGCGCCTCGTTCCACGTCACGTCGCCGTCGAGGGCCTTGCCGTAGGGGTCGAGCAGCAGCTTCGACGGCGCGCAGCGCGCTCCCCGCCGCGGTTCGTACGGGCCGTGCACCCGGTAGCCGTAGCGCTGCCCGGGACCGATCGCGGGCAGGTACCCATGCCAGACGAAGCCGTCGACCTCGCTCAGCTCGACCCGCGACTCGGAGCCCGCCTCGTCGAAAAGGCAGAGCTCAACCCGCTCGGCGACCTCGGAGAACAGGGCGAAGTTCGTCCCCCATCCGTCCCACGTCGCGCCGAGCGGGTACGCGGCGCCTGGCCAGGTGTGCATCCATCTCCTAACGCGGGGTTCACCGCCCGAGCCCACAGAGCCTACCGCGTTAGGTTATTCGGGTCGGTCGCCCCGCACACCGCACTTCTGTTCCAAGTCGGTTTCCCCGGCTGGAACATGTTACTAACTGCGGTGTTACACGTGTATGCATGACCTGGTTGTCGTCGCGCCACAAAGCCGTGACGCCGTGGTACCTCCCGGCTCCCGGCTCCGTCAGGGCGTGACCACGAGTTTGCGTGCTGCTCCGGCCTTGAGGTGCTCCCAGGTCCCGCTGATGTCTTCCAGCCGGGTCCTCTCCAGGTCGAGGGTGAGCTTGCCGTCGATGGCGTGGCCGGTCATTCGCGCGTAGGCGGAACGGCGGGCCTCGGCGGGCGTGGCGAACAGGCTGTGGCCCACGAGCGTCAGCAGCTTGTTGCGCAGGACAAGGCCGGGAATCGTGGACGCGGCTCCCGCGGAGTTTCCGACCTGGACGTACCGGGCACCGCGGTTGGCGTGGTTCATCGCGTGCGGGGCGACCGCGCCCCACAGAAAGTCGATGATCACGTCGTAGCCTCCGGGCGCCGCGGCGGCCAGCCCGGCGTCGATGGCCTCCTCATCGGCGAGGTCGACCGCCGCGTCGGCCCCGAGGGCGGCGACTTGCGGGAGATCCTTTCCCCGGGCGGCCCCCACGACCAGGCCGGCCCCGAGGGCACGAGCCGATTGCATTGCCAGCCGGCCCGCCGAGCCGCCTGCCCCGAGCACCAGGACGGTCTCACCGGGCTGGAGGTGAGCACGGTAGTCAAGCGCCAGCCATCCGGCCAGGCCGGCTACCCCGAGGGCGGCGGCCAGCGCGGGGTCAAGGCCGGCCGGAACCGGGAAGCCGTCAGAATCCGGGACGGGTACCAGCTCAGCCAGGGTCCCGTAGGGAACTGGCGGGGCGGTCACGTACCAGCGGGTGCCGTCGGCGAGCTGCACGACTGCCTCGTAGCCGGCGATGCAGGGAGGCTGCAGCCGGCGAAGCGGGAACTGGTCGTTCACGAATGCCACGTCGACCGGATTCAGGGCCGCCGCGACCAGGGTGCCGACCGAGACGCCGGGGCCGGGCGACGGATCGGTGAACTGTTCAACGACTGGAGTGGCGCCGGGCTCGCTGACTACTGCCGCTCGCATGTGTTCTCCGCTCGATGATGGGGCACTCTCCGCCAGGTTTGCCGTCGGCGAGGTGAACAGGCGTCACTTGATCACAGTGATTCGCGTAGGGTGAGAACACCGATCCGCTCCGCGGGCGAGCCCGCCGGGCGTTCAGGTGCGGCCGACGGACAGCAGCCGTAGTTCGCGGCCTCGCTCTACCGCCGCGGTCCGGTCGGCGGCGCCCAGCTTGGCATAGATCCGGCGGATATGGGTGTCCACGGTGTTCAGCGAGACCGACAGCTCGCCGGCGATCTCGCGGCGGGTGAGATTGGTCGGCAGGTAGCGCAGCACGCGCAGCTCGCTTCGGCTGAGTTCCTCGACCAGCATCATGCCCGGCTGGCTCAGCCCCGCCCGCGCACCGCTGCGGATGGCGTCGAGGATGTCGGTGACCAGCGCCGCGTGCGATGTGCCGGGCGGCGGCCCGGTTTCGAGGAGCTGCCACGCGCCGGTCATCGCGAACGGCAGGATCAGCCGGTCCGGCTCGGCCAGGTTCAGCGCCTGCTCGGCTGCCGCTTGGGAGGCACGCTCATCACCTAGGTCGCGGCAGGCGAACGCGTCCAGCAGGTGCGCCTCGACCCGGGTGAGGTAGGAAAGAACCGGGACGTCGCCGTCGAGGACGACGCGGAGTTCGCGGCGGGCGGCGGCGGGGTCCCGCTCGGCCAGCAGGATCGCCGCGGCCGCGGTGCGGATCTCGCCGCCGCTGGCCTGCCGGCCGTCGAGGGCGGCCAGGGCAGCCCGCGCCTGCCCGGCCATTCCGAGCCGGGCCTGGGTGGCGATCGTCCACGCGTTCACGCGGGTAGTCAGCCCGTGCTCGCCTGCCATGAGCACCTGTATCCGCCGGGCGGCGGCGAACTCCTCCAGCGCACGGTCGCAGTGGCCGCGCGCCGCATGAAGAATCGCGGAGGTAAGGCACACCAGCAGCCGGATGCCGGGCTCGCCGTCGGCCTGGGTGGCGCGGCGGGCGCGGTCCAGCCAGTGTTCGGCGAGGTCGAACTGGCCCGTCCAGACGAGCGCATTGGCGAGCGCCGCCAGCGCCGGGGCGGTCACCGGCTCAGCGTCCCAGCCATGCCTGGCCGCCAGCGCTATGGCTTCCTCGCAGCGCTGCCGGGCCATGGCGAAGGAGTGGCCCGTGACGGCGAAGCCCAGGTGGGCCAGGCAGGCCACCTCCAGGTAGGGCCGGCCGATGCGGCGGGCGAGGGCGGCGCCCTCGAGGAGGTGCCGTTCGCTGTCGGCCAGCCGCAGCGACCATGCCTCGGTGACGCCCAGGTTCAGGAGCGCGACGGCTTTCAGGTCGCTGGTGAGCGCGGCGTCGGCGCTCGTCTGGCCGTCGTCCGGCCCCAGAAGAGCCCCTGCCTGCTCGAAGATGCTGTCGAAGTTCCCGCGTAGCCGCGCTGACAGCAAGTCCACGGAGGCGACGGCCAGCTGGAGCCGATGCCGGCGGGCCGGCGGCGTGATGGCCGCGTACGCCCTGACCTCGCGTAGGTGCGCATCCGTCTGGTCGAGGCGGACCTCGTACTGGTCGGCGATGGCCCGGACCAGGGTCAGGTCGGGGGAGTCCTCACCAGTCTGGGCCGGGAAGGAGCGCAGCAGCGCCGCCACGGTGCCCGCTTGCCCGTCAAGGGTAAGGCTGAGGGCATTGTCGGCGAGCATGCGGGCCGCCTCGTCCCAGTCGCCGGCCGCCTGCCAGTGGCCGATGGCGTCGGCAGGCTGGCCGCGCTCAGCGAGCCAGCGCGCCGCGAGCTGGTGCAGTCCGGCGATAGCCGCGGGCATCGTCCGGCGCAGTTCCAGCCGGAGCAGGCCGCCGAACATGCGGTGGTAGCGGAACCAGGTACGGCCGGGGTCGAGTGACACCACGAACGCGTTGGCGTCCTCCAGGTCCAGCAGGATCCGCTCCGAGCCGCAGGCCCCGGTGAGCAGGTCGGCGAGCTCGCCGTTGACCCGGTCAAGCACGGAGGTGCGCAGCAGCAGACCCTGGACCTCCGGCGGCTGCCGCTCCAGCATCTCGGCCATCAGGTACTCGGCGACCGTCCGGTCGCTGCCGGAGAACTCGGCGACGAACCGTTCGGGGTCGGGGTGCCCGGCGAGTGACAGCACGGCGAGCCGCAGCCCGGCCGCCCAGCCCTCGGTCCGCTGATGCAGCATCGTGGCGACGGGCCCGGGCAGCGCGATTCCGGCGCCGGCCAGCAGCTGGCGGGTCTCATCCTCGGTGAAACGCAGCTCCGCGGCGCGGATCTCGGCCAGGTCACCGGCCAGCCGCAGCTTGTGCAGGCGCAACGGCAGGTCGCGGCGGGTAGCCACGATCGCCCGGACCCCGGCGGGCAGGCGCGTCAGCAGCGTCGTGAGCTGCCCGGCGGCCTCAGGCGCGCTGAGCTCGTGCAGGTCGTCGATGACCAGGACGAGGTGGCCGCGGGACTCCTCAAGTTCGGACAGCACCCTGTCCACGATGGCGCCGCCGCTTGCGCCGGGTGTCACCGGCGGCAGTTGCGCACCGCCGTCGCCGGTGCCTGCCGCGGCCCGGACCGCGTCAAGCAGCGCGACCCAGAAAAGCTGCATATCGTGCTGGCCCGGCCGTACGGTCAGGAAGGCGACACGGCAATCCTGACCCGGTCGGCCCGCCCAGGCGCGCAGCAGCGACGTCTTCCCGCTGCCGGCGGGCGCCGCGATGATCGTGACCTGCTTCTGGGCAGCCCGGTTCAGTATGCCCACCAGGTCATGCCGGAAGACCAGCCCGGGCTCGGCCCGGCCCGGCGCGCGGCCTGCACCCGCCACGGCGAGCCGGTCGGTCATCGCGCGCTCCAGGTAATCAGTCCGGCCGGTCGCGCCGGGATCGGAAAATCAGCTTCAGGCTACAGTCGGCCAGCCCGCCGAAGATTACCCAGGTGGGTATGACTCTCACCGCTGTTACTGGTCGTGCCAATGTTCTGACCAGCCGCCTGGAGGTAGCGGTCCACGACAACGTCGGCCACCTCGGGCGCGGCGCCGAGCGTGCCGGAGACGGCGTCCGCGCCGGCGCCGAGCGCCGAGTCGCGGATCTTGTCGGCGAAGTAGCCGGGCGCGAGCAGGTAGGTCGCGACGACGACGCGGGCCGCGCCCGCTTCGCGCAGCGCGGACACGGCCTCGGCGGGCCGCGGGCCGGCCGCGGACGCGTAGGCGGGCACGACCGTCCGCCAGCCTCCGTCGCGCGCCCAGCGGGCCGCGAGCCCGGCGATCGTCGCGTTGGCGGCGGGGTCGGACGAGCCGGCCGCGGCCAGCACGACGCTGGTCTGGGAGCGCGTGGCATCGTCCTCCACGGCCCCGCTGGCCTCGCGCAGCCGCCGCTCCAGGGCGGTGAGCAGCAGCGCGTGCGGGCCGAGGGTGCGCGCGCACGCGACGTCGAGGCCCGGGTGAGCCGCCGCCGCGGCGGCCAGCTGCGCCGGGATGTCCGCCTTGCTGTGGTAGGCCGCGGTCAGCAGCAACGGCACGATGCGTGCCGTGCCGTCAGAAGCAGCGCCCTCACAAGGCAGGGAGCCGAGGACCTGGGGGAGTGACGGCGCGCAATGGTCGAGGAACGCGGCCCGCACGTCGAGTCCCGCCAGCCCGCGCCGTGCGGCGCGGGCCCTGACGACGGTAAGCAGCTCCGACACCGTCGCCGCGGCCCGCGGGTCCCGCGAGCCGTGGGCGACGGCGACGAGCGGGGTCAGCCGTGCCCGGATCAGACGTGTATTCCGCACTCGGTCTTGCCTGTCCCCGCCCACCGGCCGGAGCGCGGGTCGGCGCCCGGCTCGACGCGCATCGTGCAGGTGCGGCAGCCGATCGACGGGTAGCCGTCGTAGACGAGGGGGTTCACCAGCACGCCGTTGGCCGCGATGTAGTCGTCGACCTGCTCGGACGTCCAGGAAACGATCGGGTTGACCTTGACCATCTGCCGCTTCTCGTCGAACTCCACGACGCGCGTGGTGCGGCGGGACAGCGTCTCGTCGCGGCGCACCCCGGTGATCCACGCGTCGTAGCCCTTGAGCGCCCGCTCGAGCGGCTCGACCTTGCGCAGGAAGCAGCACAGGTCGGGGTTGCGCCCGTAGAGCCGGGGCCCGAGGTCGGCGTCCTGCTCGGCGACGGTCCGCGACGGCGTCACGTTGATCAAGTTGACCGGGTACACCGCGGACACCGCGTCCCGCGTGCCGATCGTCTCGGGGAAGTGGTAGCCGGTGTCGAGGAACACGACGTCGATGCCGGGGCGGATCGCCGACGCGAGGTGCACGATCACGGCGTCCGACATTGAGGACGTGATGCAAATCCGGTCGCCGAACGTGTCGGTTGCCCAGCGGATGACGTCCTCGGCGGAAGCGTCTTCCAGTTCTCTTGCTGCCTGTTCGGCGAGGCTGCGCATGCGCTGCGGATCCTTCACGTGTTGGTCGGTCGGGCCGTTTGGACCCCAGTGATAGCGCCCGTTACTTAGATTTTGATTAACTCCTGTAACGGTCACAGCACGGCTCCCAGGCCGGCGAAGCGTAGCTGGAAGCTGCGCGTGCAGGAGCGGCAGTGCCACTCTCCGTCGGCCGCGCCCTGCGGCTCCAGGTCTTCCTCGCCGCAGTAGGGGCAGTAGAAAGGGACCGCGCGAGTGGACGGCATACCGGTCATGACAGCTCCTCATCCGAGGCCCGCAGCGTCCACGCCGCGAACGTCTCGCCGGGAACGCGGGCCGCGCCGTAGCGGCGCAGCACCCGCTCCACGTAGTCGGGCAGTTCCTCGGCCGTGGCCTTGAGCCCGCGTACCTTGCGGCCGAACCCCGACCCCGTGGCGTCACCGCCGGTGAGCGTGCCCCCGAGGTGGATCTGGAATCCTTCGACCTGCTCGCCGGCCGCGTTGGTCACCAGCGACCCCTTGAGGCCGATGTCGGCGGTCTGGATGCGGGCGCAGGAGTTGGGGCAGCCGTTGACGTTGATGGTGACCGGCGCGTCGAAGTCCGGCAGCCGCCGCTCAAGCTCGTCGATCAGGGTCATCGCCCGGCCCTTGGTCTCCACGATCGCGAGCTTGCAGAACTCGATGCCGGTGCAGGCCATCGTGTGCCGCCGGAAGACGCTCGGCCTCGCCGGCAGGCCGAGCGCGTCGAGCTCGGCCACGAGGCCGTCCACGGACGCGTCCGGCACGTCGAGTACGACCATCTTCTGCTCGGCGGTGGTCCGCACCCGGCCGCTGCCGTAGCGGTCCGCGAGCGTGGCGATCGCGGCGAGGAGCTCGCCGTTCACCCGGCCGACGCGCGGCGCGAACCCGACGTAGGACAGGCCGTCCCGCTGCCGGTGGACGCCAACGTGGTCGCGGGCCGCGCCGTCCAGGTTCACCGGGGCGGGGCCGTCCGGCAGCCCGTACCCGAGGTACTCCTTCTCCAGGACCTCGCGGAACTTCTCCGCGCCCCAGTCGGCGATCAGGAACTTGATCCGCGCCCGGTGCCGCAGCCGGCGGTACCCGTAGTCACGGAAGACCGAGGCGATGGCCGCCCAGACCTCGGGCACCTGCCCTTGCCGGACGAACGCGCCCAGGCGCTTGGCGATCATCGGGTTGGTCGACAGGCCGCCGCCGACCCAGAGGTCGTAGCCGACCTCGCCGGTCTCCGGGTGCCTGACGGCGGCGAAGGCCACGTCGTTGATCTCGTGGTGCGTGCACTGCGCGGCGCAGCCGCTGATCGACGACTTGAACTTGCGCGGCAGGTTCGAGAAGGCCGGGTCGCCGATGTACCGCTCGGAGATCGCTTCGATCTCCGGGTTGGCGTCGATCAGCTCGTCGGAGTCAAGGCCCGCCAGCGGGCAGCCCAAGACGACCCGCGGCGTGTCACCGCAGGCCTCGGTCGTGGACAGCCCGACCGCCTCCAGGGCCTCCCAGATCGCGGGGACCGACTCGATCTCGATCCAGTGCAGCTGGATGTTCTGCCGGTCGGTGACGTCGGCGGTGCCGCGGGCGTACTTGACGGAGATGTCGGAAATGACCCGCAGCTGCTCGCTCGACAGCTGGCCGCCGTCGATGCGGACCCGGAGCATGAAGTAGCGGTCGTCGAGCTCTTCCGGCTCGAGCACGGCGGTCTTGCCGCCGTCGATGCCGGGGCGGCGCTGCGTGTACAGCCCGTACCAGCGGAAGCGCCCCCGCAGGTCGGCGGGGTCGATCGAGTCGAAGCCCCGCTTGGCGTAGATGTCGATGATCCGCTGCCGTACGTTGAGCCCGTCGTCGAACTTCTTGTTTTCCTCGTTCTTGTTCAGCGGCTCGCGGTAGCCGAGCGCCCACTGCCCCTCGCCGCGCTTGCGGCGGGGCACGGTGGTGGACACGGGAGTCTCGCCCTGGGTCTTCGCCGGGGTACTGGTCGCAGTTGCTCCGGATGCGGGAGACATGCGGCGCTTCCTCACTAAGGTCGTCGTTGAATTCGGCGGGTGCGACCCGCGCTTCGCCTGTCACCTCGGTGCGGAAAACAAAAAGGCCGCCCGGCGAATCGCGGTGCGCGCCCAGTCGTCACTCCCGGTTACCTCATACGTGTAACCCGCGAGTTAAAAGATCGGGCAGCGGTCAGCGTGCAGGGCGACAAATCGCGCTACGGACGCGGAGAAGGTCGACGTGCCGACGCACGACGAGCATGGGGTCCGTAACACTCACCTCAGCAGGATCACACAGTTTGCCCCTGTTTGTCCAGCCGAGGTTGGTCATACCAGCGGTAACCACGCGCCGCCCGGGCCTATTCCGCCGGGGATGTAAAAGATGTAACTAACCTTGGCGGACCCAGCTGAGCGCCGTCTCCGCCTCCGTCGCACGGGTGTCCGGTGAGGGCTGGTGCTGGCAGTCGCACCAGGTGCCGCCGGGGCAGTCCTCGTGATGGCGCCTGCGGCACTCGACGCAGATCATTTTATTAGCCCCATTCGCCGGGTATACCCGGCGAGGAGATGGGCAGTCCCACCGCTCGCCGCGACGCGGCGCCGTCCGGTCCGCCCGCCTTCAGGGATCGCGCCGAGGCGGGGGTGCGCCTTGGTGCCGCGCTGCGGGAAGCGCTCTTCAGCACGCCAGAACGAATGTCGGCCGGAACCGGTCCGCCCGCCGTTGCCCATCGTGCTCCGGCGGGCCCTCCGGTCGTCCTTGCCATTCCGCGCGGCGGTGTCGCGGTCGCGGTCGGCGTGGCGCGGGCGCTCGGCGCGCCGCTCGACGTGATCATGGTGCGGAAGATCGGTCACCCCGCGGCGCCGGAGCTCGGCCTCGGCGCGATCGCGGAAGACGGCGAAGGCGGCGCCGCCGAGCCTTACTTCGACGCGGAGATGCTCGCCCGGGTGGGCCTGACGAGTGACGACCTGACGGGCGTGGTCGCCCGCGAGCGGGCCGAGCTGGCCCGGCGCGTCGCGCTCTACGGCGGCGGGCCGTCCGGCCGCGGCGGTGCGCTCGGATCCGTCGTCGTCGTGGACGACGGGCTGGCGACCGGGGTGACGGCGCGGGCCGCGCTGAGGGCGGTCCTGGCGCGCGGCGCGACCCGTCCGGTGCTCGCGGTGCCGGTTGCCGCCGCGGCGGCCGTCGATGCCGTACTCGGCGCCATAGCTAAGGAAAACGGCGAGGTGGTGACCTTGGTCACCCCTCGCCGTTTCCGTAGCGTGGGAGAATGGTACGCCGACTTCGGCCAGCTGACCGACGCCGACGTGCTGGCGCTGCTTCGCCCCCGGGCGGGAGACGGAGCCCCGTAGCCGGATCAGGCCGCGTTGGCGCGGCGCATCCGGCGACGGCGCTCGGCCGAGCGCTCGTCCTCGTTCAGGCCACCCCAGGTCCCGTACTTCTCGGGACGGGCAACGGCGTAATTCAGGCACTCGATCCGGACCGGGCAGCTCGCGCAGACCTGCTTGGCCTTGCGCTCCCTGATGTCCCGCTCTGGCTGCCGCTCGCCGTCAGGGCCGAAGAAGAGCATCAGATCCTCGCCGCGACACGCGGCAGCGTCCTGCCATCCCCAATTGGGACGGGGAAGCACGGCCGTCTGCCTACGCACCTGGGACATGGATCAATCACCTCAACAAAGTTGCTTAGATCTTGGGTTAGTCTTGCTGTATGGCTCGCATGCACGCGAGACCGGTCCAGCACGGTAACTGCTGTTGCAAGCTGCAACGCTCAACGGCGTCATACTGTTCCCGTGCGTGTGAAGCGCGCTCGCGCGCGCTTCACCGAAGCCATGCGTGACAGGCGCCTAGCCCCCACTCGACGACAGCCGCTACCGGACAATGGCCGCAAAGCAGGGAAGGCCCGCTGAGTAGACAGTGTCCGTTAGCTGACCCGTTAGCCGCTGCCAGCCGGAAGATCCGCCGCAAGGGGGGGCAGGAATGCCTGGGGACTATGATGCCACCCTGCCTACGGTTTGTGCACGGCGGGGTGGCATTTTTCTTACCGCGCGTCGCAAGAATTTTGCGCCCGGCGCATCCGGGTGCCGAGTTGCTTCCCCCTAAATGGGACGTTTGAAGCATTTGTCCGGCGATATCCCCCGTCGCGGTCGGCCGACAGCCGCGAGTGGGTCACACGTGAGGCGTACGAGCCCTACTCTGTACGAGGTGGACAAACGTTCTGCAGGGGGCGAACATGGGCATGTCAGCGTCGGACGCAGCACCCTTGCCCCGGCTCGGCGAGATCTTCCTGGATGCACGCGGCAGCTCGCGAAGCATGCGGTTGAGCTGGTACTCGAACACCGGCATCGCGGTATTCAGCATCTGGCAGGGCGGAACCTGCACGGGCACGTTCCGGCTGCCGACCGATGACCTGACCCGCCTCGTTGACTCGCTGCGGCGCGGCGTCCCTGGCAACCAGGGCGGCGAGGACTCCGGCCCGATGGCGCTCGGCGGCCAGCGTCCACGTCTCGCTATCGGCGCCGCCGGAGGCGGCGAGCCGTTCACCGGCATGATGAGCGTCTTGACCGACGAGCAGTCGGCGGCCTACGGGCGGCCCAACGGCCGCCGGACCGGCGGCTTCGCCGCCTCGCCGTCGCCGGACCAGGCGGCGGCCAGGAAGGGCGCGGAGCCGGTCAGCCTCAGCGACTACGCCACCGGCGGGCGCGGCGGGAGCGACCAGTACGGCCAGGCACGGCAGACGGCGCAGCAGTACGACGGAACGCAGCAGCAGTACAACGGAGCGCAGCAGTACGACGAAGCGCAGCAGTACGAGGGGGCCCCGCAGTACGGGTCGGAGCGGTACGGTGCCGCGCCGCAGTATGACGGGGCGCCTCAGTATGACGGGGCCTCGCAGTACGGGCAGGCGCGGCAGTACGGCGCCGAGGCCGCGGCGAACGGCCAGTCCCGGGCCGGCGGCGACGGGCAGGCCGCCGACCAGCGCGGCGACTACCAGTACGGCGCAGCGCAGGGCGGCGCACAGTACGCCGGGGCTTCCGGGTACGCCGACTCGGGATACGGCGACTCGGGTTACGGGGAGGCTGGGTCCTCCTACTCCACGGGGCCCCAGTCGTCCTACGGCGCCAACCAGCCGACGGGCGGCCAGTCCTACGGCGACGCCCAGGCGCCGGCCAAGGCCTACGGCGCGACCGCCCAACCGGGCTACACGTACCAGGGCGGCGCCGGCGCGCCGGAAGAGTCGCACGGCGACGACACCGGGCCGCGGCCCGTCGCCAGGTTCGCCGACCAGGGGGCCTACGGTCAGTCCGCGCCGCCGTCGTACGACGCCGAAGGGTACGAGGGGCAGGCATACGACGCGCGGCAGCGGGCCGCTGCGGGCCGCGACGGGGAGTCCTACGACCAGGCCTACCCGGGTCAGGGCTACGGCTACGAGAGCCAGGGCTACGCGGCGTCCGGCGGCACCGAGCAGGCCCCGGCGAGCCAGGAGTACCCTTCAGGCGCCTACGGCGACCGCGGCTACGCCACGCCAGGGCAGCAGGACGCCGGACGGACGTCCGGACCGTACCAGGCGTACGGCTACGGACAGCAGGACCAGCAGCAGGAGGCCACGGCCGCGCAGGCGCGCGGCCAGCAGGGCTACGCGGCGCAACCGGCCGAGGCCGCACCGCAGCAGTGGCAGGATCCGGCGCAGCAGTGGCAGGATGCCGCCCGCACCAGCCAGGCTGCGGTACCGGGCTACCCGGCGGGAGCCGCCGCGGGCACGCTCTCCGCGCCGGTTTCAGTCGACAACGGGCGGGGCGGTCAGCCGCCGCCCGGCGCCGCGTCCGCACCGGCCGCAGCGTCCTACGCGGGCCAGCAGGCCGGCTCGTACGGCGCGCAGGTCCAGGAGGCCGGCCGGTACGCCTCCGCCTACGGCGAGCAGCCCAGCTACGCGGCCTCGCCCGGCTACCAGACGCAGGCGCCCCAGCAGGACTACCAGCCTCAGGACTACCAGCCTCAGGCGGCCCAGCAGGATGCGACGCGGTACGCGGGTGCGCCGGCCGACGCCGGACCGGGTGAGGGCGCGGCCGCCGCGTCCGGCTACCAGGCGGGGACGGCCGCGGGCCAGGGCGGCGGCTACCAGCCGGCGGCGACGGCCGGGGCCGGCGCCTACGGGTACGAGCAGCAGCAGGGATACGCCGGCAACGGGCAGGCCGGCGGCTACGGTAACACCGACAACGGCGGCACGGGCGCCTTCCCCGCCGGGTACCCCGC
>Ga0207416_1003664_pt1 | contig 14306 bp, 12 predicted proteins | sample PaiPotPPM11metaG_FD_184107 | JGI IMG/M metagenome (GOLD analysis project Ga0207416, IMG submission 184107) | Iron sulfur acid spring bacterial and archeal communities from Banff, Canada, to study Microbial Dark Matter (Phase II) - Paint Pots PPM... ...
AGCGAGACTGCGACCACGTGATTGCCGTGTATCGCCAACGCGGTTATTGGGGCGCGCTCTCGAAGTCACACTTCAACGGTTTACGCGACCGCATGCCCATCTACCGGACGCTGCGCGAACTTGCGCTCTCATACTTTGAAGATTATTACAACTTGCGCGGCCATCGAACGCTGCGCTCCTATTCGCGGCCCGTCAACCTTGCCAAGTTCGACCATCTCAGTTGGATGACGTCGGAGAAGCCTGTGTGGTTTATTCCAGGCCATTTGTTTGAGGTTCCGCACACCCGCCTCATAACGCCGGCGCAGGCAAAACGGCTCCATCGAGTGGATAATCTCACGATCGACGCTGGTTTGCTTGGCTACCAGAACCACACACCGAGGAATCACATTGTGGCGGCTCGGTAGCCCACGCACCATGGCAGCTCGCTTCGGGTTATTACTCGCTGTCCTGATTATTGCGATCGCTCTGGCATGGCTTCCAGCTGTGAAGAACGCTGCGCCTGCGCAAGCTGCGATGAGTTCCGTCCAAATCGTGTATCCGGGAGACGGCGACAAATTGCCTTACCTCACGCGATCGTTTATCTTTGGTTCCGCCCCACCAGGCTCACGCGTCAGCGTCAATGGTTCACCCGCGCTGGTTGCTCCTTCGGGTGGTTGGATTGCGTTTGTGCCATTGTCGCCGGGCGCATTTCATTTGCGCGTCGTCGCTCGCAGATACGGGGAAACCAGCTCAGCCGATCACGTGGTTAACGTGGCGGCGCCCCTGCGCACCACGCCCGCAACACCTGCACGAGCAGATCTCTCGCTATCGCCGTCGCCGGATGAAGACATGCTCCTGGATCCGGGAGACGTCATCCATCTGTTGATCAAAGCGAGCAGTGGGGCGCGAGTATCGGCGTCGTTTGGCGGTGTAAGCGGTGCAGTTCCATTAGCCGCGACGAGCATCTCAAGTCTGAACCCCACGGACAAGGATCGAATACTTGGCGGTGCGAGCGAGGGTGGAGAGACAATCGGCGGCCTCTACGAGGGTGAAATTCGCGCACCCGCCGTTGCAAGCGGTCCTTTGAATGTTGTCTATACGGTCACGGCGCAAGACGGTTCTTCCGCCACGGCAACAGCCAAAGGAAATATCACCGTCGCGGCACCTGGCTCGCACCGAGTCGGATACATTGTCCTCGATGACCGCTCGAAAGACATCGACGCGCGGCCCTATGGGATTGTCGAATCTGACCCCGACGGCGGTTGGCTGTTTTTTCCGCCCGCGCGCACACCGTTTGAAGTAACAGGAAGCTCGGGTGAATACTACCGGGTGGCGCTCGGCACCGAGCAACAGGCATGGATCGCAAAACGGTCCCTTGCGCTTGCCCCGCCGGGAACACCGAGGCCACACGCCGAGGTGCAGGGCGTCGAGATCCGCGATAGCGCGAGAGCCGGAACGGTCGTCATTCACATGACGACGCGCGTGCCGTTTTCGATAAGCGAATTTGTGGATGGGCCGAGCCTGCTTGTCCGAACCTACGGCGCTGCGGCGGCGACCGACTTCGTGAGTTACGGCGCAGATCGCGGCAACGTTGCGGCGGTTCGCTGGGACCAATTGAGTGGCGGCATTGCGACCGTCGAAATCAAGCTGCGCCAGCGCACGCTCTGGGGCTACCACGCCGACTGGGATGGAAATGATCTGAGGCTCGTCATCAAAAAGCCGCCGCCCTTCAAACCGGCGCCGGCGTCGGCGCTCCAGGGACTGACGGTTGTCATTGATCCCGGACATTCACCTGACACCGGGGCAATTGGGCCCTTGGGAACGCAAGAACGCGATGTGAACCTGGCGATTGCAAAGCGTCTGGCGACGCGGCTTGAAGCGTTGGGCGCACGAGCCATATTGACTCGTACTGCAAACGTGCCGGTTGGCTTATACGATCGCACCAACTTAGCGGCTCGCGTGGGAGCAGATATCCTCATCAGCGTGCACAACAATGCGCTGCCTGACGGAGCGGATCCATTTACGCATCACGGCTATTCTGTGTACTATTATCAGCCGCAGAGTCTTGGACTGGCTAGAACGATCCACGACGCATACCGCAGCCACACGCAGCTGCCCGATTATGGGTTGTACTACGACAATCTTGCGCTCGCGCGACCAACCGACGAGCCAGCGGTGCTCACCGAATCAGCGTTCATCATGTGGCCTCCGGAAGAGATGCTGCTGCGCGACGCGTCGTTCCAAGACAAACTTGCAGCAACACTCGCGGACGGCATGCAGCGCTGGGCGGCAGCAATGCGCGCGCAAGAGCGCCGCTAAATCATTTCATAGATCGCGAACGACTACTGCAACCTGCGATACTCGGCAGACACGTTTTCGTACAGATGCCTAAGGGTTGCCGCTTCCTCGAGCTGGGGCGCTGTCGGCGCTTGGAACGACGTCGAGACTTGCCCGAGCAAATCGAGTAACCGCTCACGTAAGCCGCCCGGCTTGGTAATTTCGTCGCCAACAAAATGTGGCTCGCTGGTGAGTTCTGCTTTAATAGCTGCCGGCGCCATACCCACGCGCTGGCGTGCGTCGATCGCGTTAAGCATGGTGCCGACACCGCTGAGCTCGCTAACCAGCGAGGCGATAAAGTCGTGGCGCTGCCTATATTGCTCCATGCTCGATGGATCACGGGGATCTTGCTTGACGGACAACCGCGACCGCGTGGCAGAACCGTCGACGTTGAGAGCAACGGTGAAGGTACCCGGCAACACTTCTGCGCCGCTCTGTGGTTCAAGGTCTTTCGTAATAGAGGCGTTCCAGAGAACAGGGCCATCCTCTTTGAGGTCCCAGACCGCTCGATTCATGCCGGCAGTGTTTGTCACCGCTGCGCCTGTTAGATGACGCACGACGCGGCCGTTTTCGTCTTCGATATCTATAGTGGGCGCTGTCCGGGCTTTAGTAGCCAAATAATAATTGATGATAGCTCCGGCAGGAGCGTTTTGACCCGAGAAGAGATTCTCTGGGATCTGCGTTTCAGCGCTGTACAGCGACGTGTTGATCGGTGAGGTGGCAAACATTCGGTATGCCGGCCGAGGTGCCAGCAGCGCGGCCATCCGCCCGCGAACCGACGTCAGTTGCTGCAGCGGGCTGAGATCATCGAGGATCCAAACGCCGCGCCCGTGCGTGCCGACAACCAAATCGTTTTGATCTGGTTGGATCTCAAGATCGTAGATTGCGGTGGGCGGCATATTGAGGCGCAAATCATTCCAGTGCACACCGCGATCGAATGACACCCAGACGCCGCGTTGCGTTCCGGCATAGAGTAACTGTGGATTTTTAACATCCTCTCGTATGCAGCGGACGAAGAGATTGCGAGGCAAGTCTCCGGCGATGGAATGCCAGGTTACACCGAAGTCATCAGTCAGGAAGAGGTGGGCTTGATCGTCACCGCTCATGTGATCGTCGGCGGCAACGTAGACGGTGCCAGCGGCATAGTGGCCCGCTTCCATTCCCATGACTCGCGACCACGGGGGCATCTCTTTCGGCGTGACGTTTGTCCAATGAGCGCCGCTGTCGCGCGTAAGTTGAACCAAGCCGTCGTCCGTGCCAACCCAGATAAGCCCGCTATCGAGATTCGTTGTTGCGATGTACATGATCGTGTCGTACACTTCCGCATCGCTCATGTCGTGCTGAATCGGCCCGCCTGAAGCTTGCTGTTTGGTCTTATCATTGCGGGTTAGATCGGGACTGATGGTCCTCCAGGTCTGACCGCGATCGGAGCTGGCAAAGACGACGTTGCCGCCGACGAGCGTCAGCGGGGCGGCGGTTGTTGTGAATGCCACCGGCGTATCCCAGTTGAAGCGGTAGCTCTGCTCGCTCGCTGGGACGCCAAACGTGTACCGCGCTACCGGCGACACCGAAATTTGCTGAGTCGCGCGGAAATCCGTCAGATAGACCTGACCGCTGCTGGTACTCGTCTCGCTCGACCACAGTAAGTTTTGATCGAGCGGGTCGAACACAGACCACATGCCATCGCCCGGGGCGACGGTCATCCAGTCGCGATTCAGCACGCCGATGGTGTTGGGTACGCTCTGCGGCGCGCACCACGAGTCGTTGTCCTGCAGCCCGATGCACACGTGATAGTATGGCATCACGTGATCGAGCCCGACATGGTAGATTTGCGAAAAGGGAAGATCGTACGGCTGCACCCAATGCTCACCGCCGTCATGTGAAAAAATCAAACCCTCATCGCTGCCCACTAAAATGCGCCGGCCGTCCTTTGACCACCAGGCGTAATGAAAATCATATCCTGTGCTCATGATGGTTTGCGAAAATGTCGCCGCGCCGTCGGAACTTACGGATGCCCTGCCTTCGAGGTTGAGGACGTGGCGAGGGTTAGCCGGGTTGGCGAAGACTCGAGAGAAATAAAAGCTACGCCCTCCGACGAATTTGCTGTCTGGCATGCGCTGCCAGTGATCGCCACGATCCATCGATCGCCAAATGGCCCCTTCCTTGGATTGGATTCGCGCGTAGAGGTAGTTTGCGGACGCGCTTATCCCGATGCGCCCCGTCAAGCCCGCCGGCAGCCCGCTGCCCGACAGCTTGTGCCAGGAAACGCCGCCATCGTCCGACCGGTAAACGCCGCCGCTGGGACCACCGCTCGTCATGATCCATGGCCGACGGCGAAACTCCCAGAGGCCGGCGAACATGGTTGCCGGTCGATCCGGGAGGCGCACGATGTCGGAAACGCCGGTTGACGGACCAACATAGAGTGTGCGCGACCAATGGGTGCCGCCGTCAGTTGTTCTGAAGATTCCTCGCGACGTGTTGTCGCGAAATACTTGACCAAGCGCGCCAACTACAATGGTGTTGCTATCCCTTGGGTCAATCGAAATACTCGATATTGCGCCTGCATCGTCAAGCCCGGCGTGGTGCCATGACTGTGCGCCATCACGCGAGTACCAAATCCCGTCCCCGGGGGCGACCGTGTTGCGAGGATTCGCCTCCCCAGTACCCACCCAGACGATATTTGGGTTGTGAGTGTCAAGTGCGATCGAACCAATAGCGGCGACAGGTTGCTTGTCGAAAACTGGAAACCACGACGCACCGCCGTTCGTGCTTTTGAAAACGCCGCCATCCGCGCCGCCCGCATAGTACAATTGCGGATCTCGATCGCTGCCGGCAGTCGCCGTCACTCGTCCGCCCGATATCGCAGGTCCAATCGTACGATAGTGGAGCGCTGCGTATGCGTCACCCAACGAAGCTGGGGACGCTGGCTGCAATGACGAGGACAGCATGACCCATATCAAAGCTGCCCTACAAATGATAGAAGGGATCTTCACATGAGTGAATATCGTACGGGGCACTCCAACCTCGCTCTTCTAACGCTGGTTAAGAAAACGGAGGACGTCTTCGTTGAATTGGTCGGGATCCTGCAGAAATGAGAAGTGACTGACGTTGGGCTGAATGAGAAGACCGGCACCGGGGATCAGCGCCGCCATCGCTTCGGTGTGCTCTCGCTTGATCGCCTCGTCATGATCGCCATCAGCGATCAATACGGGAACTCGTATCGATTGCAATTGGGCTTTGTCCCAGTGCGGCTGCGTATCCCACATCTTGGTAATTTGAGCGACAAAAGCGTGATATTCGTTTGGCGTATGGGAGAGCCGCTTGTATTCAGTACCGGCTCTGGTGACAAAAGCCGCGAAGGTTGGATTTTGCAACACATCGTCTTTGACACCGCTCGGGTCGTAGTTTGCGGCGAAGGCGAAAACGCGCGTCAAACGATCGGGATGGTGAAGCGCCAAGTCGAGCGCCAAGATGCCGCCGTCGCTCCAACCCACGATCGCGGCCTTCGAAATGTGGAGGTAGTCCATGAGACCGACGACGTCGGATGCCATGAGGTCATAGCTGTACGGGGCGGCGGTTCGCGTGCTGCGACCGTGTCCGCGGCTGTCCGCGACAATTACTTCGTATTGACGTGCCAGTACCGGGATCTGGTTACCCCAGTAGTTTGCGTTTGCCAATCCGCCGTGTAAAAGAATTACGGGTTTTCCAGCGCCGTACTCGGCGTAGAACATGTGGATGCCGTTGACGGGCGCGTAACCCTGGCTTTTCGCGGTGGGGAGAGCGGGCATTGGCGGCAGCTGCTGCCAACGCGCTTTGGAGACAGCCGCAGACGGATGCGACGTCACAAGGGTGACGGCAATGACAAAGAAGCCGGCAATCGAGATGAAACGCGCCATTAAGGTGGGCGGGTGCTTCGATTTACCGGCTCCCGAAACCTAGACTTTCAAATCTCTCTGCGTTAGGTCCGAAGCGTCACGGGCTGCTCAAGTTGGAACGTAACTTCCGAGCCAGCCGGCACGGTCACGTCTCTTTTTTGATTGATGCCGTAGAGCAGGCCGGCCGCCGCCCCGATAGCGCCGCCGCTGTTGGTTCCGAGCCATTTTCCGAGGATATTGCCCGCGACCATTCCCCCAGCCGTCGTGAGGGCCACATGGCCCAGGTTGTTTGTGCGCCGCTCTTGGACAGAAATTGGAGCCGCGGTAATAGCGCCCCACGCGCCGTCGGTGAGAGCAATTCTATCGAGAACAAATTCAAGTTTTGGCTCGCGGCCTTGGCTAGCCCCGCTCACCCGAACGACGTGAGCGCGAACCTTTGCCCCTGCAAACTCTGCTGAGTCGTTTTGCGGATATGGCTGCACGACATCCAGCAGAAAAATGTCTCCGACGCGCGCACTCTGCGAGCTCACCGATTGCGTCATGATGCCCCGCATCTGCGTCCCCATCGCAATAATCTTCTCGCCTGTTTGTGCATGGACCGGCATAACACCGCACATGACAATCGCGGCGAGCAAGAACAACACAATCTTCGTTGCAAACAACTTCATTGCCGACAGCCCCCCTCGTACAAACACAACGCAAGATGAGGCGCAGAAGTTACGTGGTGGGGAGGGGCGGTCAATCGGGCGGTGGCTCCCAAACAAGCTCGGAGACCGCGAAGACAAGCTGAACTTCGTGCTGCTCGATTGGCGCCGAAGGAGCAGCCGGCACCCTCACTTCACCTGCAATGACGCAGATTGCGTCGTTGAGCGAACGGTACTTGTCGTGACTGCTGACATGCCAGGCTGCACCGACGACTTGACGGCGACCCGGCGGATACGCACGCCGTAACCTTGGTAATCAACCATAATGAGACCGCCTTCGTCAGTCTCAACGAAACCTTGCATGTTCATCGCAAACGTCTTGTCCGTTCGCCGTCGAGGATGATTGGCGGCGCGAAAGCGGCCCGAGATGGTGCCTTCGCACCGACCCTCAGCGAAGAAATAATGATGTTCTTCGGTGCCTCCAGAGCCCGCAAGGTCGACTTGCCAGCCATCTGGATAATGGAAACGAACAGTGTAGAGGGGTCGTAACTGCATGCGCAACGCTTCGACGTTACGCGAGTGCCTACTTCGCGCGCCGTTTCCGTCCGAAAACATGTCGGTCTCGCAGCGTCGCGGGCAGGTGGGATGCGGCGCTGGCCAGGCGAGAACCCACGAGGTAGTGCGTCTTTGGCCGCCGAGCGGTCAGCGCATGAACGATAGCCTGCGTGACCCGCTCGACAGGCATGCCGACACGCTCCTGCACCTCTGACGCGCGCAGGAGTTCTTCGAGATCGCTCCCATAGAGCGCAACGCCTTGCGCGCCGAGCACCTGCTCCATCTGCTGTCGCGTGCGACGGCCCTTACTCCAAATCGGCGTTGTCACTGAGCTCGGCTCGACGATCGAAACCAACACTCCGCTCGGCGCTACTTCCATGCGTAGCGCATCGGCAATGGCTCGCAACGCAAATTTGGAGGCGCTGTATGGTGCGAGGAAAGGTGCGGCCAGGCGACCGGATATGGATCCGATAAAAACGATGCGCCCATGATGGGCTCTCAGGTGTGGAAGAAAGGCCTGCGTCGCCATGACTGCTCCAAAGACATTTACGTCGAATAGACGACGCCATTCGTCTATCGGCAGAAACTCGACAGGGCCGCCGATGGCAATGCCGGCGTTGTTGACGAGACCGTGCAAGATCACTCCGCTCGAGAGAACGTGTGAGCAGGCAGTTGTAACCGATTGGCTATCTGTGACGTCGAGGCGAATGGGCTGGATATTTGTATGCAGCGCTGCCATCCTCTGACCGTCAGCTGCTGAACGAAAGCCGGCAAAGACGACGAAGCCTTGGTGCGCGAGCCCCAGCGCGGCCGCCTCGCCGATACCGCTCGAAGCGCCCGTCACCACCACGCCTTTGCGGTCGCGTTGCGCGGGCATCGTCAAGCGCTTTGCTCGCTTTCGGCAAATTGTGCGCCGGCAAGCGTCTCGGCGTGGAAGTTGAACTGGTAGGCGATTATATCAGACGTTTGAGGAAACTGGGGATGCGTGCGCTGAGCGGTTAGAACGAAACGATCTGCGCCGGCTTTGAGCGTCCCAAGTCGCACAAGTCCGCGAAGCGCCGAGCGAACGAGCACCTCAGGTCGGCCGCGCAGCTCCGGGTCGACAAAAAGCCGAGACGGCAAGTCGCTCAGCTGGCGCACGACCGCCCCGACCGCGTCGCCGCCGCAAAATGCGGCAGGGCCACTCTGGAGCCACGTTCCAAGGAGAGCCGAGACAGTTACCGGCCTCAGTCGTTTCAATTGAATGTCGAGCGGCACGGTGTCAACGGCTGCGTCGACTCGAAAAAGCATTGAAAGGCGCCTGCCCACAAAAGGATCGAAGCTGATGCCGCAGATCCAGATTCGCGACAGCGGTGCGAGCTTTGGCAATATGCCGCGCAAACGTTGCATCTTGCCATCGCCTGTATAGAAGGCCTCAGGCGCCAAAAATATGGTTGCGCCGTCGCGAGTTAATGTCTCAAAGTGTGCGAGATCAGCGTCGAGTTGCGCACGGGTCGCGGCGAGTATTTCGGTCCGGTAGGGCTCGTTGAGATCGGAAAGACTCGCTTTCGATTGGGCGGCCGGCAGATGCGGAGATTTCGAGACATCCGACAGCATTTTGAAACTCGGCGCAAAACGTTTCAGGGCGTGTTCACGAAAAACGGTCGTGAGCGGCAGGTCGCCGTAAAGGCACTGCAGCGTATAGGCCAAACTCGACAACGCTCGCGCGTGTAATTCATTTTCGATGGGTTGCATGCCGATCGAGCTGAAAAGCCATCCAAAATTTACGCCGCGCAGGGCAAAGCGCAGCCACGCTATGCGGTGTGCGAAGAAACCCGGTTCCCACATGCGGCGGGAAGAGACGGTGAAAATGGGATAGCGCCACGAGAGGGAAGTGATTCCCAATGTTGCCACCACCACTGCAGATTCGATGTCGTGTTGATGGTTGATAACGAGCAAAGACGGACCGCGCCGTCGCGGCAGGCGTCCCCAGCCCCGAATGCGATACGCTATCCGGTAATAGCAATAGATGCTAAGGTATGTCATCCAGCGCAGCGGCTGAATCCATAAGGGAGCAATACGGTCAAGTTTACTTTTGCGGTCGGGTTGCATTGGCCGTTGCACTGCGCAGCGCGCGGGCATCCTCATTCAAGCGATCCTGAATGCGTGCATCGCCGAAGACCAGATCAGTGAGACCAGGAAAAGCGTTCACCAAAAAAATGGGCAGGCAATAGGAAGCAGGCACGACACGCCGTCGCCGCGGGCTTCGAACGGCGCTCACAATTGCATCCGCGACGATCTCCGGTCCCGGCAGCCGGCCCTTCATTGTCGCGTTGAACGAGGTGCGAACGAACCCCGGCTCAATGAGCGTAACGTTGATGCCAAAGCTGCGGACTTCGCGGCGGACGGAATCGCTCAGGCCACGCAAGCCGAACTTCGACGCTGAGTAAATGCCCATGACGCCGGCTTCGCCCGCGACCGATCCCACGTTGATGATCGATCCGCTACGCTGGTTCTTCATAATGGGAAGGACAGCATGCATGGTCCGCGCGCAACCGAGCAGGTTAACCATCACGACGCGTTCGAGCTCATGGTCGGTCGCATCGCACAATGACGGACTTGTGCTCACTCCGGCGATGTTTGCCAAAATGTCAACGCGCCCAAAGGCTTGCAACGCAGCGGTGACCATCCGATCGATGTCCTCTCGATGCCTGATATCTGCGACAACAGCATGAACGTTTGCGCCGGTCTCCCGCAGCTCAGTTGCGAGTGACTGGAGTCCCGAGGACGACACATCGGTGAGCACAAGGTTGGCGCTTTGCGCAGCGAGCGCTTTTGCGGTCGCGCGGCCGATGCCGCCGGCAGCACCCGTGACAATACCGGCCATACCGAGTAGAGACATGGTCGCGGTTTTACCGCATTTTTAGGCGTTCGCCTGCCTGTTGGATTGCGACAAGAGTTCGATCATCCAGGCGAACACGCTCCACGCGTCCTATATATTCGCAACTTAGCAATGGAAAAGCGAAATTTCGGCTCAACAAAACGCGCGGTCCCTGTTGTCGGCCAAGGCACGTGGGATATGGACGACGTCGAGCGCAAGGTTGCGATTCGTGCGTTGCGCGCGGGCCTCGACCTGGGTATGAACCACATCGATACGGCTGAGATGTACGCCACGGAGGACCTCGTTGGAGAAGCGATCGCCGGCCGTCGCAACGAGGTCTTTGTCGTCTCCAAGGTGCTTCCCGAGCACGCCTCGCGAACGGGAGCGATCGCCGCATGTGAAAAATCGCTGAAGCGCCTGAGCACCGACCGCCTCGACTGCTATCTCTTGCATTGGCGAGGCCGCTTTGCGCTGGCCGACACGTTCGCGGCATTCGAACAACTTGTGCGCGACGGCAAGATTCTTTCGTGGGGCGTGAGCAACTTCGACGTTTCAGATCTCGCGGAGGCGTGGAACATCGCGCCCAACTTCGCCTGCAACCAGGTTTTGTACAATGTCGCAGAGCGGGCTGTCGAGCACGCCGTGCTGCCCTGGTGTGAACAACATGGGGTCTCCGTCGTCGCATACAGTCCGTTCGGACACGGCCGTTTTCCAACCGAGCGCACGAAGCGAGGCCGCGTTCTCCATGAGATCGCCGACGCTCACAAAGCAACTCCCCGACAGGTCGCGCTTGCATTCTTGCTGAGAAGCAAGTCGGTCTTCGCTATTCCGAAGGCATCAAACCCAGATCACGCAGCCGATAACGCTGCCGCCGGAGATCTTCGACTCACTACAAGCGAGATCGAACGAATTGATGAAGCCTTTCCGCGTGGCTGCGATCCCCAGGAACTTCCGACGCTCTAGTCACCGAAGAACGATGTCGAACACGACTTTCACGTCGTCCTTGACACGCACGGTGCCGCCAGCGATCTTGATGGGCATAATCCCAAACGCCGTTTGACGTACGGTTGCCGAACCCGTAAAGTGGTCGGCACCCTTTCTCACCACCTCAAAGACGATGGGATGGGTCTGACCGTGCAGCGTGAGATCTCCGTGCACTGTCCAGTGCGCAGTGTTGCTGGTATCAATCTTGGTCGAATGAAACGTAATGTCAGGATACTTGGTCACGTCGAGGACCTCGGGTCCCACCATGTTCGCCTGAACTTTGTCGCGCCGGCTAGGAGGATCTTGGACTTGCATTTTTGTCGCGTCGACTTTCACGTCAAAGATCTTCGTGGCGTCGTCAAACGATCCGGAAGAGATCGGCGCAGTCACTTCATGGTTGTCAGCTGCGAACGCAAAAATGCCTTCCTTATAGACAAAGACCGTCATTTGTGAGTGGGTCGTGTCGATCTGGGCAGCAGTGTGCCCGCTTTGGCTGGCACCCAGCAGCGCAAGCGCGCAGCCCACGAGAAAGAACCTCAAAAAGGGTATCACCAGACAAACCATACCCGTCCAACATGAAAGGGCACTGAAATTACACCCGTCTACGATGAGCCTTAAGTTCGCTGGCGATCGAAGCGAACCTGAGATGCAAGCGCGAGGGCCTCCTCAAGCGACGCACAGCGGTCGTTCTTGCTGGTCAACCCAGTAATAAGCAGAAGTCGCTGTCCGGCCTCAAGTCGCGGCTGCACCAGGTAGAAATTTTGGCGGATCACCGACATCTGCCGGCGGAACGTCAGCAGCCGGTGAATCACAGCGCTGTCGAAGTAGACGGTGTCCGCTAGCGAGACGATGACGGCGCCCACATCCTTGGCAGCCGCCGATTGCAACTCTGCATCCAAGCGTTGCACGCTAAAAAGATCGATCTCACCTTGGATCTCGACCACAGGAATGCCGTCAACGTCGCGCAGCATCAACGCGCTTCTTGCGACGGGTTCGCGGATCGTGGGTGAAAGTCAAGGTGGTTCCTCCACTGCTCAGATTTACCTCAACGTTATTCATCAAGCTTCGAATAATCGACAATCCGTACCCCCGGCCGTCTTGACGAGCCGGACGCCATCTGCCTTCATCTTCAATCCGTACGTGGAGCTGATCTTTGACTTTGTTGATCCGAACGGTGAAGGAACCAGGAGTTTGCAAATATGCGTGCTCGATGACGTTACTGACCGCCTCGCCGACGGCAACTTGGAGAGAGAACGTCTGATCCGGGTTGAGATCGACCCCTTGCGCGAGCTTACCGATTGACTGGCGCACGAGCGAGGCGGCGAGGGGGACCGCGGAATATGTAAGGTCGAGTTCCTTAACAACGCAATCGCCGACGGAGAGCGTCAAAATTGCGACATCGTCGCTGCTCCGACGGCCGTCGAGTATTCTCTTCCGAATCGAGAGAGCGGGGTTGCCTGACCGGGATTTGACTTCATCCGCAATGGCTTGCGCCAGGAGCGTTTCTCCTTCGGTCACATCGCGTGTGAATTCGATGAGCCCGTCGGTATAGAGCACGAGCAAAGAACTCGGAGGTATCGTGATCGTCCACGCACGCCGGATGCCATTGGGTTCTATTCCGAGCGGAAGCCCATCGGTGGGGAGCCGGTCAACGTTGCCGTTTTCCGTGCAGAGGATGGGTGGGGGATGCCCTGCCGATCCATAGGTAAACGTTTTCCCATCATAAATCCCAAAGATCGCCGTGACCATGATCGGTTCGTGTCGCACCAGCAGTAACTGGTTCGCAAGGTCAAGTACCGCCGACGGGTCGCGCATGTACATGGCTGCGACGCGGAAGGTTTGGCGGACCTCGCCCATGATGACGGCAGCATCCAAACCATGGCCCGCAACGTCGCCAATGGAGAGTGCGATACTGCCGTCAGTGAGCGGGAACGCGTCGTACCAGTCGCCTCCCACCTCAGCTTCATTACTTGCGGGCACATAGGCGGCATGGTACGCGCGCCCTGGACTCTGCGGCAGCGTCGTCGGCAAAAGCGCAGTCTGCAAAATCTGGGCGAGCCGTCGTTCCCGCTCGTACAGGCGGGCATTATCGACGCTGAGAGAGACTCGTGCTGCTAGGTCGGCCAGTGCCTCGCTGTCAGTACCTACGCGGCCTCGCGCGCCCAGGAGAATGATCGTGCCAATTTGCCGGCCGCGCACTCGGAGCGGGAGATTTGTGCGAACTCCTACCTCTTGATCATTGGGCCAATCGCTCTCGGCGGCTTCGGCCGGCGCGCTTGCCAAGAGACGCCGTTCTGCGTCCGGATCGCGATGCGTGACCGCCATCACACGGTGCTTACCGTCATCGTCAAGGACGTCAATGACGCAGCCGTCTGCCACGTGCGCAGCAATTGATCTTGCCACGAGCGGCAAGGTCGTCGAAAGATCAAAAGATGATGCGAGCGCTTTGCTCGCATCGGCTAGGAGACGGAGAGACGCATCTGAATCACCAGAATTCATTGCCGATGATGTTTATGAATGTTCTGCGACCCACCTTGAAGCGCACTTCTAAGCGAGCAAGCCCCCGCTTGAACTGGCCTTTGGTGGAGCACAGAGAACTCTGAATTTAGGTTTTGCTCCGACGCGGAGTTCCGCTCCGAGGCATGGAGAGCTTTATGGCAATAGCGACGACAACGGACGAATCGACAAACAACGGCGCCCCACGTGCGCTGGCAAACGCTCGCCAGCAGCGACGCTTGCTTAATGCCCTGCGAGCGGTGGCCAAGGGCAATTTTTCTGTAAAGCTTCCAGTGGATGCGCCCGGCATGAGTGGTGAGATCGCCATCGCGTTCAACGACATGGTGGAGTTGAATCTGAAGACGGTTCGAGAGTTTGAACGGATTAGCGCTGTGGTCGGCCGAGACGGCCGTATCACGCAGCGCGCGTCGACTGGCGCGATGCCGGGTTCATGGGCAACGCTCGTCCAATCACTCAACGCACTCATCACGGATCTTACCCAGCCGATCGCGGAGGTCGGTCGCGTCCTCGGTGCCGTTGCCAAAGGCGACTTGTCGCAGCGCATGGCGCTTGAGA
>Ga0207416_1003665_pt1 | contig 14301 bp, 13 predicted proteins | sample PaiPotPPM11metaG_FD_184107 | JGI IMG/M metagenome (GOLD analysis project Ga0207416, IMG submission 184107) | Iron sulfur acid spring bacterial and archeal communities from Banff, Canada, to study Microbial Dark Matter (Phase II) - Paint Pots PPM... ...
AGGGACGCGGGTGTGGCATAGGACGATTCATAGTTTCTCCTCCGTGAGTCAACTAGAAGCGACAATACACGTTTGCTGCCTGAGAAGTGGCAAGGGAAAACTCATCCCCAGACAGAAGTCACACACCTAATACTATAACATATCTGCCATAGGATAGGAGTAACTGTTCCACGCCACGGTATCCCGTGGATATCCTGAAATGGAAAAATCACTCCACAATCACCGTCAGATTCATACCGGGGTGTACCGTGCAGTAGAGGTGATAGGTTCCGGGCGTATTGAACGGCCCGACGGTATGGGAATCGTTGCCGTTGAATTGCACGTTATTCACGGTCGGCGCGCCCGGCTCTTGCTTCGGCTGCGGCGCGCCGTTCACCCAACTGCCATTAGCAAGAATATGCACCGCCGCGGTATCATCCGTCAGGGTCAGGCTCTGCCCCTTCTGGATAGTAATGCTGGACTGGTCGAAATTCGATGCGCCCAGGTGAACGATCGGCGAGCTGCTGTTCCCGCTGCTACTACTATTCACGCTGGAACTACCGCCGCAGGCCGCGAGCAGCATTGCCAGCAAGCCTGTTACTACACATAACACAATAAGCTTCTTCATTTCGTATATGATCCTTTTGAAAACAGATTGAAAACAGGTCTGTGCGTAGAGGTTGGATGTATCGCGCACCGCGCCCATTTCACATGATAAAACGAGTGCTTTGTGGATCGTCTGATCGCTACAAAGCACTCATAGATTGCTATATGTATTATAGGTTTGGGCATCTACCTGACAGACAATTTCCTGATGTCGTCAGCAACTGGCCTTACAGCAGCGTCCAGCCGGCCACGTTGAGATCGGACGTGCTGCCGGAAGCCGTCGCGGCGAACATGGTCGGCGCGCCGCCGCTCATTGAGCCATAGTACAGAGACTGGGTATTGCTACCGCTCACTTGCAGGCTATACAGGCCGCCGTCGCGCGAGACGTTCGACCAGGGGAACTGGCTCGTCAGATTCAGGTTGCCGGCCAGGGTGGTCAGGCGCGTCGCTCCTGCACCGTTTGTGCCAACTTTCCAGAGTCCGTTCTGACTGGTATCGACGTTCACTCCCTGCTGGAAGGCTTGCGAGTCCACCGTGAAGAGCAGGTTCGCGCTGGTAACGGCGCGTATGGAGGTAATTGCCCCCACGGAGTTCGTATAGATGGCCTGCGGTTGATTCCCAACAGACGACATCCAGATGATCCTGCTCGGCCCTTCGACCGCGCTCTGCCCGGGCCGCTGCGTACTGATCGGAGCGGTACATTCGGCAACGAAGGCCATCGTCCCATCGTAACTGCTGTCAGCGTTCCAACACTGGTAATGGTTTGCATCCACGTTTTGCTTATAGATGATTCTGAGATCGTTCGCGGTCTGATTCGCACCCCTGCTGGTATCGAGCAGGAACAGGCTGTCCGCCGGAGCATCCGTCGGCTGATGCACAAGGTAGACGCGCGTGTTGTCGAGCCAGGTGAGAGGCATATAGGAACTGCCCTGATCGGAGAACACCTGCTGCACACTGCCGCTCCTGATATCAAGCAGGGACAACTGGGTAGCAGCGCCGCCATCCTGACCAAAAATCACATGGCGCTGATCGGTGGACCACTGCGGGTTAATCAGCGCGCTGCCGACATAGGCCGTACCGGCGGGAGCGGCGCAATACAGCGTCTGCAAGCCCTGACCGTCGAGGCGGACCGCCTGTAACTTTGCCAGGCCGCCGCTAAAGGTAACGAAGAGAATCCACTGCCCATCAGCGGAGACCTGCGCGTCTGTAACATAGGCGTTGGAGAGAGTAGCAATCGTCGTCTTCGTGCCGCTCGTGGCATCGAAGCGCTTGAGGAAGCTCGTACCGGGATGAGCGGGCGAACCAACGTTGTAGACATAGACAAGGCTGGGATGCGTGCCGCGCGCGAGGTACGCCGTTACCAGCGCGCGGCCAGAGCCAGCCGCCGGGCAACTCGTCTGCGTCGGCGGCACGTTTTGCGTCTGCCTGGGCGTCGAGGTTGATGTCGGGCTGCCCTGCTGGCCCGTCGGGCTGCCCGCGGTCGCCGTCGGCGTGCCGCCATTGCCAGTTCCACCACCGGAACCGCACGCGGCAAGCAAGAGAACGAGACCACAAACGAGAGCATACAGAATGCTAGAGAATCGGATATGCCGCATAGTTTTCATAGCTCCTTAGAATAGATTGTTCATATATCTGAAAAGAAGACGCGAGAACGATCAGTTTTTAGCATACGTGGTTCTGTAACCAGCATAGTACAATAAGGGCATGACTGCTGTGCTTTTTTGCGCAGCAGAAATGTGAAGGAGGTCACTGGTGGCATAGAAATTTGGAGAGAAGTCACGAGGAGGCGCAATGAAGTGCGCCTCCACAAGAGTGAATTGAGGTTCTAATCCGTCGTTTTGTCGTTGTAGATGATGGCGCGTTTCACCTGCTCGATCAGGTCGGTGACGGGAATACCGCGCGGGCAGGCGTCGGTGCAGTTGAAGATGGTGCGACAGCGCCACACGCCATTGCGGTCGGACAGGATGGCGAGACGTTCGTCCGCACCCTGGTCGCGACTATCGAAGATGAAGCGGTGCGCGTTCACAATCGAGGCGGGGCCAACCCAGTCGGGATTGCCCCAGACGGAAGGACACGATCCCGTGCAGGCTCCGCACAGGATACATTTTGTGCCTTCGTCGAAACGCGCGCGCTCTTCGGGGCTTTGCAGGCGTTCCGTACCCGGCTCGTTGTCGTAGGTGATCAGGTACGGCTTGACGGCCTTGTACTTCTCCATGAACGGGTCCATATCGACGACCAGGTCTTTGATCACCGAGAAACCGAGCATCGGCTCGATGGTCACTTTCGCGCCGACGTCGCGCACCAGCACCTTGCAGGCCAGCCGGTTACGCCCATTGACGCGCATGGCATCGGAGCCGCACACGCCGTGAGCGCAGGAGCGGCGATAGGTCAGCGAGCCGTCCATCGTCCACTTGACGACATTCAGCGCGTCCAGCAAGCGATCAATGGGATCGACCTCAACGCGATAGTCGGCCCAGTACGGCTTCTTGTCCTTCTCTGGATCAAACCGCTTGATACGCATCAAAAGGTTCATAATAATTGCTCCCATCGTTCTATTCCGTAGGGGCGCGGGCTTGCCCCGCCCTTGATCCCTTGCCAATGATCGTATGTTGGTAATAATGCCAGGGCGGGGCAAGCCCGCGCCCCTACGGGTTCTGTTTCGGGCCGATGATCAGGGCGGGGCAAGCCCGCGCCCCTACGGGTTTCCAATCCAGCCACGGTTTAATATTTGCGTTCTTTGGGCTTGAATATAGGATCGTCGATCATGACGACATCCTTGTAATCGAGCCGCACGTCATGGGCTTTGCTGCCTTTGTACGCCAGGGTATGCTTGAGCCAGTTGACATCATCGCGATTGGGATAGTCCAGGCGATAGTGCGCGCCGCGGCTCTCGGTACGGGCCAGAGCGCCGTGGACGGTGGCCTCGGCGCAGTCGAGCAGGAAGCCCAGCTCGATGGCCTCCATCAGTTCGGTGTTGAACTGCTTGCCCTTGTCCTGCAACTGCACGCGCCGGTACGCTTCCTGCAAGCCGTCGAGGGTGTCCAGCGCCTGGCGCATGCCTTTGTCGCTGCGCTCCACGAAGACTTTGTCCATCATCTCATTTTGCAGCGTACTGCGAATGAGCGCCGAGGATTCGCCGCCGGTGGAGGTGTAGAGGCGATCAACCAGTTCGCGAGCGCTGGCTTCGGCGTCAGGCGGCAGGGGCGCGTGGCTGTTCTCGGTCACGAATCTTGCTATGTGCTTGCCGGCGCGCCGTCCGAAGACCATCAGGTCTACCAGCGAATTCGTGCCGAGGCGATTCGCGCCATGCACGGAGACGCAGGCGCACTCGCCCGCCGCGTAGAAGCCAGGGAGCGGCGTCCACTCAGGATCGATCGCGACGCGGGCGTCGAGGTCGGTGGGAATGCCGCCCATGGCGTAGTGCGCCGTGGGCTGGATGGGAACCGGCTCGGTGATCGGCTCGACGCCCAGGTAGTTGCGCGCGAAATCGGTGATTTCGGGTATCTTCTCGGAGATCACTTTCGCGCCGAGGTGGCGCACGTCGAGATAGACGTAATCTTTGCCGTCTACGCCGCGCCCCTCTTTGATCTCCTGGACGATGCAGCGCGAGACGATATCGCGCGGGGCCAGGTCCTTCAGCGTGGGCATGTAGCGTTCCATGAAGTATTCGCCCTTGCCGTTGAGCAGTTTGCCGCCCTCGCCGCGCGCCGCCTCGCTCAGCAGCACGCCCACCCTGTAGATGCCCGTCGGGTGGAACTGGTACATCTCCATGTCTTCCAGAGGAATGCCTCGCCGGTAGGCCAGCGACATGCCGTCGCCCATGCAGGCAAAAGCGTTGCTGGTCACTCGCCAGGCGCGGCCATAGCCGCCGGTGGCGAACAGCACGGCTTTCGCGTGGAAGGTGTGAATCTCGCCCGAACGAATCTCCATCGCCACCACGCCGCATGCCTGCCCATCGTTGATCAGCAGATCGAGGACAAGATACTCGTTGAAGAAGCGCACCTGGTTCTTGATGGAGTTCTGGTACATGGTCTGGAGCATCATGTGACCGGTGCGATCCGCCGCGTAGCAGGAACGGCGCACGGCGGCTTCGCCGTAGTTGCGCGTGTGGCCGCCGAAGCGGCGCTGGTCGATGCGCCCATCGGGCGTGCGATTGAAGGGCAGGCCGCGATGCTCCAGTTCGTACACGGCATCAATGGCTTCGCGCGTCAGGATTTCCGCCGCCGGTTGATCGACGATGTAGTCACCGCCCTTGACGGTATCGTACATGTGCCACTTCCAGTGGTCTTCTTCCTGGTTGCCCAGGGCCGCCGCGACGCCGCCCTGCGCCGCCCCGGTGTGCGAGCGCGTCGGGTAGACTTTGCTCAGCACGGCGACGCTGGCGTTGGGCAACTGCATGGCCGCCATGAGGCCCGCGCCGCCCGCGCCCACGATCACGGCATCAAATTTATAGTACATTGTTCTTCCTTTCGAGCGCGATACATCTGGCCCCTACTAGTGCGGCAGGCAAACCGCGCCCAGATTCGCAGGGGCATAGGGGAACGTGATCAGCGTGATTGTTCCCAGCATGAAAAAGGCCAGCGTCAGCACGCCCATCGTAGACATCAGGGCCAGGCGCGCGCCGCGCGTATGCACGTAATCATCGATCACGATGCGCAGGCCGTTCATGCCGTGCAACAGGGACAGCGTCAGCAGCACCCAATCGTACAGCCGCCACAACGGGTTCTCGTAGCGTATCGCCACAAAATCGTAGGTGGTGCAGGCTACGTCAGTTGTCGCGTGCATGACGATCAGGTGAATGATAACCATGAAGATTAACACAATGCCGGAGACGCGGAAAAAGTACCAGGAAAAAGTCTCGAAGCCGCCAACTGACGGTTTTTTACCATATCCAGTCGCAATACGAATCATAGATATTCCTCACTTTGAGGGCGCGATACAGCGGCCCCCTACATTTACCTGATTAGCGATGTGGCGTGCGTTTGCAAAAATGGGATGACCGGCTGAAGGATAAAATACGCGAAAGGGAGAAAGCCGACCACGCTGATCACCAGCGCCACGACGAACATCAAAGCCTGGTAAGCCACGCCGCGCTTCCAGAAATCGATCACCATAATGCGTATTCCATTAAAGCCGTGAAACAGCACGGCGGCAACCAGCGCGAGCGACAGGAGGCGCACAATGACTTGATCGAAAATGGCAATACCATCATCGTAAACGGCGGGGCCAAAGCCGAGCAGGGAAACATCTACGATGTGGATCAGGAGAAACAGCAAAATACCCAGCCCTGAGACGCGATGCAGCAACCAGGACCACATTCCCGATCGACCTTTATACATACGTTCCTCAATTCCAACGGCGGGAGTGAAAAACCGCGAGGCAGTGTTGTAGCATAACGCGCCTCTTCGCTCTCGCCCTTTGGGCCGCACAAGGCAACCCACTACAAGAAATCAACAGGCGAAAACGCTTGCCTCACAAATTGTGATGGAGGGGTGCGCGTGTGAGTGGTGAATCTACCAGCATTATCGCATACCAGCACCTTTACTGCCATGAATTTGACGCCTTTCATGCTTGTAGGGCTGACGGGCGTTCCTTGCCTTATTATACAGCAGTAATGAGAGGCACGCAAAGGGGTAAATGGACATGACAGGATGTGCATCAGGGCTTGCCCTGATGCACATCCTGTCATGTCCTGTTCAATTTACACTACCTGCGGCAGGCGCTGCTGGGCGGCGGCAACGGCTTCCGCCGGGTACTCGTAATCTTGCAGCTTGCCGGCAAAGTACGAATCATACGCGCCCATGTCGAAGTGGCCGTGACCGGACAGGTTGAAGAGAATGACGCGCTCCTCGCCTGCTTCTTTCGCGGCCAATGCCTCGTCGATGGCGCTGCGCACGGCGTGGGCTGTTTCCGGCGCGGGGACAATGCCCTCGCTGCGGGCAAATCGCACGGCGGCCTCGAAGACCGCGTTCTGGTGATACGCCTGCGCCTCGAGGATGCCCTCGTCGTGCAGCAGCGAAACCAGCGGGGCCATGCCATGATAGCGCAGGCCGCCGGCGTGGATGCCCGGCGGGATGAAATCATGGCCGAGTGTGTGCATCCTCACGAGCGGGGTCATGCCTACGGTATCGCCGAAGTCATAGGCGTACAGCCCCTTCGTCAGGCTGGGACAGGCCATCGGCTCGACGGCGACGAAGCGCGTGTCGAGTCCTTCGCGGCGCGCCTTGCCGATAAAGGGGAAGAGCAGGCCGGACATGTTGCTGCCGCCGCCGACGCAGCCGATCACGACATCGGGATAGTCGTCAGCCTGCTGCATTTGCAACAACGCCTCTTCGCCGATGATCGTCTGGTGCATGAGGACGTGATTCAGGACGCTGCCCAGCGAATACTTGACCGTGCCGCCGCTTTTGGCCGCGACTTCGACGGCCTCGCTGATGGCGATGCCGAGGCTGCCTGGAGAATCCGGGTCCTGCGCCAGGATGCTGCGACCGGAGTCGGTCAGGTTGGTGGGGCTGGCGTGAACGGTCGCGCCGTAGGTCTCCATGAGGTTGCGACGATAGGGCTTCTGCTGGTAGCTGACCTTGACCATGAAGACCTCGATCTCGACGCCGAAGAACGCGCCCGCCATCGCCAGGGCCGAACCCCACTGGCCCGCGCCTGTCTCGGTGCTGATCTTCTTCGTGCCGGCCTCCTTGTTGTAGTAGACCTGCGCCACCGCCGTGTTGGGCTTGTGGCTGCCCACGGGGCTGACACCCTCGTACTTGTAATAAATACGGGCGGGCGTATCGAGAGCCTGTTCCAGGCGGCGCGCGCGGAAGAGCGGCGATGGTCGCCACTGCCGGTAAACATCACGCACCGGCTCCGGTATCTCGATGTACGGCTCCATGCTCACTTCCTGCATAATCAGGGACATGGGAAAGAGCGGGGCCAGGTCGTCGGGCGTCACGGGCTGCTTTGTGCCGGGATGCAGCACGGGATCGGGCATCCTGGGCAGATCAGGCATGATGTTGTACCAGGCGCGGGGCATCTCATCCTCGCTGAGGAGATACTTGATGTGTTTGTTGTCTGGCATAGTCGGGTGCGCTCCTTTCGAGACGGGTAAGAAATAGTGAAACAGCATGTCTATGTGACAATGGTAGGGCGTGAAAGTCGGGTTGTCAAGTAGAAGGAAAATATGATCTCCATCCTTGACAGAACCAGGGCCGTAGGCTACAATAGCAGAAAAGTTGCCCTTGTAGCTCAGTGGATAGAGCGTCTCCCTCCGAAGGAGAAGGTCACAGGTTCAAATCCTGCCGGGGGCATTCTCTTTCGTCATCCTTTTCCCCAGATATGCCCTTCTCCTGGCTGAATGCTCCTCCAGATATCCCGCAGTGGAGTTCACACAAACGTGCCTGAATATGAGAGAATAGCAGTAGCAAACCATCAACGACCAGATAGGAGAACGATGAGTATGTTACTTGCCGGTGATATCGGGGGAACCAAAACTCGCCTTGCTATTTTCTCGTCCAGGGACGAGCTGCGCGAGCCTGTCCTGGATATGACATTTCCCAGCGCGCAATATGCTAGCCTGGAAGATCTGGTGCGCGCGTTTTTGGCGGGGGCCAATGTGGATAGAACTATTGATCGCGCCAGCTTCGGCGTGGCCGGGCCGGTATTGAACCACCAGGCCAGAATTACTAATTTGCCCTGGACGATGGATGAGCAGCAGTTGGAAAAGTCCCTCAATATTCCATCTGTCCACCTGCTCAATGACCTGGACGCGATGGCGCACGCGGTGCCGTTTCTGGACGCGTCCGAACTGCACACGCTGAATGCCGGCCAGCCAAAATCAGGGGAAACGCTCGCGCTGATTGCCCCCGGCACAGGACTGGGTGAAGCTTTCCTGACGTGGGATGGCGACCATTACCAGGCGCACCCATCAGAAGGCGGACACGTTGAATTTGGCCCGACCAACAATGTCGAGATCGAATTGCTGCTGTTCCTGCTCAAACGCTATCCGCATGTGAGCTACGAGCATCTCTGTTCCGGCATCGGCTTACCCAACATTTATGAATATCTGCGCGATCGTTCTCCCGGCAAAGAACCGGCAGAGTTCAGCAAGCAATTGGCCGCGGCGAGCAATCCGACGCCGCTCATCGTCGATGGCGCGATCATGCAAGGCGACGATTGCCCGCTGTGCGGCGATGCGCTCAACCTGTTTGTCTCGATCCTGGGCGCTGAGGCCGGCAATCTCGCGCTCAAGGTGATGGCGACCGGCGGCGTCTATATCGGCGGCGGCATCCCGCCTCGTATCCTGCCGCAACTTGCGAGCGGCTCGTTTATGCGGGCTTTTCGCAGCAAAGGGCGAATCTCTGCGATCCTCACAGATATTCCCGTCCATGTGATCACCAATACGAGTCTCGCGCTGCTCGGCGCGGCCTACCACGGCTTCGAGGAAGGCCATTGAGTATGGTGACATCACTACTTGCCGTTTTTATCAAAAACATGAATAAACACAGCTATGCTCAGTACATATGATGCCGTCGTCATCGGATCGGGGCCAAACGGACTGGCAGCCGCCATTACGCTGGCGCGCGCGGGCCGGTCGGTGATTGTCTACGAGGCCAAAGAGACCATCGGCGGCGGCGCGCGCTCGATGGAACTGACGCTGCCCGGCTTTGTCCACGATGTCTGCTCGGCCATACACCCGCTAGGACTGAGTTCATCATTCTTTCGCACGCTGCCGCTTGCGCACTATGGCCTGGAATGGATTCAGCCGCCGGCCCCCCTGGCTTACCCGTTCGATGACGGCACAGCGGCCATCCTTGAACGCTCAATTGAGGCCACAGGCGCAACGCTGGGCCGCGACGCGCGCGCGTATCAACGGCTCATGGCCCCGCTTGCCGCCCATTGGGATACCATTGCCGACGCCTTTCTTGGCCCGCTGCGCTGGCAACCTTTGCTGCGACATCCCGTCGAACTCGCGCCATTCGGATTGCAGGCGCTGCTCCCGGCAAGAACCCTGGCAAATTCCCTTTTCAAAGGAGAACATGCACGCGCCATCTTCGCCAGTATGTGCGCGCATTCGATGCTGCCGTTGAGTCGAGCGGCGAGCGCGGCTGTCGGATTGTCGCTGGGCGCAATCGGCCATGCCGTCGGCTGGCCCATGCCGCGCGGCGGCTCGCAACACATTTCCGACGCGCTGGCCGCGTATTTGCGCTCGCTGGGCGGAGAGATAGTCACCGGCACCGAGATCACAGCGCTGGACATGCTGCCCGCATCGCGCGTTGTGCTGTGCGATATCACGCCCCGGCAACTGATCCATATCGCCGGTGCGCGTCTGCCGCAGAGCTACCAGCGCAAGTTGCAGCGCTATCGCTACGGCCCCGGCGTGTTCAAGCTCGATCTCGCGCTCAACGGGCCGATCCCCTGGAAGGCTCCGGAGTGCAGCCGCGCCGGAACGGTGCATCTCGGCGGCACGCTGCCGGAGATCGCGGCTGCCGAAGCGGCGGTCTGGCATGGCGAGCATTCTGAGCGCCCGTTTGTCTTGCTCGCCCAGCAAAGCCTGTTCGACATAACGCGCGCCCCGGCTGGCAAGCACACTGCCTGGGCCTATTGCCACGTCCCTAACGGCTCGTCGTTCGATATGAGCGAGCGCATCGAGGCGCAGATCGAACGCTTCGCTCCCGGTTTCCGCGATCTGATTCTGGCGCGACACAGCTTCACGGCAACTCAGCTTGAGCAATACAACGCCAACTACATCGGCGGCGACATCAACGGCGGCGTGCAGGACCTGTGGCAGATGTTCACGCGTCCGACCATCCAGGTTAACCCATACGCGACGCCGATCAAGGGGCTGTATCTCTGCTCATCCTCGACGCCACCGGGCGGCGGCGTGCATGGCCTGTGTGGGTATTACGCGGCAAAAGCAGCGTTACGGGATAGTGGGAAAGAGCAAAAAAGGCTTGCATAATCTCAACAGGTGTAGTATACTTGTTCTAAATTCATGTGCCGGATACGGCATCACCCTAAAACATGGAGAGGCTCGTCATGGATGTACCGGGAACCAGCTCTAACATTACCGTTATCTTGCCGCAGGCATTGCGCGCGCAGGCGAACAATCGCAAAGCGGTAACGGTATCTGGACGCACCATGCGCGACATCATTGCCGCGCTTGACCATGACTATCCCGGCATGAAATTTCACCTATGTCATGAAACAGGTGAACTGCGTCCCTTCGTCAACCTTTTCCTCAACAGCAAAAACATCCGCTATCTCCAGGGGCTTGAGACGCCCGTAGAGGATGGCGCAACTATCCACATCTTACCGTCGGTGGCCGGCGGCTAGCTGCGCGGGCGCACTGCACTGCGCCCCTACGTTCCGCAAACGATAATTCTATCGTTGGAAGGAGACCACTCATGAGCAAAACGTATGCAAAAGGCACGGTACTGGTTCTGGTCGGCACGAAGCGCGGCCTATTCCTGCTTTCTTCCCGTGATCGCGAGCGGTGGGACATCGAGGCCACCGCGCTACAGGGACGGCGCATCTTTTACGCCATTCTTGATCAGCGCGCCGGACACCGTATGTTCGCCGCCGATAATGGCGATTTCTTCGGAACTTTTGTCCGCTATAGCGATGATTTTGGACAGACATGGCAAACGCCTGAACAGGGTATCGAGTTTTCAGAAGAGAGCGGAGAGAAGCTGGAGAACATCTGGACCATCGAGGCAGGACGCCAGAACGAACCCGGCACGTTCTACGCCGGCATTGACCCTGCAAGCCTATGGGTCAGCGTCGATAACGGCGAACACTGGCACGCAAATGCTGGCCTGTTGAATCACCCCACGCGCAAAACCTGGCAGCCGGGGGCTGGCGGTCTCTGCCTGCACACGGTTATCGCTGACCCGACCAATTCCCAACGTATGTGGGTGGGCATCTCTGCCGTCGGCTGCATGAGAACCGACGACGGCGGTGAAAGCTGGGTCTTTGCCAACAAAAATACGCGCGCGGGTTTCCAGCCGGATATCTATCCCGAATATGGGCAATGCCTGCACCGTATGTTACAGCATCCCACAAACCCGGATATCCTCTACCAGCAAAACCACTGCGGCATTTACAAAAGTCTCAATGCCGGGGACGACTGGATCGACATTCAGCACAATCTGCCCTCGGAATTCGGCTTCCCCATCGCCTTAGATGCACACCATCCCGATACCGTCTTCGTCATCGTCGAAAACGGAGAAGGCCGCAACAACGTCGGCGATCAGTTTACCGTCTATCGCACCGAGAACGGTGGCGAACAATGGCAGCCACTAACCGAAGGACTGCCGGCAGGACGCGGCGTGCGCCTCGGCGTGCTGCGTCACGGCATGTGCGCCGATACGTTCGATCCGTGCGGCGTGTACGTGGGTACAAACACCGGCCAGGTTTTCGCCACCCACGATCGCGGCGATACCTGGCAGCTCATCGCCGACTTCCTGCCAGCGGTGTACTCAGTCAAGACATTTGTGGTAGAATAGCAAGCAATTAAAGTAGACCTGCCGGAAAATCCTCCGGCAGGTCAAAATCGATGGATTCATCGCAGAGCTGATCAAGCTTCTCGACGACCGCCTGGTGCGCCGGGTGGGGATGGTGAGCCTGCAAGTGCGTCTCGTCGCTAAAATGCATAATGATCCCATACGTGTATCCGCGATGGTAGGCGCTGCGGTTCGCGCCCACCGAGACCGCCAGCAAACCTGGGATGGTGGCTTGCAGCGCCTGAATGCTCTCGAAGAGCGCCGCCATCTCCTCGTCCGTCGCCGCGGCTTTCGGCTTGAGAAGGACAACATGGGTCATCATCTGCTCTGCTCCCTTGCTCGCTTATATATTCATGCACGGTAGTATAGCAAGTGTCCAGGGCAAGCGCAAGGGATCGTCTTGCTCGGGTATACGTAAGTCAATGCCAGGGCAAGCGCAAGGGATCGTCTTGCTCGGGTATACGTAAGTCAATGCCAGGGCAAGCGCAAGGCATTGCCCCTACCATATACGGATCGGCCTGCGGAGCCGTGTCGCGTATGGTAGGGGCAATGCCTTGCGCTTGCCCTGGTGCAGACATTGCACGCTTGTCGGCATGGGAACGACGCGCTTGCCCTGTTCGTTCGCAACTGATAGAATGAGGGACAGTAAAGCGAAAGAAGACGTTATGGAAAACACGCGGCCTCTAGAACGGTATCTCCAGGCTGTGCCGAAAGCTGAACTCCACGTTCACCTGGAGGGATCGATCCGGCCAGCGACGCTGTTGACGCTGGCGCGTCGCAACAGCGTCACCTTGCCTGTCTCAACGCTCGAGGAGATGCGTGAATGGTTCCGCTTTCGCAATTTCCCTCATTTTGTGGAGATTTACACCGTTCTTTCAAGTTGCTTGAAGACAACCGAGGACTACGAACTGATCGCCTACGAATTTGGGGCGGAAATGGCGCGCCAAAACGTACGTTACGCCGAGGTCACTTTTTCGCCGAGTACGCATCGCCACACGCGGGGCATAGCGCACGAAGTCTATTTTCGCGGCTTGAACGCGGGACGCGAACAGGCGCGCCGCGATTTTGGCGTCGAGATGCGCTGGGTCTTCGATATTGTGCGCGATTACCGGGACGAGGCAGAACGCCAGCGCCGTGCCGAGTATACGACCGCAGTGGCGATTGATTCCATACATGACGGAGTGGTGGCGCTGGGATTGGGCGGCTACGAACATGGCTACCCTCCTGAACAATTCGCAGGCTGGTTTGGTAAGGCATTATCGGCGGGTCTGCATAGCGCTCCGCACGCGGGCGAAGGTGAAGGGCCAGCCAGCGTCTGGGGCGCTCTGCGCGCGCTGGGAGCCGAGCGGATCGGTCATGGTGTGCGCTCTATCGAAGACGCGGAACTCGTGACCTATCTGGCCGCGCACCACGTGCCGTTGGAGATATGCCCGCTCAGCAATATTTGCCTGGGTATCTATCCCAGCCTCGCGGAACATCCCTTGCCGCGTTTATACGCTCATGGTATACCGCTAACAGTTAACTCGGATGATCCCCCGTTGTTCAACGCCACGTTGCATCAAAATATCCAGTCGCTGCACGAAGCATTCTCTTTCCCGCTCGACACCATCGACGAGATCCTGCTGAACGGCGTGAGATACAGCTTTCTCCCGCCAGCGCAGAAAGAGCAGATGGAACGCGATTTTCGCGCGGAGATGGCAAGGCTGCGGCAGGAATGTGGTCTGGATTAGAAAAACGCTGCAATTGCCGCTCAAGGGCAACTTGTACGCGCTAACGTGCTACTGTTCCTTCGATTCATTTGATTCATTAAACAGAGCTTTTCGTCTGCCGGATGTTTACTGCTGTTAGACTTTCCTGGTTTTTGCCTGGATCAAAGGATTTTTCAAGTTCGAATTCGACTTCCACACCTATCTTAGGAGTAACGCCCTTAGCAAAACTACGAAATTTAAAGTAGATATCCCTATTACTTTCATCATCGTGTCTCCTGATAAAACCAAAGCCTTTTTCGTCGTCTACCTTAACAATCTCTCCCTTACAAGTTGGAAGTGATGCACCCACCGTTTCCTTCCACAAAGTCTTACACCGGCGAAAAAGTGGACTGAACCCCTGAGACCGGACAGTGAACGAAGTCAACTTCTCCGAAATATCGTAAACTGAGACCAAGACAAGGAGAAGAGATGATGCAAAAACGGATGCATACCCGAGAGTTTAAACTGGAGGT
>Ga0207416_1003666_pt1 | contig 14299 bp, 14 predicted proteins | sample PaiPotPPM11metaG_FD_184107 | JGI IMG/M metagenome (GOLD analysis project Ga0207416, IMG submission 184107) | Iron sulfur acid spring bacterial and archeal communities from Banff, Canada, to study Microbial Dark Matter (Phase II) - Paint Pots PPM... ...
GCTTCTGGCCGGCGGCAGCCAGGCCACCACGGGGCAGCAAGCAAGCACGACCACCACGGTGGTTGCCGCCGGCCAGAAGCTGCAGCCGGTGATCGCGGTCATCGACCCGGCCACGAATGCGGTCGTGCAGGCGATCCAGCAGAGCACCTCCTCCAGCGCTCCCTACACCCTGCGCGGTCAGGGCTTCGTCAAGGGGGGGAAGGTGACCGTCTCGCTGGACACCGCCGGTGGGCCCGTGCTCGCAACTACGACGGTTGCCGACGACGGCACGTTTTCGGCGAAGTTCAAGACCCCGGCGGACGCCACGCGCGACCACCTGCTGGTGGCCACCGAGATCGTGAACGGCCAGACGATTCAGGCCACGGTCGACGTCTTCGTCGTCGGCACCCCGCGCTAGCCGAATCGCACATCGCCACACACGCGGCGGGGCCGGCACGGAGCCAGCCCCGCCTATCCACGAAACGAACGCACATGCTGCGTCGCTATCGACTCTTCGCCTTCGCCGTCCTGGCAGCCGCCGGCCTCACATTGCCGGGACTCCATGCGGCGACCAGGACGCTCGCCGGCGCAGCCACCATCGCAGCGATGGGCTGCGCGAACAGCACGACTTCCACCGCGGTCAGCTTTCCAACCACGACAAACGCGGCGGGAACCGCGACCTTGAGCAGCGCCACGCAGGTTCCGGAGCCCGGCGTGCCAGCGATGCTGAGCCGCTCGAATCCCGCCTTCTCCTTTGCGAGCTGCGGCGCGGTCTTCGAGGACTCCGATGGTTTCCCGACCGACATCGACGGCGGCACGATTCACTTTCACGTGAGCCCAGGCCTGATCATCCTCGAATCCAACTCGCAGGACTTCACCATTCCGTGCGGCAGCGGCGGCCTATACACGTATTACCCGGACTCGTGCCAGGGCGGCTTGAATCACACCGACCTGGCCCACCCCTTCCCCCTGCCGATCTACCTGGTGCGTGTCAGCCCGAACCTGGCCAACGTCGTCCACATCAAAGCGGACCCGACAGCCAGCAACGTCAGCCAGGGTTGGATCGAGGCGACCTGGACCCGGTTTGGGTTCAATCCGTTTTTTCCACCTGCAACCATCACGTCAAACGTGTCCACCGTCCAGATCACCAACTGACGTCTCTGGCGCTACATCCTGATGCAAACCCCCGCTCCGCCCGCGCGGGTTGCGCCGGCACGGGCGCTTGCGTGGCGAATGCGTGCCGCGCTGCGTGGGTTGCGCGTGGTGGCGCGGCGCCGCGGCCCAGAGACTGATGCCAGGAACTTGTCTGGAACTTGTTCGGAGGGTGTAACCCATGAGCAGATCAAGAGCACAAACCTTGGTCGGCGTCGCAGTGGCGCTCGCGCTGGCCACATTCGCCGGCGTGGGATCGCTGAAGCGGGCGCATGCCTATGACCCGCCCGGAAACAATCCTCCCGGCGTCATCTGTGACCACGGCGAGTATCCGCAAGGCTGCGCCGCACCGATCAACCTGCGGGCGGATTCATCGGCGGGCCTCACGCTCACCTGGGGGTTCGACGACCAGAAGTACAGTCACCCGATCTGGTTCACGATCTACAAGGGCCCAGCCAACGGCCCGTGGGGAGCTGGATCGGGTGAACCCCGACGTGTACGCCTACACTGACCCAACGTCCACGAGCGGCGACGCGCCGACGTACTACGTGTGCAGCGAGTACTCGGTTGACGGCCCCGACAACCAGCAAACCGCCTACGAAGCGTGTGCCCCTGTCTCCATCGGCGGCGGGGCTCGGGCGGTAACCCAGGCGGCGGTGGCCAGGGCTGCACGCAGGATTGCGCCGTGTTCCCAAGCGCGCAGGGCCTGTATGCAGAATCCTGGGATCCCTCGGGCTTCTACACGCTGAAGTTCATCTGGAACACGCGGGGGCCGGGGATTGTCGAGCACTTCCTGGTGCGTGCCTTCTGGTGGGATGGGAATCGGGACGGTACCGGAAGCCTTCCGGCCGACAAGGAGTGGTACGGGACCCCCGGGGACTTTTACGGAGCGGGAGTGCCGGGTGTGGCGTTCGGCGTCGACTTTGGTGAAGCGTTCGCCTCGATCACCCTCGACAACGGCGGGAAAGACGTCTGGACGTACCGGTTCGTGGTGTGCGCGCTGTACAACAACGCCCAACGCTCGAGCCCTGACCAGTGGCTGGACGGCTACCACTCATCCTGCGCGTGGTCGCAGCCTTTCCAGCCACCGCACGTGCCCGTGCAGCCGCCCACCCACGTGAGCCTGGACAACGTCGGCGGCCACCTATCACTCTCGTGGGACCCGACGTACGCCTGGGTCGACCACTATTCGATCAGAGCGTTTGTTGCGGGCTACTGGGAACCTGTGACCGACGTGCCGGCGGGCACCCACGCGTGGACCGGTCCGCAGGCCGCCACCGGTCCCGGCCCATCACAGTACCGCGTCTGCGCCGTGGGCGACTGGATGACGGTGGGTGACGCAAACAGCCAATGCGCGGATGCGGCGGAGGTGGTGCACATCCAGCACATCCCGATTCAGCCGCTCAACGTCAAACTGAAGGCGGGCAACGGCACCGTAGACGTGACCTGGTACGACGCCCTCTCGGGGATCGTACGCTACGAGATTGAGCGACAGGAGAACAACGACCCCTTCCACGGCATCGGCACGGTCAGCGCCGGCGGCCCGCTCGAGTTCGTGGACCGGTCGCCGGTGATCGACTTCCTGACCTACCGTGTGTGCGCGGTCAGGTCTTCGATCCGGTTCTGCTCCGCCCCCCAGAGCATCGCCTACAATCTGGATATTCACCTCCATCCGTAAAGCGAACGGCACTTCAGCACCAGAGCGGTGACGCTCGCCGCATGAATGGCCCGGCCTGTCCTTCCGGACAGGCCGGGCCATCGGCCTGTTTGCGAGTACGTGGCTGTAGCGTTCGGCCGTGGTCACGCTCTGCACACGCGCATACGATCGCATCGGACGACCAGATCGATCGAGGCACAGCGCGATGGCAGCGCAACGAATGACAGCAAACAATGAGACAGCAGTTTCTGCGCAGGCGAACTACGCCGCCGCGCTGCGTGCATTCGCGGCCGGCCCTCTCCCCAGCCCCTCCCCCAATGCGTTAGGGGAGGGGTTCAGAGAGGGGCTCACTGCGGAGGCGATCGCGGCGCTGTACCCGCTGAACGCGGTCTTCTACCTGCGGGACTATCTGCCCGCCCGCGAATATGCCGCCGCTGTGGCAACGGCCGCACGCGGTCTGGGCGATTACGACGCCGCAGCGCCTCACATCGCAGCAGTCACGAAGGCGCCGCACAGCGCCGCCCTCATACGGCTTGCTGGCACACGGGCCGACGCCACGAGCGCCGTGATCATGCTCCAGCATGTGCTCGAGATCGAGCCGTCGCTCGACCGGCCGGCCGGCCGCAGCATTCGTGCGGCCATGCGCGACCTGCTGCTTGCACTGCCCGAGGCGCCGGAACGCATCGCCTGGGCAGGCACGGCGGCCCGCGGCGGCTTGAGCGGCTGGGCGCTGTGCAACGCTCGCCCGCCGCGCGCTGGCGAAATCGCTGCCTGGGCAGGCTGCCTCGGACGACGGCCGCCGCTTGAGCAGGCGCAACAGGCGCTCGCCGGCGGCCTGCGTTTCGACGTGCTGCTTGATGCGCTGGCCGTCGCCGCGGCGCTGCGCCTGCACGCCCGTCCAGCCGAGCACGAGGCGGCAGGCCTGATCGCCGCGCACGCTGTGCGCCGCCTGACCGCGATCGCCGCCGCGCCAGCGCTGAACGCCTGGCTCGGCGTGACGGCCGCGCTGACCCCGCCGCCGGGCCGTGCGCTGCTGAAACGGCACGAACTGGCGCCAGAGCCGCAGTCGCTTGCCCTGGCCGCCGTATGCTCGGGCGAGCCGCTGCTCATCCAGACGGCCGAGGCAGCGCTGATGGAGGGCGAGGCGCTGCCGCCGGAGCTGCGGCACGCGCCGCTGGACGCGCTCGCGGCCTTGCTGCTGGCGCGCGGCCGGCTTGAGGCCGTCGGAGCGCCGCGGCAAGCCAACAAAGAACATGCGGCGTCAACCGCCGCCGCTGGAGGAACACGATGACAGACAGTACGAAGATTGATGGCACGCTGCGCGGGCGCGTGGCGCTGATTACGGGCGCCTCGCGCGGGCTGGGCGCCGCGCTCGCGCTGGAGCTGGCGCAGGAGGGCGTGCGGCTCGTGCTCGCCAGCCGCGCCGGCAGCCGCGCCGAGCTGGAGCGCGTGGCCGAGCAGGCGCGAGCGCTCGGCGCCGAGCCGCTGAGCGTCACGGCGGACGTGGGAAATCGCGCCGATGTGGAGCGGCTGGCCGCGGAGGCGCTGGCCCGCTTCGGCCGCGTCGATCTGCTGGTGAACAACGCCTCGACGCTGGGGCCGGTACCGCTGCCGCTGCTGCTGGACACGCCGGTAGAGGGCTTCCGCGAGGCGATCGAGACGAACCTCTTCGGCCCGTTCCTGCTGACGCGGGCGCTGGCCGGCCAGATGCTGGCGCGCGACGCCGGCCTCGTGATCAACGTCAGCTCCGACGCCGCGGCCGTGGGCTATCCGCACTGGGGCGCCTACGGTGTCTCCAAGGCCGCGCTCGACCAGCTCACGCGGGTCTGGGCGGCCGAGCTGGAGGGCACCGGCGTCGGCATCGCCAGCATTGACCCCGGCTCGATGAACACGGCCATGCACCGCGACGCCGAACCCGAAGAGAACCCCGAAGAGTGGACGGACCCGGCTGCGGTCGCGCCGGCGCTGGTGCTGCTGGCGCGGGCCGATCCCCGCCGGGTAAACGGCCGCCGCTTCGAGGCGCAAGACCGCGCCGCGCTCGCCGAGCTGCGCGAGCTGGCGGCACACAAGGAGGCAAGCCATGCTTAGCCTGAGCACATTAGACGGCTACGTAAGCGAAGAGATTCGCCACCTGACCGAGGAGCGCATGAATCACGATCCCACCTTCGCCCACCGCGCCGAACTTCAGCACCTGAAGCAGCCGAACAGCCCGCCAACATCAATCAAACCACCTCTTCCGCAATCTCCCCCTCTCCATGGAATGGAGAGGGGGCTGGGGGGTGAGGCCACGCCCATCCAGTTCACCCTCCCGCGCGAGCTGGAAGCCTCCGGCCCGCCGGAGCGCCGCGGGCTGCGCCGCGACCAGGTGCGGCTGATGGTGCTCAACCGTCGCACCGGCGCCACGCTGCACACGCGCTTCGACCGCATCGGCGAATCGCTGCAGGCCGGCGATCTGCTCGTCTTCAACGACAGCCGCACGCTGCCGGCGCTGCTGCCGGGCACGTTCGACGACGGCGACGCGATCGAGGTGCGCCTGGCGCGACAGCTCGATGCGAGAACCTGGGACGCGCTGCTGCTGCCGCACGGCGGCGAACATGCGGGCCGACGGATCGAGTTCCGCGCCGGGCTGCACGCCGACGTGGCCCAGCGCCGCCCCGACGTGCCCTGGCTCTGGCGGCTGCGCTTCGACGCGGCCGGTGCCGAGCTGCTGGACCGCATTTACCGCGCGGGTGAGCCGGTGCGCTACACCTACGTGCCGGAGATCCTGCCGATCGAGGACTATCAGACGGTCTACGCCGGCGAGCCCGGCTCGGTGGAGATGCCATCGGCCGGGCGGCCGTTCACCTGGGAGTTGCTGCTGGACCTGCGCCGGCGCGGCGTGCAAACGGCGTTCATCACCCTGCATACCGGCCTCAGCAGCGTGCGCGACGACGCGCTCGATGCGCTGCGATTGGGCCACGAGGAGCAGTATCACATCGGACCGGAAGCCGCCGCGGCGGTCAACGAAGCGCGAGCGCGCGGCCGGCGCGTGATCGCCGTCGGCACAACCGTGGTCCGCACGCTGGAGACGGTGGCGGACGCGGACGGCCGCGTGCAGGCGGCGGCGGGCACAACGGGACTCTATATTTCCGCCGCGCACAAGCTGCGGGCGGTGGACGGCCTGCTCACCGGGCTGCACGAGCCGCGGGCCAGCCACCTGGATCTGCTGAGCGCCTTCGTGCCGCCGGCGCTGCTCGGCCCCGCCTACACGCAGGCGCTGGCCGCCGGCTATCTGTGGCACGAATTCGGGGACGTGAACCTGATCGTGTAGATCAGCTACGATGGACGCCACCGCTACGTTGCAGACTTGCGTGAGGAGCGATCATGCTCGGCCACGTCGTGCTCACCTTCCGCGTTCGTGCTGAAGACGGTCAGTACGCCGCCTTCTGCGACGAACTCGATGTGGCCAGTTGCGGCGATACCGTGCAGGACGCCTTCCGCGCGATCGAAGACGCAACGCTGCTCTACCTGAGCGTGCTGGAAGACAACGGCGAGCGCGAGCGCGTGTTCGCAGAACGCCATGTCAACCTCCTTCCCGGAGAGCCTCCTGAAACGGGTGGCGAGGTGACCGTCCGGGCTCGGCCAGACGAATACGTCTCGCCGCACGCGGTCGCCATTCCAGCCACTGTTACGTGAACGGGCTGCCGCTGTGCTCCAGTGCGCAAGTCGTTCGTGCCCTGGAGCGCGCAGGCTTTCGCGCGTCGCGCCGGTCGGCCGGCAGTCATCAGGCGTTCGAGAGGATAGAGGATGATGGCACGCGGCGCGTTGCCATCGTAGTCCTGGGCAAGCGCGAGATCCCGCGCGGCACGTTGCGAGCCATTCTTCGACAGGCCGGCCTGACGCTTGACGAGTTCCGTTCACTGCTGAGATAGCGCCGCACTGTGCTGCTTCGAACATGCAGATGGCCATTGACGGCTCGCGGCTTGAAGCCGGCATCGTCCGCGTTATGCGGAGTCACAACAGTTTTCGCAGGCAGCGGGCTATTCAAGCAACCGCAAACGTTGATACTAATGACATCAGGCGCGGATCCTGGGCGCTTGCTGCAACGCCCGGTCCATCCGCCGGAAGCTGTGCGGCTGAGCGCCCGCGCAATGGCTTCCAGAACGCGCGCAGGGCGGGCCACCTCTTGTGGTGGCCCGCCCTGCTTTCACTCCGCCCGCCGGCTCAGCCGACCAGCCGCTCGTAGATCGTCTGCATCTCAGCGGGCGTTTCGGCCTGCACGTCTACGGCGTGCAGATCGATGCCCGCGGCCTCTTGTGCGGCCAGCCGTTCGCGCGCCGCGTCCACGGAGTCGGTGACAAAGCCGACGGCCTGCTGCATCTCCTCGCCGATCAGCGCCGTGGCCGCGCCGGCGCCGCTCTCGTCGAACGCCTTCTTGATCGCCGCCGCCTCGTCGGCGTAGCCCAGGCGCGAGACGTGCTCGTAGTAGAAGGTGCCCATGCGCGCCACGTAGAAAGCCAGGCCGCCGGCCACGCCCTGTTTCGCCCGCTCGACGTTCTTGCTCGACGTGAGCACGATGCTGCCTGGCGCCCGCACGATCAGGCTGTGCGGGTCGCGCCCGGCCGCTTTCGCCGACGCGCGGAATGCCTGCACCTCGGCCGCGACGTTTTGCAGCGGCGTCCAGATCGGCAGCCAGCCGTCGGCGATCTGCGCCGTCTGCTCCACACTCTTCGGCGTGAGCGAGGCGATATAGATCGGAATATGCGGGCGCGGCACGTCGAAACGCAAGGTGAAGCCGCGATTCAGTTTGAAGATCTTGCCGTTGTAGACCAGCTTCTCGTTGCGCATGAGCATATTGATGATCTCGACATACTCCTTCATGCGCGTCAGTGGATATTTGAAGGGTACGCCGTGAAAGTGCTCGATCACGTTGACGCCGCTGGTGCCCAGCCCAATGATCATGCGCCCGCCCGAGAGCGCGTCGAGTGTGCCGAAAGTCTGCGCCATCAGACCTGGCGTGCGCGAGAAGATGTTCAAAATGCCCGTGCCGATTTGAATCTGGCGCGTGCGCTCCACGATCTGCGTCAGCATTGGCACCGCGTCGTAGCCCCAGGCCTCGGCCACCCAGACCGAATGCACGCCCGCCTCGTCCGCGGCGCGCACACGATCGAACGCCGCGTCGCGGTCGCCGCCCGACCAGTTCACGCCGACCGAAAGTTTGAAGCCCATGATCCGCCTCCCGCACTGCCCGAGTGCCTTGATTTTGTGCAGCCGTCGCTCTGCTGGTGGTAGCACAACGGGGAGGGATGAGGGAACAGGGGAGAAGGCGAAGGGCGAAGGGCGTAGGGCGTAGGGCGAAGGATGCGGAGACAGCGAAACGCCGTTTCTTCGGTGCAGAGGGGCGGCAGTGAACGCGATCGACACTGGCTGATTACAGGGCGCAGCCGGGGAAGGCGTGGCGGGCGGCGGTGCGCAGCGGTCCGGCCTGCCTTGCCTGCTCGATACCGCGTTCGAGCGCGCCGGGGCTGGCGTCCTCGGTTTTGACCACGATCGCGCCGTTGATCACAAAGCAGCGCGGCCGGTCTTGCTCGTCGAAGGCGAGCGCAACCGTGTAGGAGGTGACCTGGTGGCTGAACATCCCGAACGTGCGGTTCGCCACGGTCCAGAAACCGCCGATCTCCGGCGTCGCCGCAAAGATCGCGTCGTAAACCGTCAGCTCTTGCGCGGTGAAGGGCACGCCGCCGAGTCGCGCCAGCAGCGGCCGCACGGCACTACCCAGCGCTGCGAATGCCGCCCGGCGACGCTCCACGCGCTCCTGCCGCGTCAGCGCCCGCGGCAGATGCGGCGCCTCGCTGCCGATCGCCTCGCGTCCTGCAACGGCCGCGACCGTGAAGATGGGATCGATTTTGGCTATGCTGGTCATCGCCATTCCGCCCTGGCGCTGCTCGATGCCGGGGAACGTGTGCCGTTCCATCGCCAGTCTATGCGCGCCGGATTACCGGGCTGTTGTTTGCCGATGACGGTTCGAAGACGTTCTCGTTGCGAAGCTGTTCTAGCATCGTTGCACGATGCCGACGGTGCAACCAACGGCGCGATCCGTGTCTGTTGCCCGCCGCCGGACGTTCGGCAACGACACCGTTCGGCGGTGTCAGGTGGCGCCGGGGTACACGTACACGGCCGGGATGCGCTACAGTGCGCAGCGGCGCGGTGCGCTTGCAACACCGGCCCGGCCGCGAGGTTGCGCTGGACGCAATGGCGTGCCGGGCCACGGGAGGCCAGGATGGCGGGGCAGATGGTCAGCTTTGCGCGGAACGGGGAGCAGACGGACGGCTATCTGGCGCAGCCGGACGACGGCGCGACCCATCCGGGCGTGGTCGTGATTCAGGAGTGGTGGGGGCTCGAACAGCACATCAAGGACGTAGCCGATCGCTTCGCCGGCGAGGGCTTCGTGGCGCTGGCGCCCGACCTTTACCACGGCGCGGTTACGAGCGAGCCCGATGAGGCGCGCAAGCTGGCGATGGGCCTTGACCGCAAGCGGGCGGCGCAGGATCTGGATGGCGCCGTCGCCTGCTTGTGCGGCATGGCGCAGGTGGCACCGAAAAAGGTGGGGGTGGTGGGTTTCTGCATGGGCGGCGGGTTGACGCTGCTCATGGCCTGCCGCAACGCGGACCTCGGCGCGGCGGCCGTCTTCTACGGCGGCAGCATCGGCTCGACCGAGCAGCTCAAGCAGTTGCACTGCCCGCTGTTCGGCGCCTTCGGCGAGCGCGATCAGGGTATTCCGCTGGAGCGCGTCGAGGCGCTGAAGAACGGGCTGCAACAGAGCGGTCAGCCGGTGGAGATCCAGATCTATGCGGGCGCGCCGCACGCCTTCTTCAACGACACGCGCCCGAGTTACCGCCCGGCGGCCGCAGACGACGCCTGGCAGCGCACGCTGGCGCTCTTCCGCCGGCAACTCGCGTAGGCCGCGCACGCCTGTGCGCCGCAGTTCGGAAGATCGGCCCAGGGGATCGGGCACACGGGAAGGGACGCTATGGATTTCAGCTTTACGCCCGAGCAGGAGGCGTTTCGCCGCGAGGTGCGCGGCTTCTTTGCCGATCTCGGGCCGATGCCCGGCTTCGGCGGCTTCGACCAGGGCGACGACACCGCGCGCGCCCGCGCCGTCGAACGGCAACTGGCGCAGCGTGGCTGGCTGACGATGGCCTGGCCCAGAGCCTATGGCGGGCAGGACGCAGACCAGCTTCAGCAGCTCATCTTTCGCGAGGAGGCGGCGATCGCCGGGGCGCCGCTGGGCCAGGGCGCAAGCGTGATCGCGCCGGCGATCATGCTGCACGGCACGGAGGAACAGAAGCGCCGCTTCCTGCCGCCGATCGCCCGCGCCGAGATCGCCTGGTGCCAGGGTTTCTCCGAGCCGGGCAGCGGCTCCGACCTGGCCAGCCTGCAAACCCGTGCCGTGCGCGACGGCGACGACTACGTGATCAACGGCCAGAAGATCTGGACCACCGGCGCCTATCGCTCGGACTGGATTCACCTGCTGGCGCGCACCGACCCGGACGCGCCGAAGCACCGCGGCATCTCCTACCTCCTCTTCGATATGAAGACGCCCGGGGTCTCCGTACGCCGGCTGACGCACCTCACGGGACGGGCAGATCTGTGCGAGACGTTCTTCGACAACGTGCGCGTGCCGGCCGGGCAAATGCTGGGGCCGGAGAACCGCGGCTGGTACGTGGCACTGACGACGCTCGACTTCGAGCGCTCGGGCATCGACCGCGTCGTCTCCGGCCAGCGCGTGCTCGATGCGATCGTCGCGTATGTGCGGCGCGGCCCCCTCCCCGACCCTCTCCCAGGGCGTTGGGGGAGGGAGAACGATTCAGCAATATCCCTCTCCCATGATGTTGAACGAAATGGGGGAGGGGCAGGGGAGGGGGTATGGACGCAGCTCGCCGATCTGCAGATCGCATTGAACGTCGGCCGGCTGCTCTGCTACCGCGTGGCGTGGATGCAGGCGCGCGGGCTGGTGCCGAACCACGAGGCCTCGATGACCAAAGTCTTCGGCTCGGAATTGAACCAGCGCATCGCCAACGCGGGCACGCGGATCATGGGTCTCTACGGCCAGCTTTACGAGGGCGAGGCGCGGGCGCCGGCCGACGGCTTCATCGCCTTCGCCCACCTGCACGCCGTGCAGGCGACGATCCTCGCCGGCACCAGCGAGATCCAGCGCAACGTGATCGCCACGCGCGGCCTCGGCCTGCCGCGGGAGTAGGGTGTTGGGTTTAGGGGTGCAGGGTATTGGGCGAAGGGCGCAGGGGCCGGCGGCGCACGACCGCACCAGCAGCTACCAGCGCAGGTTCCGCAGGCCGCTTAGCCCACCGCGCCGAGCGCCGCGATGCAGAAGATCGCGCCGCCGATGGCCGAGCCGGCAAGCAGCATGAACGCCGCGGTGCGCGCCCGGCCAGCCAACATCAGCGCCAGCACTCCCACGACGGCACACCAGACGAACGCACTCTCCGGGATGTGCAGCAGATCGGCGCGAGCGGCGAGGTGCGCCGGCTCGGTCGGCGGAAAGTGCAGCGTGAGCGTGGCCGGCCGCCCCTGGTAGCGGGCATAGACGATGACGGCGCTGAGCCAGGCAAGCAGCACACCCGCGCCGGCCAGCAGCCGCGCTCTGGCATCGCCGAACAGGCCGCCGAACCTCGCCACCCCCGTGCGCCGCAGGTCGGGCGCCACGGTCGTGTGCGTGGCGCCCGCCTCTGTCTGCGCCTGCTGCAGCGCCCGCACGAACGGCTGCACGTCGGTCACGCTGAGGCCGACGGCGCCGGAGGCGGTAACGAGATAGACGAGTTCTTCAGGCGACGTGCTGCGCGCGTATACCGCCGCCGCGCCCACCTTGCTCACCGATGCTCGCCCGACCAGCAGCCCCGGCAGGCGCAGCCCATTGACCACGGGCAGCGGCAGGTGGCGGCCCAGCACCACGCGCTCGATCGACGCCAGCGGCAGGACGTGCTCGACCAGACCCCAGCGGATCGACAGGGCGCCGCCGCGCAACTCGTAACGCAGCAGCGAGCCCGCCCAGCCCCAGTAGGCCAACAGCGCCGCCAGCGCCAGCAGCACCGCGGCAACCGTGTAGCAGAGCAGTTGCCCGAAGCTCACACGCAACGCCAGGCCGCGGGCCAGCAGAGCGACGCCGAGCACCGCCGCCAGTGCGGCAAGCAGAAGCGCGATCGCGGCGCCGCGGGTGCGCGGCGGCTGGAAAATCACGAGCGCACCGCCGCGCTGGGCTGCGGCGCGGCGACGTTCACGGGCGTAACCCAACTCGCGTAGCGCTCGACGTTGCCCTTCGCCGCCTCGAAGTAGAGCTGCTGGATCTTCTTCGTGATCGGCCCGACCTGGCCGTCGCCGATCGGCCGGTGGTCGATCTTGACGATCGGCGAGACGTGCGCCGCCGTGCCGGTCATGAAGACTTCATCCGCCACGTACAGCTCAGAGCGGTCGATCGACTGCTCCACCACCGGCAGGTTCCACTCCTGCTGCGCCAGCGTCATCACCGTGTTGCGCGTGATGCCGAGCAAGATGTTGTCGGATGACGGCGGCGTGATCAGCACGTCGTCGCGGATCATGAAGATGTTCTCGCCGCTGCCCTCGGAAACGTGGCCGTCGTGCGTGAGCATGATCGCCTCGTCGAAGCCGTTCATGTTGGCTTCCGTCTTGGCCAGCGCCGAGTTGACGTAGATGCCGGTGACTTTGGCCCGCGCCGGAATGCCGAGGTCGTCCACCCGCCGCCACGACGAGGTGCCGCAGTGCACGCCCGCATCGAAATCGAGGTAGGCGCCGAGCGTGGTGACGAAGATCAGCAGGTCGTCTTCGACGTTGTGCAGCCGCACGCCGACGACTTCCTCCGACTTGTAGACCATCGGCCGGATGTAAACGTCCTCGCGCCAGTTGCCGCGACGGCAAAGCTCGAGCGTGATCTCGGCCAGCTCTGCTTCACTGTAGGGTAGCTGCATGTGCAGGATCTTGGCGCTGTCGCGCAGCCGGCGGAAATGCTCGCGTACGCGGAACAGGTAGAGCTGCTCGTGCGCGGCGTTCCAGTTGCCGCGAATGCCCTCGAAACAGGCCGTGCCGTAGTTGAAGGCATGCGTCATCACACCGATCTTCGCTTCGGCCAGCGGCACGATCTGCCTGCGCAAATAGGCGTACGGCTCTCCCATTCCGTGGACTCCTCTCATCCTCAACGCACATGCGCGCACGCTGTTGCAATATGAAACGGTTACGAAGGCGCCGCGGCATCGGCGCGCGGCTCTCCCCGTAAGCTTGCAGATGCCCCATTATACCAACCAGCAATTTGCGGCCGGCAATGCGATTGGTTCCGCAGGTGGACCATAACGGCGCTGGGCCGCCTCGGAGCAAGCAAGATGGATCCGGAACGCCCCGCGCGTTTCCGTCTCGGCGGCGTCGAGCTGGCGATCGTCAGCGATGGCGTCTTCATGCAGGACGCCGGCGTGATCATGGGCGTGGTGCCGCGCACGCTCTGGGAGCCGGTGATCGGCACGCCGGACGCGCGCAACCTCACGCCGCTGGCGCTCAACTGCCTGCTGCTGCGCTCGCAGGGCAAGACGGTGCTGGTGGACACGGGCATCGGCGCCAGGCTGAACGAGACGCAGCGCACGCGCCATTTCCCCGGCGACTACGGCCACCTGCTGCGCCGCCTGCGCGGCATGGGCGTGCAGCCGGAAGACGTGGACATTGTGATCAACACGCACCTGCACTTCGACCACTGCGGCTGGAACACGGCCAACGTGCATGGCCGCGCGCTGCCGACCTTTCCCAACGCGACCTACTACATGCAGCGCGGCGAGTACGAGGTGGCGATGCACCCCAACGAGCGCACGCGCGGCGCCTACCTGCTCGACAACTACGCGCCTCTGGCCGAGACTGGTCAGCTTGAGCTCGTGGAGGGCGAGCGCGCGATCACGCCGGAGATCACGCTGCTGCCCACGCCGGGCCATACGGCCGACCATTGCAGCGTGGCGATCGCCTCCGGTGGCGAGACGGCGCTCTACATCGGCGATCTGGTGCAGCACGCCGCGCAGATCGAGCGCACCGCCTGGATTCCCGCCTACGACGTGCTGCCGCTCGTGACCCTGGAGACGAAGAAGGCGCTGTTCGACCGCGCCCTGCGCGAACGCTGGCTGATCATCAGCGTGCACGCGCCCTTCCCCGGCGCCGGCCGCCTCGAAGAGTCCGACGGCCGCCGCCGCTTCGTTGCCGAGCCGGCCGAGCAGGGATTTGAACCAGTGTAAGCGCATTACGGGCAGACGTGGGCGGACCGCCGCGCTGCTGCTCGCGGCTGCGCCGTCATGTGTCATGAGGGGCGGTTGTTTGGGAAGGCTCCGACGGTTGCGCTCCGCTCTGGCCGCCCCGACAGGTGATTTGGAAAGCCCCGCCTTCAGCCCCAAATCCTCCGTGTATCGATCTCCCCTTCCCCTGGTATTGGGGGAAGGGGAGATCGATACACGGAGGATTTGGGGCTGAAGG
>Ga0207416_1003667_pt1 | contig 14298 bp, 13 predicted proteins | sample PaiPotPPM11metaG_FD_184107 | JGI IMG/M metagenome (GOLD analysis project Ga0207416, IMG submission 184107) | Iron sulfur acid spring bacterial and archeal communities from Banff, Canada, to study Microbial Dark Matter (Phase II) - Paint Pots PPM... ...
GGGCGATCACTCGTTCCGGGAGTGGTCGAAGTTCGAGCCGCTGATCGGGCACAGCAGCAGCGCGCTGCTGCGCGGCCCGTTCGGCCGGATCCGCAGGCTGAAGCCGGCCCAGATCGCCGACCTGATCGAGGACGCCTCCAAGGAGGAGGAAACCGAGATCCTGGGCCAGGTCCACGCGGACCCCGAGCTCGAGGCCGACGTTTTCGAGGAACTGGACGAGGACCTGGCCAGCCGGCTGCTCGGCGCGCGCACCGACACCGAGATCGCCGACGTCCTGTCGCGGATGCGTGCCGACGACGCGGCCGACGCGATCGCCGAGCTGCCCCAGCCGCGCCGTCAGCCCGTGCTCGACCTGCTGCCCGCGGGGCAGCGCACCAAGGTGCTGACGCTGATGGGCTTCAACCCGACCAGCGCGGGCGGCCTGATGGGCGTCGACTTCCTGACCGTCCCGGGCGACGCCCGGGTCCGCGACGCGCTGGACGCGGTCGCGCGGTCCGCCAGCCTGCAACCGGAGGCACTCACCAGCGTGCACTGTATCGACGAGCGCGGCCGGCTGTGCGGGGTCGTCCGGCTGGTCTCCCTGGTTCAGTCGGACCCGGAGACACCGATCCCCGATATCTACGACGACGACCCGGTCCGGGTCGGGGCGGACACCGACGTGGTGGACGTCGCGGTGCTGATGAGCGACTACAACCTGATTACGATTCCCGTCGTAGACGAGCGACGCCAGATGATGGGCGTGATCACGGTCGACGACGTCCTCGAGGTCACCCTGCCCGATGACTGGCGCCGGCGGGAGGCCGCGCAGCCGCCCGACGCTCACCACGGGGAGGCCACGTGACCCACGAGCCGGACGGGGGCGGTGCCCCCGACTCAAGGCCCGTGGCCCACGGGCCGCCCCCGGCCCGCGGGCCCGCGCCGCGCCCCGGATCGGCCCCAAGTTCCGGATCGGCCCCAAGTTCCGGATCAGCAGCACGCCGCGGGTCCGCGCCGGCCGAGCCCCGCAACCCGGCGAGCTCGCTGGCCCGGCCGGCCGCGGCGCTCGACGACGCGCATCTCGGTGACATCGAGGGCGCGCTCGGCCGGATCCGGGTCGGCGACGAGGAGCGGGGCAACGGCTGGCGCCGTCGGCTGATCACGTTCCTGGCCATCGTCGGCCCCGGGCTCATCGTCATGGTCGGCGACAACGACGCCGGCGGGGTTTCCACCTACGCGCAGGCCGGCCAGAACTACGGCTACAGCCTGCTCTGGACGCTGCTGCTGCTGATCCCGGTGCTGGTCGTGAACCAGGAGATGGTGGTCAGGCTGGGCGCGGTGACCGGCGTCGGCCACGCCCGGCTGATCAACGAGCGGTTCGGCCGGTTCTGGGGCTGGTTCAGCGTCGGCGACCTGTTCCTGCTCAACTTCCTGACCATCGTCACCGAGTTCATCGGCGTCTCGCTAGCCCTGCGCTACTTCGGCGTCAGCCCGTACATCTCGGTGCCCCTGGCCGGCATCCTCCTCGTGCTGATCACCACCAGCGGCAGCTTCCGCCGCTGGGAGCGCTCGTTGTTCATGTTCATCGCGGTCAGCCTGGTCCTGGTGCCGTTGGCGCTGCTCTCCGGGCCGCACTACGGCCCGATCGTCTACCACCTCGTGGTGCCGGGCATTCAGGGCGGGATCAGCTCCACCGCGGTGCTGCTGATCATCGCGATCGTCGGGACCACGGTCGCGCCCTGGCAGCTCTTCTTCCAGCAGTCCAACGTGATCGACAAGCGGATCACGCCCCGGTTCATCGGATACGAGCGGGCCGACACCACGCTGGGCGCGTTCGTGGTGGTCGGCGGGGCCACGGCGATCCTGGTCGTCGCGGTGTACGCGGTGCGCGGCACCCATCTGGCCGGGAACTTCCACGACGCCCTGGGCGTGGCCAACGCGCTGCGGGCGAAGAGCTACGCGCTCGGCGCGCTGTTCGCGATCGTGCTGCTGGACGCCAGCATCATCGGCGCGGCCGCCGTGACGCTGTCCACCAGCTATGCCTTCGGCGACGTGTTCAACATGAAGCACTCGCTGCACCGCAGCTTCCGGGACGCGAAGGCGTTCTACGGCACCTATACCGCGATGATCGCGGTCGCGGCGGGCATCGTCCTCATCCCCGGAGCGCCGCTCGGACTGCTGACCACGGCGGTTCAGGCCCTGGCCGGGGTGCTGCTGCCGTCCGCGAGCGTGTTCCTGCTGCTGCTCTGCAACGACCCGGAGGTGCTCGGGCCCTGGATGAACCGGCGGTGGCTGAACGTCGCGGCCGTCGTGATCATCTCGGTGCTGCTCGTGCTGTCCGGCACCCTGGTGGTCGACACGCTGTTCTCGAGCCTCAACGCGGGCGTGACCGCGCTCAGCATCGCGGGCGGGATGGTCCTCGTCGCCGCGGTGGCGTTCGGATGGCTCCGGCTCACCAGGTCCCGCCGCCCGCCGCCGTCTCCGCACCCGGCCCGGGGCATGTCGCAGGCGGAGCGTATCAACTGGCGCATGCCGCCGCTGGCCCTGCTCAAGCCGGTGCAGTGGTCGACCGGGACGAAGCTCGGCGTGCTGACGCTGCGGGCTTACCTGGTGATCTCGGTCCTGCTGCTGATCGTCAAGGCGGTCCAGATCGGCGGCGGCTAGCCGCGGATTACCGCCTCGTTGGCCCGCGGCGCGCGGATACGACAGTATGAGGCGTCGATCACAACTGCCGCCGGGAGGTCAGCGTGGCACGGCATCCACTCATCGGCTACCTCATCTGGGCGGTCCTTTTCGGCGCCATTTTCGCCTGGGAAGGTCTCGGCCTGGCGCAGGTAACCGGCGTTCCCACCCTGAGCGATACGTTCCGGGTGATCATGCGCTATCCGTTCGGCCGCTGGGCGCTGTTCGCGCTCTGGCTGTGGCTCGGCTGGCACTTCTTCATCCGTGGCTGGCACTTCCTGCTGCGGGCCTGAGCGAGAACCGACGTGCTGTCGATGGTGCCGCCGCCCGCGCTGGCCGCCTCGGCGGACCGCCAGGCCCTGGTGCCGATGGTCGCCGGCTACCTGATCCTAATGGCGGCCCTGGCTTTCGGCCTGTGGCGGATGTACCGGCCGGGGGCCAAGCCGCGTATCAGCCGGCCGCTGGCGGGCCAGGGCGCCGCCCGGCCGGGCGCCGGTCCGGCCGTCGCCTCGCCGGAGGCCGGCCAGGCTGATGGACCGCCGCCCGGCGCGCAGCCGCCGGCCGCCCCGCCCGCGGGCCGGGCGCGCAGCGGCCGGGCCATGATGGCGCGGATGGTGATCAGCACCGTGGCCGGCGGCTACGTGCTGCTGATGGCGACCGTGGTGGCCTACTACTACGGGGTCGCGCGGGTCGCCGGCAACTTCCTGGAGAGCGCGGTCACCGGCCCCTTGCTGCTGGTCGGGCTGACCACGCCGCTGTACGCGGCCGCCTCCTGGCTGACCGAGCGCCGCTGGCGGCACCGCCCCGGCCGCCCTGGGTCGATGGGCCATCGACCCGAATAGATTGCGGTCCATGGCCCATCGACCACGATGGGGGTGCGGCGGCCCAGGCGGGCGGTCAGTGGTGGGCCACGGCGAGCTGCACCGCGACCAGGATCGTCGCCACGGCGAGGTAGGACCGCAGCACCGACAGGCCGATCTTGCGGCCGAGCGGCACCGCCGGGCGCCGCAGCAGGGCCAGGGGCGGCATCCGCCAGTTCTCCCGGTCGCTGCGGTCGATCACGGCGCCCGGGCCGCCCCGCCGAAGCCGGCGGACCGCGAGGCCGGCCCCGAGCAGCGCCGCGGCCGCGACGCAGCCGATCAGGATGACCAGGATCTGCCGTGCGCTCAGGCCCGGGTCGATCACCGACGCGGTCAAGACGACCGACAGCGCGATCAGGACCGTGACCACGGTGCCGGTGAACACGTTGGTCCGGGCGCCGTTGACCCAGGGGCCGAGCACCTCGGAGTCGTTGCAGAGCAGCAGCAGGTACACCGCGGCGGACGGCAGCAGCACCCCGGCCAGGGCCTGGACGCCCTCGGTCAGCAGCCCCAGCGGGGACCCGGGGATCAGCACCACGGCAGCCGCGGTCAGGACCAGGCCGCCGTAGATCGCGTAGAAGCCCTTGGCGCCCTTCACCCCGCGGTGCAGTGAGTGCTTGAGGCCGAACACGTCGCCGAGCGCATAGGCCGAGGACAGCGAGACCGCGAACGCGCCGATGATCGACGCGTCCAGCAGCGCGATGGCGAACAGCACGCCTGCGATCCGGCCCGCGTGCGCCTGCAGCCCGGCGGCCAGCCCGGCCGCGTCGCTGAAGTGGCCGAAGCCGTGCGTGCCGGCGAACGCCGCGGCGGTGAAGCCCATGACCGCCCCGGCCCCGACGATCACCACGACGATGCCGATCCACAGGTCGGCCTTCTCGTACTTGATGAACCGCGGCGTGATCCGCTTGTCGATCACGTAGCTCTGCTGGAAGAACAGCTGCCAGGGCGCGACCGTGGTGCCCACGATGCCGATGACCAGCAGCATCACCGTGGCGAGGTGGCCTGACCCGCCCGGCATGACCGGCGTGACAAAGCCGCGCGCCATCTGCGACGCCCCGGGGTGGGCCAGGAAGTAGATAGGGATCAGCAGCAGCGAGCCCCCGCACAGGCCGATCGCCATCCGCTCGAACCGCCGGAAGCTGCCGGTGAACGCGGCCCCGATGATGACCAGCGAGGCCAGCGCCACCGCAATGACCTTGGGCACGCCCAGGTAGCCCGCGGCCAGCGCGACGCCGATGAACTCGGTGATGATCGTCAGCGCGTTCAGGATGAACAGGTCAACGACGCTGAACGCGCCCCAGAACTTGCCAAAGCGCTCCAGGATCAGCCGGGCGTGGCCGACCCCGGTGACCGCGCCCAGCCGCAGCACCATCTCCTGGTTCACGTACAGCACCGGCACCAGCAGCAGCAGCGTCCAGAGCAGGTGCGTGCCGTAGTTCTGCCCAGCCTGCCCGTAGGTCGCGAACGCGCCGGCGTCGTTGTCGCCGACCATCACGATCAGGCCCGGGCCGACGATCGCCAGCAGGGTCTTGAGGTGGGCTGAGCGGCCGCGGCGAGATGCGGTGTCGTCCAGCCGGATGGTGCCCAGCGCGCCGCGGATGTCGCCGGTGTGCTGGGTGTCGAGTACCGCGTCGCGGCGGTCCAGGGTGGCGGTCATGGTGGTCCTCCCTCCCCCGGTCCCGGGGTGTTCTGGGAGGCACACGGCAGCCGTCCGCGCTGCGCGCAGTGCGCATGCAGGAGGTTAGAACGCTAATTAACCGCGCGGGGGAGGACGGTTACCGGGTGCCGGAAGAATGCGGGCGTGCGTGGGTTCGGGGCCGATGATGGCCCGGGCTACTGTCCATGTCCCGCCTCCTTCCGGCCGTGACACACGGGGGTGTCGGTAACCAGCACAGTGCCTTGAGCACAGGGAAAGGCGTCCCGAGCAGAAGCCCGGCGCGCACCCCTACTCGTCAGAGCTTTGGCACGACACGACGTAGCGCCCGGGTGCCGGCTCTGCCGCAAAAACATGTGCACCGCATGCGCAGCCACTTCGGGTCACCCCTTAGGCCGGGGAGACCTGTCCTGACCCTGGGCGTCTCTCGACGTCGTCGGATCAGTGGCCTGTGTTCGTGTCGACGCCTCACCGAACGAGGTGCCTTGCAAACGTTATGCAGTGTAGGCGCTACTGCGGGAAGCCGGCAAACCCCGGGACTGTGCGTTTCGTCACCCGCCCGTGGTTACCCGCCCGTGGTTACCCAACCGTCCCGCTGGCCCGCAGGGCGGCGATCTGCTCGGGCGTGTGGCCGAGGGCGGCCAGGACCGCGTCGGTGTCGGCCCCGGGACGCGGCGGCGGCGACGGGGGGCCGGCCGGCGACCGGCCGAACCGCGGCGCGGGAGCGGGCTGCGCCAGCCCGCCGACGTCCGCGAACGCGCCGCGGGCCGCGTTGTACGGATGCCCGGGGGCCTCGGCCGCGGTCAGCACCGGCGCCACGCACCCGTCCGAGCCGGCGAACACCGCCGCCCACTCGTCCCGGGTGCGCGTGGCGAAGACCTCGGCGAACCGGGCTCGCAGCACGGGCCAGCCCGCGCGGTCCAGCTGCGGCGGCAGGCCGGCGCCGGAGAGCCCGAGCCCAGCCAGCAGCGCCGCGTAGAACTGCGGCTCGAGCGCCCCGACGGCCACGTAGCCCCCGTCGGCCGTCTGGTACGTGTCGTAGAACGGCGCGCCGCCGTCGAGCAGGTTGACCCCCCGCGCGTCCTGCCAGCCGCCGGCCGCCCGCAGCCCGTAGACGAACGAGGTCAGCAGCGCGGATCCGTCCACCATGGCCGCGTCGACCACCTGGCCGAGCCCCGAGCGTTCCCGCTCGAGCAGCGCGGCCAGCACGCCCAGCGCGAGCAGCATGCCCCCGCCGCCGAAGTCCCCGAGCAGGTTGACCGGCGGGACCGGGCGCTCCCCGGCCCGGCCGACCAGCGACAGCGCGCCGGAAACCGCGATGTAGTCGATGTCGTGCCCGGCGGTCGGCGCGAGCGGCCCTTCCTGGCCCCAGCCGGTCATCCGCCCGTACACCAGCCGAGGGTTACGCTCGGCGCAGACCTCGGGGCCGAACCCCAGCCGCTCGGCCACCCCCGGCCGGAACCCCTCCACGAGCACGTCCGCGCCCTCGATCAGCCGCAGCAGCAGCCCGAGTCCCTCGGGGTCCTTGAGGTTGATCCCCGCCGACCGGCGGCCCCGGGCCAGCGGGTCGGACGGGGCGGGCGCCCCGGGCCCGCAGCGTTCGACGCGGTCGACCCGCAGCACGTCCGCGCCCAGGTCCGAGAGGATCATGCAGCCGAACGGGCCCGGCGCCAGGCTGGCGATCTCCACGACCTGGACCCCGGTCAGCGGCCCCATCCGCCTCGCCTCCCTCTCGTTCAAAGAAATTTAGATTCCGAACGCTCCGGCCTCGGGCGGCCGTGTCCGGCCGAGCCTGATCGCAGCCTAACGCCGGCGGTGGCCGGGGCCGGGGCGGTTACTGGCCGTCGCCGAGCAGCAGGGCCAGGGTCGGGCAGGCCGCGACCGCGCGGCGGGCGTGCGGGATCAGTTCGCGCGGCACCGGGCCGGGAGCGACGAGCGGGTAGCCCCACGGGTCCTCGGTGATCAGCTCGGGCAGCAGCTCGATGCAGAGCCCGTGCGCCTCGCAGGCGATCGGGTTGACCCGAAGGCTCGGGCCGGGCCTGGTCTTCGGGCTCATCGCGGGCTCCCGGGATCGGGCCAGGTGAAGCCGGGGGCCGGCAGCACGGGCGGGCGGCGGGTGCGGGAGCACGGGCCGGACGAGCCGTGCTGTCGCACCTCGGGCCCGAACGTCCGCAGCGCGCTGGCCACGAACGCCGCCGTCCCGTCCGGCAGGTGGCAGGCGCCGCGCCGGGCCACCAGCCCCAGGAGCTGCTCGACCCAGCGCAGGTCCCGGGCGTCGGGCCGGCCGAAGGCGAGCTGGCCGAGCGTTTCGGCCACGGCGGGCAGGCCGTTCAGGCAGGGCCCGCACTGCCCGGCGCTCTGGCTGGCCAGGTAGCCCGCGATCCGGGCCGTCTCGGCGAGCCCGCAGGCCGACTCCGGCAGCACGACCAGCACGCCCGGCCCAAGCGCCGCGCCGGCCGCGCGCAGCGCCGGATCGCTGACCGGGACGCCCAGTGCCTGGGGCAACGGAAGCCAGCCGCCGAAGTACCCGCCGGCCAGGACCGCCTGGGGTGGCTCGGACGGCCCGCCGGCCTGGCGCAGCAACTCGCCCACCGGCATGTCGAGCGCGATCTCGTAGACGCCGGGCCTGCGCACCGCGCCGCTGACGGTGACCAGCGCGGACCCGGCGGCGGCGGTCCCCAGCTCGCGGAACCACCCGGCGCCGAACCGGGCGATCAGCGCGATGTGCGCGAGCGTCTCGACGTTCTGCACCAGCGTGGGCCGCCCGTGCGCCCCCTTCTGGAACGGGCGCGGCGGGGTAAACGTTGGCTTGGGCGCCCCGCCGTTCAGGTGGCTGATCAGCGCGGTCTCCTGGCTGGCCACGTACCCGCCGGAGACCGCGACGAGCTGGATCGGGACCCGGTTCAGCCCGCCCTGCTCGCGTTCCCTGACCGCGGCGGACAGCTCGCGGGCCAGTTCGCCGTCCCCGGCGTGCAGGCTCAGGTAACCGCGCGTGGCCCCGATCGCCTCGGCCGCGAGCGCGATCCCGTCCAGGACCAGGTGCGGCGCGCGCAGCAGCAGCATCCGGTCCTTGCCGCTGGCCGGCTCGGACTCGGTGCCGTTCGCGATCAGCACCGTGCCGACCTGGCTGTGCAGCGGCCCGGCCCGGCGGCCGGATTCGGCGACCGCGCGCATCTTGCGCCCGGCCGGGAAGCTCGCGCCGCCGCGGCCGGTCAGCCCCGACCGCTCCACCTCGCCGATCAGCCCGGCGGGCAGGCCGGTGCCGCCGTCGTTCGCGCCGCCGTCATCCGGACCGCCCGGCGCGTCGCGGAACGGGACCGGCCCGTAGCGTTCGATATGGTCGCCCAGTGACAGCGGGCCGCCCGCCGGGATGAGCCGCGGCAGCCCCGGTGGAGGCAGGGCCCGGCCCGTCGCTCCCGCGGGGCTGATGGCCCCAGTGGCGCTCACCGGGGGCCGCCGGCGGGGCGTGAGTTCGCCGGGACGCCGCCGTTGATGAGCTGAGACGGGGTGCCTGCCCGCCGGGCCCAGCCCGGCTGGAGCGGTCCCGCGGTCAGCCAGGCGCCGCCCGCGATGAGCGTGAGCAGCAGCGCGAGCGCGCCGAGCAGGCGGGCGGCGGCGTGTGACGGCCAGCCGTAGCCCAGGCGCCAGGCGGTCAGCGCCGCGATCAGCGCGACGCAGGCCACGGTCAGCCCCAGCACCCAGCGCACCGGGGTATCCGAGCCGGTGCCGAGACCGTGCAGCACCGCGACCGGCCAGCACAGGTACGAACTCCAGTGCACCAGCCGCCAGGACCGGTAGCTCATCCTGGTCCGGACCAGGCTGGTGACGGTCAGCGCCAGCATCAGGTCGAAGGCGATCGCGCCCAGGCCGAGCCACAGCGGCCGGTAGGCGGAGATGAACGGGATCACCACGTCCTGCACGTGGACCGGGGCGTAGCTGTCGGCCAGGGTGGTCGCGACGTGAATCGCGGTGAAGGCCAGCGCGAGCAGCGAGGCGTTCCGGTGCAGCCCGGCGGTGACGAACCGCGGCCAGTCCGCCCGCTGGTAACGGACCGAGGACAGCAGGCCCAGCGCCATGCTCGCGGTCAGCAGCACCAGTGCGACCAGACCGGTGGCCCGGGTGGTGTACCACAACGGCGTCGAGGAGTTGATCACGAGGGCGCCGGGTGTCGTCGCGCCGGAGGCGCGCAAGACAAGCACCGCCGCCGGCACCGCGACGAGCGGCGCGGTCACGCTTCCTCGGCCGGGACGGGATCGCGCGGCCAGCCCGCGGTGGTCTCGACAGACCCGTCCTCCCGGACGAGGCGGGCGGGCAGGCCCGCGTCCCGCAGCCAGGGCAGCGCGGCCGCGCTGCGGATGATCGCCGCGGTGCTCGCGGTGTTGGCGTCGACGCAGCTCGCCGCGGCCACGCTGACCGTCCGCCAGCACGACTGGACGGGCCCGCCGGTGGCGGGGTCGATGATGTGGTGCACCCGCCGGCCGGCGACGGCCCAGGTGCGCACGGTCGTGCTCGAGGTGGCCAGGCCGCCGGACCGGATCGTCACGGTCTGCCCCGGGGCCTGCGGGCCGGCGGCGTGGTCGTCGGTGACCCGCACCCGCCAGCCGTCGGCGGGCGGCGGCCCCGCGACCGCGATGTCGCCGCCCAGGCTGACCAGGACGCCGGAGCCAGCCTGCGTCGCGATGAGTTCCGCGCACCGGTCGGCCGCCCAGGCCTTGGCTGTCGCCCCCAGGTCGAGCTGCGCGCCGTCCGACAGCTGGGCCAGCCGGCGCTTGCGGTCCAGCCGGACGTTGCGCCAGCCGGGTATGCGCGTCTTCGCCCGCGGCCGCTGCTGGGCCGGCTCGCCCGCGGCTTGCAGGACCGCGAAGTCGCGGTCGTACCCGATCTCGACCAGGGCCTGCCCGCAGGTCGGGTCGACGTCGCCGCCGGTGAGCCGGGCCGCGCGCAGCGCGGCCTCGAGCAGGTCGGCGAACAGGTCCGTGACGCTGGTGACCGCCCCGTCCGCCGCGTTCAGCCGGGAAAGCTCGGAATCCGGGCGGAACCGGCTGCAGGCCCGGTCGACGGCGGCCAGCTCGACATCGGCGATGCCCCGGGCGGTCTCCAGCCAGTCCGGGTCGCTGACCAGCAGGGTGGCCGTGGTGCCGAACACGCTGAACGTGTCGGTGCCGACGGAAAGGATGGTCACGAGGCTCCCGATGTCACCTGGCCCGCGCCGTGGGCGGGAGCCGGAGGCTGGTTCGGGACCACGATCGCGTGAGAACCAGAGGTGCCGCCGCCCCGCGTGGCATGGGCGGCATGGTGTCCGAAGGCGACCGCGATCAGCGCCGAGCACACTACGCCGGCCGCGCCGGCCCGCCAGGTGAACCGGCTGATCCGGCGGATGCCGTCGTCGCGTGCGGCAGCAGCGAAGCGCACGTCGTCCCGGCGCATAGCGCGATCCTTCCTCTTGCCCAGGCCCGACGCCCCCGGACGCACGAGTCCCGGCATCCAGCATGCCGACCATACCTTGGGAACGCCTCTGAGCGCGGTCCCGGTTCGCTCCAGGGTCCGTCGCGGCCGTTCCCCTCCTTTGTACCTGGCCGCGAGCGCGGGCGAGCCGCGGCCGTGCTGGCGCGCCGGCCGCGCGGCTGGTTGACTTTCACGACATAAACCCGTCTTCTGCTCGTTGTCACGAAATCCCCCGCTGGTCGCGCCGACGCGGGAGACTCGGCCCGACCAGCCCGGATAACCCAGCACAGTCGGAGGTCGTCATGAACGAGAAGGGCAACTCGGCGGGCGGACCGAGCAGGCGCGGGCTGCTGAAGGCGGGATTAGCAGCAGGCGCCGTGGTCGGGACCGGCGCGTGGAGCTCGGCGGGCGGGCCACCGGGCTGGCGGCATCACCGGCTGCGCCAGCCGGGGTCGCTGCCGTTCCCGGAACTGCCGATGGGCACCGACACGATCCCGCAGATCGAGCACATCGTCGTGCTGATGATGGAGAACCACTCCTACGACAACCGGCTGGGCATGCTCTGCCGCCCCGGCGCCGACGGCTTCCGGATCGGCCGTAACGGGCTGCCGCTGGCCACCAACCCGTACGCGAACGGCGACATCCAGCACGCGTTCCGCATGCCCACCACCTGCCAGCTCGACGGCTTCCCGGGGCAGGACTGGCTGGACAGCCACGTGCAGTACGCGAACGGGCGCAACGACGGGTTCGTCGAATCCGGCAGCGGCCCGGTCTCGATGGGCTACTGGGAGCAGGCCGACCAGCCGTTCTACTACTCGCTGGCCTCGGTGTTCCCGATCGCCGACCGCTACTTCTGCTCGGTGCTCGGCCAGACCTACCCGAACCGGCGCTACCTGATCTCGGCCACCTCGATCGGGCAGGTGAACGACACGCTGCCCAACCTCACCGACTACCCGGCGGGCGGCACCATCTTCGACAAGGTGGCCGCGGCCGGGCTGACCTGGCGGGACTACTACACCGACCTGGCCACGACCGAGCTCTATCCCGAGCTGTACCTGAAGCACAAGGGCACGAACGTCGTGCCGATCGCGGACTTCTTCACCGACGCGGCGGCCGGGACGCTGCCCAGCCTCTGCCTGGTGGAGCCGAACTACTCGACCCAGTCGGAGGAGAACCCGGAGAACATCGTCTCGGGCGAGGCGTTCGCCGCCTCGGTCATCGACGCGGTCATCAACGGCCCGGCCTGGGGCAGCACGCTGCTGGTCTGGACCTACGACGAGCACGGCGGGTACTTCGACCACGTGCCGCCGCCCCGCGCTCTGGCTCCCGACGACATCCCCCCGGCCGTCCCGGCCGGGGAGTCCGCCTACGACGGATTCCACCGGTACGGCTTCCGCGTGCCCATGGCGATCGTCTCGCCCTGGGCCCGGCCCTGGTACGTCTCGCACCGGGTCTACGACCACACGAGCATCTGCGCGCTGGTCGAGGCCAAGTGGAACCTGCCCGCGATGACCCTCCGGGACGCGAACGCGGGGAACCTGCTGGACATGGTCGACCTGCGCTGGCCGGCGTTCCTGCGGCCGCCGCGGCTGGCCAAGCCCCTGCTCGACACCGATCCCAGCGCGCTGTCGTGCAACAAGACCGGCCCGGGCACGATCCCGCCGCCCGGCTCGGTCTCGCCGCCGCCGCACTGACTCTCGGCTGGGCCCGGCCCCGGGCCGGCGCCGGCGGTCAGCCGCCGGCGCCGGCGCTGGCCGGGCCCTCGGCGCCCGGCGGGCCGGAGTCGGCGAGCCGGGCGAACGCCTGCAGGTTGGCCAGGCTCTCGCCCCGCTTGACCCGCCAGGCCCACTCCCGGCGGATCGAGGAGGCGAAGCCGAGTTCCAGCGCCGGGTCGAAGTTCTCGTCCGAGTAGCTCAGCACGCAGCCGAGCACCCGGTCGATCTCGCCGGTCGAGATCGAGTCCAGCGGCAGCCGCCCGACCAGGTAGACGTCGCCCACCGGGTCGAGCGCAAAGTGAACGCCGTACATGCGCCCGTTGCGTTCCAGCAAGAATCTATAGAACGCCGCATGGTTCTCGTCCGGCTGACGGCAGAAGAACGCCTCCACGTGCAGGCTGTGCGCGCCGGCGATGAGCCAGGTCATGGTGGCCAGCTTGTGCTGCCCCTCCAGGCGCACCAGATAAGCGCCCGGCCGCGCTGACTCGTAGCCGACGCCCAGCTCGGCCAGGGCCGACTCCAGGGCGCGGCTCGCCGGGTCCGGCTCGGTCAAGAGCCCACCGCCTGGGTGGCCTCGGACATGGCCCCCGAGTACAGGTTCAGCAGCCGGTCCACGGTCACGCTCCAGCCGAACCGGGACGCGTGCTCGCGCGCCCCGTGCGACAGCCGGGCCAGGGTCGCGGGCTGCGCGATCAGGTCCTGGACGGCGCGCGCGTAGCGGGCCGGGTCCCGGGAGTCGACCAGCACCCCGGACACGCCGTCGGCCACCGCGGTGCGCAGGCCGCCGACCGACGCGGCCACCACGGGCGTGCCGCAGGCCTGGGCCTCGACCGCCACCAGGCCGAACGATTCGGACCGGGACGGCACCATGACCAGCGTCGCGGCGCGGTACCACTCGGCCAGCTCGGGCTGGGGGCAGGGCGGCTCGAGCCGGACGAGCCCGGAGATGCCGAGCGCCGAGGCCAGCTCGACCAGCCCGTCCGGGTCGGCCCGGCCGGTGCCGCTGGGCCCGCCCACGAACGCGACCCGCAGCCGGCCGGCCAGACCGGGATCATCCCGGATCATCCGCGCCGCCGCGTGCAGCACCACGTGCGGGGCCTTGAGCGGCTGCATCCGCCCGGCGAACACGAGCACGACGGCGTCGGAGGGCAGGCCGAGCCGCTGGCGGGCCGCGGCCCGCGACCCGGGCTGGAACACGGTCAGGTCGACCCCGGGGTTGATGGTCCGGACCCGCGACGCCTCGGCGTCGTAGAGCCCGATGAGCTGCGCGGCCTCGTCGTCGGTGTTCGCCACCAGGCGGTCGGCGGCGGCGACGACCTCGGCCTCGCCGCGGATCCGGTCCTGCGGCTCGGCGGTGTCACCCGCGGCCAGCGCGGCGTTCTTCACCCGCCCCAGGGTGTGCATGGACTGCACGAACGGCACGCCCCAGCGTTCCTTGGCCACGGCGCCGACCTGGCCCGACAGCCAGTAGTGCCCGTGTACCACGTCGTAGCGGCCCGGCGCGTAGGCGGCCTCGGCGCGCAGCACCTCGAAGGTGAAGTGACACAGCTGGGCGGGCAGGTCAGCCTTGTCCAGGTCCTCGAACGGCCCGGCCGTCACGTGCCGCACCAGCACGCCGGGGGCCAATTCGGCCACGGGGGGTACCGAGCGGGAGACGGCGCGGGTGAAGATGTCGACCTCCACGCCGCGGGCCGCGAGGCGCTTGGCCACCTCGACGACGTAGACGTTGAGTCCGCCCGCGTCCCCGGTTCCGGGCTGCTCGAGGGGCGACGTGTGGACGCTGATGGTCGCGATCCGCCGGGGCAAGCGTCGCGGCACGGGCATGCACCTCCGGCACTGGTCAACCCCGGGCCGCGGCATCCTGTTCCCGCTGTGCTTGCCTCGGGGGGACGACCCCCCAGACCCCCCCGCGCGCCATCCGCTCGGGCCAGCCTTCGGCCGGCCGCGATGCTGGCCTCGGGGG
>Ga0207416_1003669_pt1 | contig 14295 bp, 9 predicted proteins | sample PaiPotPPM11metaG_FD_184107 | JGI IMG/M metagenome (GOLD analysis project Ga0207416, IMG submission 184107) | Iron sulfur acid spring bacterial and archeal communities from Banff, Canada, to study Microbial Dark Matter (Phase II) - Paint Pots PPM... ...
GTTGATATAGAACCATTGTTTGGCCCCGACAAAGCCATGATCCGAGACGACGAAGAGCATATCTTCGGCAGTCAGGCGGCTCAAAACTCGTCCCAGGGCGTCATCGAGCAGGCGGAAATATCTCGTCGCTTCATGGCTGAACGTCATGAGTTCGCCCCAGAGCCGGTGTTGCAGACGATCCGGGCCAACGTAACACAGAAAGGCGAAGTCCCACTCGTGTTCGGACAACAGGTGTTCTTGCAGGCGCATCCGCTGCTCCGTCATTGCCAGCACATCAGCAACGGTGGGATGCGCCATCCTTTGCGGGCCTGTTCCCTGGGGACGATATTTGGGCTGCAAATCGATCCAGTAATCGGGTACCGCCCGGTAAATTTCTTGTTTCAAGTGATTGGGAAAAGTGAAAGGAGATGCTGCGCCAGGGGTCAATAGCCCGCTGATCATCACTCCATTCACAGAATCGGGCGGATACGTCGCCGGCACATTCAAAACGATGACGCGCTTGCCATACTCGCTCAGAATATTCCAGATGGCTTTCCCGCCTTTCCGGCGCGTAACGACCCTCGAATTGAGGCCGGACAGCGCAGTATCGAACTCCCAGAAATCGAAGACGCCATGTTTGGCGGGTTTCAGACCAGTCACCAGCGACATCCACGCGGGCGGCGTCACGGACGGTACGGACGAGATAAAGTCGGCCACCACACCCTCTCGCTGCAAACGGGCAAAGTTGGGTAAATCGCCGCGCTCGATCAACGGCTGTAAAATCCGCCAGCTCAGGCCATCTACGCCGAAAATAACGCATCGCATATCGATAACCCCCCTTTGCTTCGCCAGTCTATGGCAACAGTATGCCTGGCCTATTCTTTCTTACCACCGAATTTAGCGCGCACAGTATCGAATACAACGAGGTCTTCCGGGCTAAAACGCAGCAGCACGAGGACCAGGAGATACGCGGCGGCAAAGGGCAGAATTAAATCCAGGGTTCCAAATAGAGCCAGGTGTCCGTACCCCACCCTGACAAACCGCAGCAGCAGCATACCAACTCCTGATGCCGCCGCGCCCGCGACCACCGGCTTTAAGAAATCCCAGCGATAGGGCTGAATGCTCATCGTCCAATAGACCGTGATCAGGCCCAGGACGTCAAAGACAATCACACCTGATGCCGCCGCTATCGCAGCGCCAATGATCGTAAAACGCGGGACGAGCAAGAAGGCCAGCCCAACATTGATCACAATTGAGATCAGCGTATTTGCCAACACCAGTCGCGCTCGCCCCGTCATTGCCAGAATCTGCCCCACGAGACCGGCTCCTGAGTCAACCAGGTTGCCGAAAGATAGAATGATCAGGACGCCGCCGGCGGCTATATATTGTTTTCCGAAGATCCCCATGATGGCATCGTGAAAGATAAGGCAGCACAGGAACATAGGCAGGCTCAGAGAAAATGACCATTTCGTCACCACCTGGAACATATTTGTCAGTTGCTTATGCTGGCCGCGTGTATGATATTCGGCGATAACGCTTGAAAAAATCACGCTGATCGCTATTTCCGGCATCACCACCAAGAGCGTTACGCGATCGGCGGCCCCATACAGGCCAACCAGCGCGGGAACAGTAAAAGCGGCGAGAAACAGGATATCGGTAGAGTTCAGCAAATTGCGAATGACCGAATTGAAGAACATGGGGAAGGAAAACAGCATCCACGTCTCTGGCTCATAGCGAGCGAAAGGCGAGCGAAGCTTGCTGACTGCCTTGCCCAGCAAGAGTTGCCCGGCGATGGTTGAAGCGAGATAGCCGCAGACCGTGGCGAAAATCAAACCATCCAGGCGCAGGCCGCACTGGTAGAACACGCCAATCAAGATGAGTGTGAGAACAGGTTGAATCAGCCGATCGACAAAGACTTTCCGTTTGATCGCTCTGAGCGCCTGCAAGCCGCTGGCAAGCACGAATTGCAGCGCGATAAGCGGAATAAGGAGCGCCGTTTCCTTGAGCGGGATATCGTACAAGGCGCTATGAAAGAGCTGATACGCCAGGGCGCTGGAAAAGAGATAGAACAATACACCGCACGCACAGCCAAAAAGAAGCGTCACCCATACCGCGAAGCGCGCTACTCCGGCAGCGAGACTACGCTGGCCTTTCACGCGATAAATAGAGAGGAAGCGGAGAATCGCGCTGTCGAGACCTAGCCTTGCCGCACTTCCGACGATGGTCGCGGAGGTGGAAATGGCGACAAAAATACCGTAAGAGTTCTGCGAAACAATATGGGTCATGATAATGTTGATGGCATAGCGCAGGATACCGGAGAACATGTCGCCGCCTCCAGCAATAAGCGCGCCATTAGCGGTACTGGCGATGACGTTCCGTTCTTCGGCGCGCGCGTGCTTTTCGGGTGAAGCCGCCACTTGATACAGGGGCATAGTGGACAGGCAAGTGATATCTTCCGCGAAAGTATTGATGAAGATATCCTGCCGCGGTCCAGTCTCTTTGCCGGGTTGTATGATGAACAGCGACTTTTTTGCCGGCTTTGACGGCAAGGACAACTTTGGTATCGCGAGCTGGAAAGCATCATCCCGTTCATGCTCACCGGCGGCAAAACTCCTCTTGTGCGGGCGTTCCATGACGTTCCTCTCACCGCGAATAAGTTGTGCAGGGCGTTTCCGGCTGAATCCTTAGCCGAGGTAGCCAAGCGCGCGCAGACGATCGACGATCAGCCCCTCATCCTCTGCTGAGAGCGCGCTCTCAGCATCGCCAACTCGCTCGACGGGAGTTTGCCGGCAATACGCCTTTGTGAACATGGACGTGATAATAGTGCCGTCAACATTCACCGGGATAGACTGCCCCAGCAGGTATAGCATACTGGGCATTACGTCAAGCAGTGACGCGGTTCCAGAGAAGCCGCTCGCGAGGCCGGGGCCGATAGCAAGCAGGCGGCCATAGGGCGGCTGTTCCACGGCGCTGACTGGCGATCCGCTGCGGCGCATACCTGTGCCGTCAAAATCCAGTTGCCTTGCCCTTGGAGAGGCCGCATATCCGGGACGATACGCGACGATAAGATCAGGAGCCTTGAAGAGATAGTCGCCGTGGTAAGCTTCTTCCTTCCTCAACACCCGTTCAACTACCGGCTCGTGGCTATCGGGATCAAGCCATCCTGTACGTAGTTCGTCGATCAAAGCGTCACAAACTTCCTGGTACTCATGATGGGAACTGACGCATCCCTGCTGCTCGCGCCCGCGCAGGTTAACCCAGATCTGACCCTGCCCCAGGCCATACGCGAGCGTTTCATGCCAGACAATATCATCCCGGCAGCGGGACTCACCCACCTCTAACAGGCCAACATCCGCTAAAAAGTCATTACTATTCACCAGCGTGTGCGGTTCCGGCCTACATACATCTGTCAACACAAGCAGATGAGTCTCCGGGTTCTTCATATTGCGGCAGTGCTGCACAATTGTCTCAAGGCTATGCTCGTCGGCAGCGCGCGCATCGAAACGTACAATTGCGCAGTCATACGGCTGCTCTGCCAGGGCATAAAGAGCGCCTGCGTCTCGCGCTTCTAGAAAAATGACCGGCGATTTCCGCGCGCGCAGTATATCTGGCAGGAGATGCCCCAGAGCTCCCTCAGGCATACCCTCCTCTGCACGCGCTGCATACGCCTCCGGATAGGTAGCATCAAAGCGTCCCAACTTTCCCGCTCCCATGCCCGTCAATGTCTGGTAGTAGCAAACGCTCTTTTCCACCAGAGGAAGCGGCGTCAAGCGTATATCCACGCCTTCTTGCGCCAGTTCCGCCAGGCCAGGAACCGCTGATAGCATTTCCGGGTTGACACCTTCAAGCCATAGGATACAAGCTGAATTTTTCATCATGAGAAAAGCTCCTGCAAGCGGCAAACATATCTCCATTCGCCTTCTTCAACATTTCGATCATTTAGAATCGCTAAATCATCAGTCAGATTATACTAAATCTTAATGATGTAAATATTGCAAATCGGTTGTGATATGGTTAATATTACGTATTTTTGATAGAGATTTCTTAATCTATTTTATGTAAATATAATTGTGCTTTCTTTACTGTAATGCTACAATAGTAACCGCGTCGTAACTTCGTTATCATGCCAACCTGACGTTCAAGCAGTCATAATTGACGGCTCTGCATCCCTTGTGGCGAAACCCGTAGGGGCGTGGGCTTGCCCCGCCCTTGTGTGCGACGATGAACGGTTTTTGGGCGGGGCAAGCCCACGCCCCTACGGGTTTCGCCATTTTCGAAGGAAGGACGGAAAGCCTGATTAATGGGTCTGCGTCCCGGAATTCACAAGTAGAGGAGTTTCCAGTGAAACTGCTGCAAGTTGTTTGGAATTTTCCGAACACCGTAACACGCCCTTTTGATATGTATTATTTCTACTGGCCTGTACGCGAAGCTGTGGTTCGCGGCTGGCAAGCTGAAGTACTCACCTTCCAACTGCATGCCGGACAGCCTCTCGAAGAGACGATTGACGGTATTCACGTTCAACGCTGCCCGGCGGGAACACGCAAGGGGAAGGTGTTCTCGTGGCCTTTTATCCGGGCGCTCCTTACTACCGACGCCGACATCATTCATTGCCACGGCTACGGCGAAGGGCGCAGCGAAATCGCCCTGTTACTCAGCCGGCTGCGCGGGCGGAAAGTAATCTTTTCCCCCCACTTTCATCTTTATCCCTACCGGCGTCCCGCGCGCGACTTCTACGATAGAACGCTAGGATGTTTCTTCTTCAACCTGAGCGATCGCGTTATTGTATTTACCGATTATACTTGCCGGCAACTGGATGCTCTGGGCGTAAAAAGGGAACGGTTGTGCGTTGTGCCGCATGTAGCGCGCCCCGAGGTTTTTGCCGGCACGGCGCGCGAGCAACCGCCAGAAGAGCTTCTGCGGCAGGCGGGCGTCCAGGGCGATCCTCTGATTCTGGGCATCGGCCAACTTATCGAGCGCAAGGGATGGGATTATACTGTACGCTGCCTACCGGCGATCGTCGCTCGCTATCCAGCGGCGGCGCTGCTCATCGCCGGGCCATCACAACCGGCGGATCCGCCCTTCCGCCAGCATTTACTGCACCTGGCGACAGAGCTGGGTGTGATTGACCACATTCACATTTTACAGGATAATACGCCGGAGTTTATCCGCGCGGCTTATCGTTCGGCCACCCTCCTGACCCATCCTTCCTTTGTTGAAAGCTTTGGCATCGTTCTCCTGGAAGCGATGACGGCCGGCATCCCGGTTGTGGCGCATAATGGCAGCGGTATTTCCTGCATCGTCGATGACAGCCACACGGGATATGTTGTAGACGTGCGCGATACAGTGGCATATACAAACGCCTTGCTGGCGCTGCTCGCTGATCCCGCGCTGCGCCTGCGGATGGGACACGAGGGTCAACGGCAGGCAGCAGCACGCTTCGGGCAGGCTGAGATAGCCACGCAACTCTTCAACATCTACCAGGAACTCATAGGCTCTACCTCCCACGGCGCCACCCTGCTTCATGCCGGGCCATCCTTCGAGAAGACAACATCCGTATCTAGAGAGTGAAGGATCGAATTATGTCGAATTTTATGGAACTGAAAGCCTATCTTGAAGGCATTTTGCGGAAATGGTGGCTGCTTGCCTTCGTCCTCGTTCTGTCGCTCCTGATTGGCAGAAACATGGGCAACGGCCAGACAGGTCAGTATAATGCGTCGGTTTCTATTCTGCTGAATGGCTCGCTGCTGGCGAGTTCAGCTATTCCTTCGGACGTGGTGCAACTGCAAACTCCGGCATCCTATGCCGCCGGGGTTGATCCGCCAGAGGTACTTAACATCATCAGTAAAGCGTATCCGCGTCTCACCATTGCGCAGCTACAAACGGACATCGTCGCCACTACAGACATAGATAACCAGGTCTTGCTCATCACTGTTACCGATATCTCTCCTCGCAGCGCCGCGAACATCGCAAACTACCTGGCGCAGCGTTTTGTCCAAACGCAGACGGCTGACTTGCTGCGCCAACTTACCTACTATCAGGGCTGGCTCAAGCAGACAATTTCGCAGTTAAATAACCAGATCAATCAGCTTTCTACGCAAATCCAGAATTTAGCGTCGCTGCCAGCGCGCGCATCGGCTACAGACCAGTACCAGCTTGCGATCGATCAGGAAAACCTGTCGCAATATCAACAAGCCCTGAATGATATTCAGAAAGCGCAGCCACTCTTCGCGCAAGACGCGTATGTAATTATGAATCCTGCCGCGACATCGGGTACGCCTCTCCTCGCGCCGCTCCCCACCAGCATCTATGAGCTTCTCGCGCTGGCGATCGGCCTGTGCGCCGGCATCATGCTGCTCGTCGTTATGGAATACCTGCACCCTTGTGTGCGCCATGCCGGGGAATTGCAGCGCATCACCGGCCTTCCTGTGCTGGCCGAGACGCCCCGCGTTCCTGACTCCGAGCCAAAGCGACTGAGTTTCCTGCGCTCTCGCCGCTCTGTCACGCCGCTGCGCCTGCTCTGCGCGCTGATAAGCGCGCCCGCAATGAAAAAAACCGGACACAGCGTACTCGTGACCAGCATACGGAAAAAGCGCAACCTGGCGCCCCTTGTCGCTTCGTTTCTCGCGCAGAGCGGGCAGCGGACGCTGCTTATCGAAACCGATCTGGAAAATCCATCCCAGCATGAACAGATCAAACTTGCAGGGCCAGCGATCCTGGCAAGCCACAGAGGACAGCTTCTTCCCTTCATCTACGCCACTGGCAATCCCCACCTTTTTGTACTTTCTGGTTTTTCGTTGCCGCATAAGCATATTACTGCCGAAGATCTGATTGCTCTCTTGCCTGAACTGCAGCCCCTGTTCAGCATCATCATTGTCGATGCGGCTCCCCTTCATCACGCGGATACGCATGTATGGATCGCGCACGTCGCACAAACGCTGCTGGTGGTTAAAAAACGCCGGGATAGTTTGAGAAGCGTGAAAGCCGCGTATGCGCTCTGCCAGCAGTTGAAGCTGGATACGCAGGCCATCTTGTTGGGGTAATAAACCAGGATTACGAAAATGAACATGTTTGGAGGTAAACCTCCCTGGTCATTTGGGCCGTCTTCTCCCACGAGAAGCGCGCCGCCCATAGACGCCCGTCATGGATCATCCGCGTTCTCAGCGCTTCATCCTGCAATATTCGCCTTATCGCCATCGCGATCTCCTCAGCCTTTAAGGGATCGACGAGCAGCCCCGCGCCGCCCGCTACTTCGGGCAATGAAGAGGTCGTGGAGGTAATTACGGGGCAACCGGCGGTCATGGCTTCAAGTACCGGCAGTCCAAAACCCTCGTAGAGCGAGGGGAAAATCAGGCATGTCGCCATCTGGTAGAGCGCGATCAACTCCTCATCTGATACATAGCCTGGGAACTGGACGGATTGCTCCAGTTCCGCCATATAGCCCAGAATATCAGCGCAGTTCCACCCCCTGCGCCCTACAATCACCAACGGGGGACAGGTTGAGCCGAGTTGTTCTTTGAGCCGCTTGCAGGCATCCAGCAGCGTCACAAGGTTTTTACGCGGCTCTACCGTGGCGATGGCGAGCAGGTAGCGATTGCATAGCCCGTAACGCTGGCGTACTGCTTGCTTGCAGGAGTCGCTACAAGGGAGCGCAAATGTGGGGCGAGCCGCTTCAGGAATAACAGAAATCTTCGGCAGGTAATGCTCTCCCAGCACGTGTCCAATTTCAGCTTTTGCGTGCTGTGAAACCGTAATTACCGAGGCGCTGGAGCGCACGCCCCGCGCCAGCAGGTTGCGGAAATAGACACGCCCATGCAGCGTGAGGGCGCGTGGGTAACGCCACGGTCCGGCGTCATGGAACGTGAGGATGGTACGCGGGCCGCATGGTTGCCTGTACGGCGGGGGAAAAGAGGGATAATGAATGGCATCCAGGTGCAGTCGGGGCAAAATAGCCGGGAACCAGCACTGCTTGATAAACAGTTCACTGGTCGTCGGGCAAAGAATAGCGTCGAACGAGTCTTGCAGCGCGACAAAATCTGGATGAATCTCACGAGCAAAAAAGCAGGAATAGCGTATGGGCGGATCGGATGCTGCGAGCGAGAGCAAATGCCGCGCGACTTCCAACGCATAGCGAAAAATTCCCGTTGAGGGCCGCCAGATCGCCGTTAGATCAAGTCCTATACGCACTGGTTCCGCTGCCATACATCATCCTTTCGGAAAAAGTGGTGGCGTTCATGTTTGCTATCAGCGATTGCCTCCTGATAGACGGCGAGCGTCTCTGTCGCGGCTTTTTGCCAGCTGAACAGGCTGGCACGCCGCAGCGAACGGGCCTGCAAATCCGCTCTGAGCGCGTCATTGGTAAGAATGTCATACATAGCCCCGGCGAAAGCCGTCGTATCATCGGGATCGATGCTCAGCGCAGCGTCACCTACAACCTCCGGCAGCGACGTGCGATTTGAGCAGATAACCGGAGCGCCGCAGCACATGGCTTCAAGCGGCGGCAGCCCGAATCCTTCGTAGAGCGAAGGAAAAGCGAAGAGGCGCGCTCCGCTATAGATTGCCGGTTTGTCTTCATCCTTGACGAAGCGAAAAATCACGTTATCCGTCACACCCACCGCCGCGGCAACCTGGCGTGGATCGCGGAACAAGGGGCCTCGCTGCCTATCAGGATCGCCTGAGATGAATAGCTGCAGGTCAGGGTTCCCCAGGCGGTGAAAGAGGTGGGCGAAAGATCGCACCAATTGTGACACGTTCTTGCGCCGGTCATGCCCGCCCAGGTAGAAAACGTAGCAGTCTCCGACTCCGTAGCGCGCGCGGGTCTTCGCCAGCATATCAGGATTCGTGACGGGCCTGTACTCATCACCGGCGGCCTCGTAAATCACGCGAACGCGCTCCGGAGCAATATGCAACACGTCGATGATATCCTGCCTGGCATGGTGTGAAACCGTAATAATGCGAGCTGCCTTGTGCGCAGCGCGTCCAATGAAGCGCAGGTAGGCTCTTCTTTTGCCACTGCTCTGGTAGGCAGGGAGTTGAAACTGTAATCCATCATGAATAGTGACAACCATAGGCGTCCGTGAGAAAACCGGCGGCGCAAAGTAGGGAACATGGAAAACGTCAACACCTGCCTTAAGAGCGAGCGCCGGCCCAAACGCCTGCTCCCAGAGCAGTTTTTCGATCTGCTCATTGGATGACACAAGAGATGACACAAAGGATGGCACAAAGCGATCGACGGACCTCATCTGGCAGGGGAACACTTTGAGAATATTGCTCTGCTCTATGATTGAACGCGGCCCCAGCAGGGCATACTCGTTCTGTGGATCAACAGCGCCGAGGGCTTTGAGCAAATGAATAGAGTACTGGCCGATGCCGCTGATGGGGTACTTCAGAAAAAATGCGCTAATACCAACCCTCATGAAAGCTCTACCTCGTCGCCAAAAACAGTTTCGCCATTGTACAAGCGCCTGTACACAGAGAGCATTTTGCTCGCCGCGTTATGCCAGGAATAGGAGCGCGCTCGCTCGTACCCTTTTTGGCGCAAGCTCTCCCGCAGCTCCCTATCTTCCAGGAGATGGCTGATGCTCGCCGCGATGGCATCGATGTCGTAGGGGTCAAGCATGAGAGCGGCATCGCCAACAACTTCCGGCAGAGAAGACATATTCGAGGTAATGACCGGTGCGCCACAGGCCATCGCTTCCAGCGGTGGGATACCAAAACCTTCATAGAACGAAGGGAACGCGAAGATTTCCGCCATATTGTACAACGCGACAAGTTCATCCTCACTGACACGCCCTAAAAAACGCACCCTCCCTTCTAGCTTGAGTTTCGTCACTATTTGCCGCGTCTCTTCATACAGCCAGCCCTCATCCCCGGCCAGCGCAAGCACGACATCCGCTCGCTGTTCTCGCACCTGGGTAAAAGCCTTGATCAGGCCCAGGTGATTTTTACGCGGCTCCAAGGTGCCAACACTCAAGACGAACGGAGCGTGCAAGCCAAATTTTCGCCGCGTCTCCTCCAGGGGTATTGGATCGGTGACGTGCCGGAAGCGCGTTCCGACGCCGTTGGGAATAACTGCGATCTTCTCTCGCGGCACCCGGTAATACTGGTTCAGCGCGCGAGCGACGCTGTGCGAAACGGCGACGACGACATCAGCCTCGGCAATTGCTGCCGGAACAACCGCATTGAGATACGACCTCGTTGCAGGCGGAACGTACTGCGGGTATTCGAGGTAGGCCAGGTCATGGATAGTTACTATCTTACGCAGCGTTTTTTTGAGCGACGGCAGCGCAAAGTTCGGGCCATGATAAATATCCACGGGGCCGGAGAAGTAGCGTGAGTAGAATGGCAACTGCCAGCGGAACCAGTGGCGATCAGGCAAAAAGATATGTCGGACCTCAACATTGGGCCTGCTGGGAAACGGCAGTTCCTGCGCAGAACGCCCGCAGGCGAGCAGTTCATACTGGCTGCTGGAGTCCAGGGCGATCAGTGCCTCGACCAGGCAGCGCACATAACGCCCAATACCAGCGCCCTGCGCGATAGCAGTGGTATAGTCGATGGCGACACGCATACATGTTACCTCAAATTTTGTGCGGCTCTCCGAGAGAAGTTATCCGATAGTATACTATTCTATGCAAATTGTCAACTAATTATAATTCGTAATTCTAAGTAATAGCAGATGCTAAAAATGCTTCCTTAGTATAGCATCTTATATCAATTTATTGAGGGTTAAGAAACATTAATCGATACTCACAAATATATACAGTTTCGCAACTTTTTGTCAACTACAGTAGTTTTAGTTTCATGCTAGGATACATTGCGAATAACCGTTCCTGAAAGGCTAAATTCCTTGCACATCCTATTTGCCACACCCTATGTACCGTCACGGATTCGCGTGCGCCCTTTCTCCTTGATCAAGTCGCTTTCCTCCATGCACGAAATTTCGCTTGTCTCGCTCCTGTGCGATCCCTACGAGCAAGAGTTAGGAAAGGATGTAGTCCGCTACTGTGCGTCAATCGATTACGTTCCCCATCCTAAATGGCAGGCATACGCCAATTGCGTGCGGGCGTTTCCGACGCCAATGCCGCTGCGTGTAGCCTACTACCGGTCGCCAGCTTTCACGCGGCGTATTCTACAAGTCATTCACGAGCGCCACATCGATGTAATTCACGGGGAGCTAATCAAAGTTGTGCCGGCGCTGCGTGCGGTACTGTCGCGCGAACAGATTCCTATTCTCTATGACTCTGTGGATGCCATTTCATCCTATCTGTTCCAACAATGGAGTTCGACCACCAATCTATTGCAGAAAGGCTTCGTCTACACTGAACTCAAAAAGATGTGCCGCTACGAAGTCCAGTCCCTGACCGCTTTCGACCAGGTCATTATCACGTCTTCCTATGATCGTGACTACCTGGCCCAACTGGGAGGCTTGCAACACATTCAAGTCATCCCTAATGGCATAGATACCGAGTATTTTATCCCTCCCAAAGTTCCGCGCGAGTCAGATTCGCTCGTATTTTGCTCAAAATTAGACTATTATCCAAACTCGCAGGCTATCTTGAATTTTTGTGATAAAGTGCTTCCACTCATTTGGCAACAGCGTCCGCAGGTACGATTGACCATCGTGGGGAACAACCCGCCGGAGGCAGTACTCAGGTTGAGCGTAGATGAGCGCATCACCGTCACCGGATACGTACCTGACATCCGGCCATACCTGGGAAACGCCAGCGTTGTGCTGGCTCCCCTGCTGATGGCTGCCGGGATACAGAATAAAGTGCTGGAAGCGTTAGCGATGGGTGCGCCAACGGTAGCAACTCCCCTGGCATGTCGTTCATTGGACACCGAACATGGCAAACACCTGCTGATTGCCGAGGAAGCCGAAGCGTATGCCGGGGCTGTGCTGCGCTTGCTTGAGGACGCGCAGCTAGCAGGCAGCCTGTCACAGGCGGGGCGCCAGTTTGTTGAGCGCTACCATAGCTGGCCTGAAATTGCGCGCCAACTCACCATACTCTACGCGAGGGTAAAATCGACTGCCAGCAAGCCGGAGCAACTCGCGGGCATCGCCGGCGCATTTTAGCGTTGTCCAGTCGGCTGCGAACCCATAATCGGCAAAATGCTTCTATCAAAACATCGGACATATCAGTGAGGAGAATAGTATGGCGATAAAAGTATTCGTCAGAGCGCTTGTCCGTTGGTACTGGTTGTTAGTTCTGTTCATTCTTCTCGGATTCGTCGGGGGAAAAGTACTCAGCGCGATGCTGCCGCCACAATACCAGGCAACAGCGATAGTGCAATTGAGTGTCCAGACTTCTCAAATTGTTCAACCGGTAGCTGCTTACAGCACGTTGGTAACTTCTGACTCAGTGTTGGGCGCAGTACTGGACAATTACGTGAACAATGATCAGAACATTGACCGCCAGACCTTCGTGACCAAACAACTCGCGGTCAGTTCCGATTCTGCTGCTCAGAGCATCAGTATTGAAGTAACGTTATCCAATGCGCAAGAAGCGGCATCTGTAGCAAACGCTCTCGCGCAAACGCTAGTCAAACAGCAAAATGCGTATATCCAGGCCCAGTACGCCCAGGAGTTACAGATTGTCAACAGTCGCATTGCTGATGAACAAAACGCCATCAACCACTTGAATCAACAGTACGCGGCTACGCCTTCCGCCAACGCCGCGGCGCTACAACAGTTGAGCGACCAGATTTCCCAGCAGCAGAACCTGCAAAACCTGGACATCGCAGCGAAGCAGACACTGACAACGGAACAGGCGTTATATGGGACTCCTCTTTCGGTCGTGCAGGCCGCGCAGCCGCCGGGCAAACCATCTTCACTGATCGGCGTTGTTCCCTTGACGCCGGTACTCGTCGGCGTCATGCTGATCCTGGCATTCGTTGCCATTGGCTTTCTTGAACAACGCGTGGGACGTATTTATAGCGTCTATGCATTGCAGGAGAAAACATCGCTCCCGGTCCTCGGTTCCCTGCGCTGGACGAAGCGGCTGTCGCCCGCCTCATTCTTCAAGACAAAGTCTGCCTATTCCGCCTACCAGGAAGATTGCCGCCTGCTGATGGCCGATGTCCTGTTTCACGCTCAACAGGCAAACGCGCATATCATTGCCCTGACGAGTTTGAGTACAGGCGCTGGAACCACGTCCGTCACGACGCGGCTGGCTGTTCTCTTAGCGCAAAGCAACCGGCGCGTGCTGTTACTTGATGCGAACTTGCATGATCCTTCGCTTCACAAGCAGATAGAAGTGCCAAATGATGTTGGTATAGCGCAGCTTTTGGAGGAATCCGGCAAAAAGGTCGTGGCAACAACTCGTCGCTTGTTCCGGTCGCCTGTAGTCGTGAGTACAAATATTCCTTCTATCGACTATTTCGTCAAACCAACGTCTATCCGCAACCTGTATGTCATCACAGCAGGAAAATCCGCGCTTGGCCCCGCCGATCTCTTGAGTATGCCCGAGATGGGACAATTTCTGAGAGGAATGGTACGGAATGTTGACTTTATCCTGATCGACTGCCCGGCGCTCGTCCATGCCGAAGCGCGCGTGCTTGGCGCTCTTTGCGACCAGACATTGCTCGTCGTCGATGCGACAAAAGGCCGGGTACAGCAGATTCTGGATATGAAATTGGAGCTTGTAGACGCCGGCGTCGAGTTATCAGGGGTTATTGTCAATAAGCTCGGACGATGGCTATGAATACTCGTTTTATCTGGGGCGATGAGGCGAATACAGCGATGAAACAAAAAGGGAGGCAGGCAGTGTTCGCCTCAGGTGTTCAATTATTGCTCCGTTGGGGCTGGTTTGTGTTGCTTTTAATGGCAACGCTGACCATCTGTTCTGCCCTCATTCCTGACAGTATATCCCCCAACGTTTATCAGGCGACGATCCAGGTTCAGATACAGTCAACGAGCGGGCTTGCCAATTCTGGACTGGACACATCACTTGCCTTTTTCTCGCAACTGTTCGTCAGCCCTGACACATTGCATCTGCTCGTTCCCAAATATCGCGCTTTGCAACTCAGCGGCTTGCAAGCCCTGGTCACAGCCACGCCGGTAGCGAACACGAATATCGTGCTGCTGAATGCCACGGGAGACACGCCGCAGGACGCTTCCGCTCTCGCTGCCGGCGTCTATCACGCCGTTCAACAAGAGTTGAATACGAAACGCTCCTCGCTCGTTACGAAGTTGAATGCACTTCTGCAAACAGAACGTAATCAATGCGAAAGCGCTATCGCACACGCGACCGCACAACTGCAAAGTCTGGCCGCTGCACATCAGCAGTCCTCCTCCCAGTACCGCCGGATCAATGCATTGTA
>Ga0207416_1003670_pt1 | contig 14294 bp, 13 predicted proteins | sample PaiPotPPM11metaG_FD_184107 | JGI IMG/M metagenome (GOLD analysis project Ga0207416, IMG submission 184107) | Iron sulfur acid spring bacterial and archeal communities from Banff, Canada, to study Microbial Dark Matter (Phase II) - Paint Pots PPM... ...
ACACCTCGGCCATCGTTCGCAACTGTCGCGGGGTCAGTGCACCACCCGTCGTCCGAATACGCACCATGTAGCTGCCGTCGACTCGTTGCTCGTAGCAGCCAAAGGGGACGCGGCGTACCTTCAACGTGGCGGCGTCGATCTCGCCACTGCGGTAGCGCTCGATGTACGAATCAAGCTCTTCGAGCTCAGTCGCGAGGTTCTCCGGAACCTTGTAGAACATGGTTTCTCCAATCAATACGAATGGGCACTGGTAGGCGTGTGACGTGTGCCCGCTAGAGTCGGTAGCTGAACACAATCGGGTCTATTCCGAGGCTATTGGAGTTCCTCTGTAGCTCTTGTGACGCCGATCACAGGTAAATCCCGGTAGGGCGGAGTTAGCTCAAAGTGTGGTGGCGGCTTACGACAGCAGGTCCACCAGTCCGGGAAAGAGCCCGAGAAATCATGCACCTTCTGAGAGAGCGGGCACTAGACGCGGAGAGATCAAACGATGCAAGACATTAAACCGCTCCTCACGCTTTGGCGAGAGGATCCCGGTGGGACCTATCAAACCTGGTTCCTCTGGAAGGATCGGCTCCGCAACTTTGGTGCAATCCGCCGGGGGCTCGGTGAAGTTGTACGGGAGATCGAAGCAGGAACTTTTGGCAGCCTCTACAAAGGCTCTCCGCTTGAGCCGGTGGTCAAGTCAATCGCGGAGCAGCGACAGATATTCAAGGGTGCAGACCATGCTTTCCTCTGGAAGCCAAAGCTTCGCATTCCAGACATCTACGAGAGTCCACATAACCAGAGAGCGTTTGGGACATTCCTCCAGACTTGTTGTAATTGTTCGCAAGAGCAGCACTTGCTCGCCGCCATTCATCGGTTGGATCAGTTGAAGATAAAGGGGCTTGGACCGGCTGCGGCCAACCTTCTGTACTTCGTCCATCCAACCTTGGCTCCGCCGTTCAACACTGCAATCGTTCGGGGATTCAATGCACTGGTTGGAGCGAAGGTGAAGCTCGGAAGCTGGACTGAATATCTTGCGATGCGCGAGAGCATCCTGCGCATAAACACAGACAATCAGTTGCTCCTTTCCAACGACCTGGGAGCCATTGCGGGGTTCCTTTTCGATGTCGGGAGTGGTCGTTACAATTCAATGCTTCAGACTGCCTCGCCGGTGAATTCCGAGGCGTGGCGGGCGGATTTAGCTCGCCTGCGGGAGTCCGCTGCTCTGCAGAATTCACGTGTGGTCGAGAACGGCTACATTGAGCAGACTCACACTGAAATTCAAGGCCAACTCCGCGACCTGGGTCTCGCGCTTGGCTTTGACGTGTGGATCGCCAGCAACGATCAATCTCGGCCATTCAAGAATGGCACGCTAGGGCAGCGATGCGTCACGAAGCTCCCCGACGCAATATTGGGGATTGCGAATGGAGAGGCGGTTCGCCTGATCGATATTCTGTGGCTTGAACTCGGCACTCACGCACCTGTCGCTGCGTTTGAGGTGGAACACTCGACGTCTATTTACTCAGGTATCGTCCGGCTGCTCGATCTGGCTCTGGGCTTTGAGGAGAGCGGAACGTGCCCTCTAGGGCTCTTCCTTGTCGCACCTGACAAGCGCTCCGAAGAAGTGAGAGCTCAGCTTCGACGGCCCGCCTTCAGCAGAGTGCAAGAGACGAATTTCTTCTTCGTACCATACGGCGAACTACAAAAGAACTTCGAAGCGATGAGCAGATTCGGGCAAGGGGTGAAGGCAATTGAGGCAATTTCGGAACGTCTAACCCAGTAGCCTCTTCACGCACACAATTGAAGGATTTCCTCTGTATGGAGTCTTGTGCTGTCACCGCTGGATTATTCCGATTTGCCGCGCAATTGTCTGATCAAGTCTTCGCCACTTCTTAGCGAGGCTTGGAAACGCCGTAGTATCTTCACTAACTCTCCACTTTGCCGCCTGGCGGTTCTGCAGCGCGCTATCGAGACTCTGAACGTGGCTATTCATCTGGGTTTCAAGTTGGTGGATCGCGCGGAGCTCGGGGTCGAACGTAGATATTTGCTGAGGCGTAAGGCTCGCTTCAAAGGTAGATTGGTTCTGCGAGAGGGACGACACAGCTGACCTGAGTTGATCAATCTGCCTTTGGTATTTGTCGCTGTCAAACACCCAGACCCTCGAAGGCATCATTGCGTGAGCACTTCGCTCGACAGGTTTCGCTGAACTGGTGCAAGCCGTAAATAGATCCCATTGTGGGATGTCAGCGGGCTGTTTGCGGCTACCCCCTTGCACTAGGCCCAACTCAGTCGGTTCCTGCTCGATGTCCGTGGACATCAGTTCCTGCAGCTGTGCGACCCCCTGTGACTCGGCAGCTTCATCCTTGAATTTCTGAACTTCGTATTGGCAGTGGTGGATGAAGGACGCCCGGCGGAATGGGTTCTGCTGATAGGCAATGAGCATCTCCTCGTGTTTTTCCGATTGAGCGAGGTAGACCTGTGCCTTCGCTAGGTAATACTGGGCGATGCGCTGGTGCTCTGCCGGTGTCTTCGCGTCGGCGATCAACGTCTTGAGCTGATGCCGGCTTAGATGCTCCGGCCTCGCTTGCGGTGTCGCTGGCGTTTGTCCGAAAACGGCAACAGTCATAACAACAGCGAGCGAGAGGGTGGAGAGAATACTCATTGTGCGCCTCATAGGAATCTCCTTGTCTTACCTCTCCGTATTCGGCTGATTGCTGAGGTCGTGACTTGGTGGACGGCGCTTCCTCTTCAAGCAGCCACATGGGGGACCGGAACTGGCTCAGCTCCGGCCCTAACGTGCATCAGGTGTCTACCACGGGTTGTAGACATCTCTACTTTTGCTCCGCGTCCTTGGCCATCTGCTCATGCAGTTGTGCAAGTTCCTGGCTCTTAGCCGCCAAATCCTTGAACGTCTGAACGAAGTACTCGCAGTGGCTGATAGTGCTCGCCTGGTTCTTGTTGTTGACTAGGCTCGGGTTTGCCTTGTATGCCGCAACCATCGCCTCATGCTCCTTTGACTGGGCAAGGTAGTCCTGTGCCTGGGACTGGTAGAACTGGGCGATCCGCTGGTGGTCAGCCGCTGTCTTCGCTGTCGCAATCAACGTGTTGACTTGCTGTTTGCTGAGATGTTTGGGCTTCGCTGGTGTTTGGCCAAAGGCGGCAGCAGTCATGAAAAGGGCTAGTGAGAGGACGGAAAGAATGCGGGCGGTGCGTTTCATGGGAATCTCCTTGCGTTACTTGTTAAGGGCCGTGGTTCGACCGATGTCAAAGACCGGGGACCGTGACGGACGTCGAATCCTGTCCAAGATCGTCAAGCGTGCCAGCCTCACCAGACTGGGCAAGCCTCACGGGCGATCTACAGATCGATGGGTTACTTCCCGAGCGACTCGGAGGTTGGAAAGTGAGAAGAGGCCTGAAGAGCGCTCGGCTTTCCGGCGGCCGCGGCCATCTGCTCGTGCTGTTTCGCTAGGCCCTGCGACTTGGCAGCCAAGTCACTGAATTTCTGAGCGTAGTGCTCGCAGTGGTTTACCGTGCTGAATATGGTCTTGTTGTTGACGCGCAACGGATTGTTCCTGGCCTGTTCAGCCTCCCGCGCGTGTTCTTTTGATTGAGCCAGGTAGTCCTGTGCCTGCGCCTGATAAAACTGGGCAATGCGTTGATGGTCTGCCGGAGTCTTTGCGGTAGCGATCAACGTATTGAGTTGATGCTTGCTGAGGTGTTCCTTTGCGGGGATCTGGCTAATGCTCGCTTGCTCTGGAAGCGATGGGAGCTTGCCAGACGTTGCGACCGTGGACGGGGCCGCTTCCGGGGATGCCGAATTTACTTGCTGGGCCTCCAGACGCGCTTCCTCGGTAGGCGATGGACGACCGTACTTCGCTCGATACCACTGCTCGAAACCGGCATTGGCAGATACCGCAACAGCGGGCCGTGTTGCTTCCGGGGATGCGGCGTTCTCTCGCTGAGTGTTCAGACGCGCTTGCTCAGTGGGTGATGGACGGCCATACTTGGCCCGATACCATTGCTCAAACCAACCGTTGCCCGTCTGCGCCATCATCGAGCTGCTGGCAAATATCACGAGGCTGCCTGTGATCAGAATGTTTCTTACGAACGTTTTCATGGGAATCTCCTTGGCAAATCAATGTGCTTGAGGGAATACATGCCGCGCGGGCCCGTCGCCAAAAGTGGCAAATCGAGGCCTGAGGCAGGACTATGCGCTCAAATGCAAGGAGATATTCAGATTCTTAGGACTTGAAAGAGTACGTATCTTGCGGGTGCGGGAGCAACCGCATCTCTGGAGGTCAGACCCGCCCGAACAAGAACGGCAACCGAGAGCAATCCGCGAACCGGCATGGAAGCTGCCGTCGCGTTGACCTTAGACTTCGCCGGAATAGCTGCCTGCACTGTGGTCCGGGAAGAAACGATGCAGCACGGTTCAGCGGCGCAACTCGATCCGGCCAGCGCGGGTTGCGGCGGTGTCTGCCAGGATGCACCCATGTCCATCGCGGGGTCGCCCGCCATGTTTCGCATCGACCCATCGCTTGAGGGCGGGCAGCAGTCTGCGGAGTGGTGACCAGCCCCGCAATGCATCTGCGTGCAAGTCATGGTCGCCAAGGCAGGCTGGACGGCGAGGAGCACCGCAAGCGCCAGAGCAACGGATTGGAGAACCTTTTTCATGACCACCATGAAGCATGGCCTTCTTGATGTGCTCAGTCAGTGACACGCGTCACATACCATGTGTGCGGATGAGGTGTACCGTCGACTCAAGTCAGATGGGACGTCTATCCAAAAGCGTGTTTCTCGTTGCTCTTCTGCTCCTAGCAGGAGTTCCCGGTTACGCGTCCCGCCTATGTGACATGCCTTCCTCATCGCATGCGCACGACTGCTGCATGGGGCATGATCAACAAACTGCGTCGCTTAGCGGGATAACAAGCACAGCGTCATGGGGTTCATCCTGCTGCTGCAAGGTTTTACCGCTTGGGTCGGTAACCACCACCTCTATATCGACATCCGACCGTTTCGATGATTTGGCGTATGCGCATCTTGCAATGAGTGTTGTGGCACTTGATCCGTTCGTTTCGACGATTCGTTCGAGTCGCGGCTCCCCCCATTTGGTGAAGTTGCGGCATTCGCCGGTTCACGCCCTCCTTTGCACCTTCCTCGTCTAGTCCACTCCCTCGTCTAGAACTGCTCAGACTAAACGGTCTGCCGCGTCCACTATTTCAGACAAAGGGAGTTTTCCATGAGAACTACAAGGATCCTCGCGGTCCTGCTGCTCTTGCCAGCCGTTGTCGTACCCGCACAGGACGACAAGACGACTTTGCAGGCGGCAAGCACCAATGTTCAGACCGATCAGGGACCCGTCCCACAGGAGTTGTTGCTCGACGATGTCATCCGCGAGGCGTTAGAGAGGAATCCGGAGGCGCAGAGTGCGCTTCACACGGTGAAGGCGCTGCAGCGGCGCGTGCCGCAAGTGGAGTCGCTGCCCGATCCGATGGCTTCGGTCGGATGGGCGGGGAATCCTGCTCCATTCAGTTTGATGTCGGGTGACTCTTCAAGCTATCGCGGGCTGACCGTATCTGAACAGTTTCCTTATCCAGGCAAGCTGAAGCTGCGCGGCCAGATCGCGAACAAAGAGGCTGACGCCGCGCAGGCTGACTACGATGCCATTCAGCGAAGGGTAGCGGTCGGGGTCAAGACTGCGTATTACACGTACTTTTACTACGACCGCGCAATTCAAACGACCAACCGGAATAAGGACCTTCTCGAAAAGCTATCGAAGATCGCCGAGGCGCGATACCGGGTTGGAAAGGCCATGCAGCAGGACGTTCTGCGGTCTCAGATCGAAATATCGATGCTCTTGGAAAAGCTGACCATGCTCGAACAGCAGCGGGCGACTGCCCAGGCCAGAATCAACGCCTTCCTGGTCCGTTCTCCTGAGTCGCCGCTGCTACCTGCCGCGGATGTTGCGCCAGCGACGATCACTCGCACGCTCGATGAGTTGTACGCCCTTGCGGCGGAGAACGACACAGCCGTGCTGCGGAACAACAAGATGGTGGAACGCGGTCAACTGGGCATTGCCTTGGCGGAGCGAGAGTATAGACCCGACATCGGCGTGAGCTACATGTACCAGCAGCGTGCAGCGCAGCCAGACATGAACGGTGTCACGGTCACGGTGAATATTCCCATCTTTTACAAGACTAAGCAGCGCCAGGGGGTAGCCGAAGCGAGCGAAAACTTGTTGAGTGCCGAGAAGATGCGCGACAACCGCATGAACGAAGTCAGGTTCGAACTGAAGCAGGACTACCTCGCTGCCAAGGCGTCGGAGCGGCTGCTCACCCTGTACTCGAAGGGCGTGGTTCCGCAGTCATCTCTCGCACTCGAATCGTCGATGGCTTCCTATCAGGTTGGCACGGTAGATTTCCTTTCGCTTCTCGCCAACTTCTCTACGCTCTTGAACTACGAGATTGACTACTACCGGCAGCTCGCCGACTACCAGACATCGTTGGCTCAAATAGAAGTCCTGACGGGCACCGATGTGACCGGCCCGCCCGCCCCTGCAACACCAGTATCGGTTACTCAGTCCTCGAAGGAGGCGAAATAGTTATGAATCGCTCACCAAAGAGAATCATTATCGGAATTCTGATCGTACTGACGCTCGGGGTTATTTATGGAACTGCGACCCATCGTTGGTTTGCCCATGCCGGAAGCGGTGGAGCCGCATCGCAAGGCGCGGGGGGCGAGCGAAAGCCCGTCTATTGGTACGACGCCATGAACCCGCAACACCACTACAACCAGTCTGGGAAGGCTCCCGATGGCATGGATCTGGTTCCCCAATACGCCGAGCAAACGGCTCCCACGACGGACCAAAAGGCTAATGCCCCGGCAGTGGGCACGGACCAGATGGCGGGGATGCCTGCAAAGGATGGCGAACGCAAAATTCTTTATTGGTATGACCCGATGCACCCGGCCTACAGGTCAGACAAGCCGGGTATTGCCCCCGATTGTGGAATGACTCTAGTCCCAAAGTATGCGGACGACCAGGCCATGGCCAAGATGCCTGCGGGGACAGTGACAATCTCGCCGGAGAAGCAGGTGCTTGCCGGTGTCCGCACGGCGGTCGTCGAGCGCAAGCCGCTGGTTCGAGACATTCGAACGACGGCACAAATCATCGCGGACGAGACCAGGATCGCTCACGTCCACGTAAAGGTAGCCGGATATATCGACAAGGTTTATGTGGACTTTGTGGGTCAATTGGTAAAGAAGGGGCAGCCCCTATTCACTCTCTATAGCCCCGACCTGGTTTCGACACAAGAGGAATACCTGATCGCGAAGCGCGGGAACGCGACGCTTGGGAATGCTCCCTTCCAGGAAATATCCGATGGGGCGCAATCGCTCCTGCAGTCCGCAAAGGAGCGACTCAAACTGTGGGATATATCGGATGAGCAGATCAAGCAACTTGATGAGACGGGCAAGGTCAGCAAGGATCTGACGTTTTACTCGCCGATCACGGGATTCGTGACTGATCGCAAGGTCTTTCCGCAGACCTCGGTTACGCCTGACACCGAACTTTACACGGTCTCCGATTTGTCCACGGTGTGGGCGGTCGCCGACATCTATGAATACGAGGTTCCCTTCGTTCATCTTGGCCAGAGAGTCTCGCTGACCCTGAGCTACTACCCGGGCAAGACGTATACAGGGAACATCTCCTACGTCTATCCGACTGTCGATCCCCAGACCCGAACGGTAAAGGTGCGCGTTCAGCTTCCCAACCCCAGTTTCCTTCTAAAACCGCAGATGTTCGCGGATGCGCAGTTGCGAGTCGATTACGGCACGAAGATCCTTGTGCCGGAAGGAGCGGTTCTCAACTCGGGTGCGGAACAACATGTCTTCGTGGTTCACCCAGGAGGCATGTTTGAACCTCGCACGGTCACTGTTGGGCCTGTGGTGGACGGCAACGCCGTGATCCTTTCAGGGCTGAAGGCTGGCGAGACGATTGTCGTCTCCGGGAACTTCCTGATCGACTCTGAAAGCGGACTCAAAAACGCAATGAGCGGGATGACGCACTAAGGAGAAGGTCCATGAACTCTCGACGTATTGCTCTAACCGTCACTCTGCTGATTCTCGTTGGCGCAGGCGTGTTTGGCTGGTACAGGATTGTCGATCACCCGAAGCCGGTGACCTGCGGCTATTGTCTGCGGCCCTTGCACGCGAATGTGAAGGTGACGGCTGAGATTGACGGAAAGAGGGTTGAGGTCTGCTGCCCTCGCTGTGCCATCACGGAAGCCAATCAGGAGCGCAAGCCTGTGCACTTGATCACGGTACACGACTACAGCACAGGCAAGGCGATGTCGCCTGAAGGGGCATGGTATGTCGAGGGCAGCCGTGTCCTGGCGTGCGACCACGTTGGGATGCACATGGACGATATGAAGGACGCCCAGCCGATGACATACGACCGGTGCTCGCCTGGGACCTTGACGTTTGCGACCAAGCAACAGGCTGAAGACTTTACTGCGGCGAACGATGGCACCGCCATTTCGTTTGCGCAGCTTATGAGCGAGGCACGATGCCAATGATGGATAAGATTATTGATTTCAGTGACAAGAACAGGTTCCTGATCTTCCTTTTCGTGGCAGTGGCCATCCTGCTGGGATGGAACGCGATGAAGAACACGAAGCTGGACGCAATTCCTGACCTCTCGGACACCCAGGTCATCGTCTACGCCAAGTGGGATCGCAGCCCCGACATCATGGAAGATCAGGTCTCGTACCCGATCACGTCGGCGCTGCTTGGATTGCCCAAGGTGAAGGACATCCGCGCATTCTCCGACTTTGGCTACTCCTACATCTACATCATCTTCGACGAAGGAACGGACCTTTATTGGGCTCGGTCGCGGACGCTCGAATACTTGAACTCAGTGACCCCGAAGCTGCCAAAAGGCGTCAGCGTGGAGTTGGCAAAAGACGTGACCTCCGTGGGCTGGGTCTATCAATACGCCCTGGTCGACACGACGGGAACCTACAGCATCGACCAACTGCGGTCGTATCAGGACTGGTACCTGCGCTACGCGTTACAGACCGTCCCCGGCGTCGCTGAGGTCGCCCCCATTGGGGGCTTCGTACGGCAGTACCAGGTGAACGTCGATCCCAACAAACTGCTCGCTTACAAAATCCCCATCAATGCCGTCAGCGACGCGGTACAGAAGTCCAACAATGACGTTGGCGGAAGACTCGTCGAGTTCACTGGACGGGAGTACATGATTCGTGGCCGGGGATACATCCGCTCACTCGACGACATCGGCAAGACCGTAATTATGTACAATGCGCAAACAGGAACGCCTGTGCTGGTGCGCGACGTAGCGACCGTAGCGTTCGGACCCGATATGCGGAGAGGTGCAGGAGAGTTGGACGGCAAGGGCGAGGCCGACGGCGGCGTAGTCATTATGCGCTACGGAGAGAACGCGCAGAAGGTGATCGAACGCACCAAGGAAAAGCTGAACGACCTAAAGTCCACACTGCCTCCTGGCGTCAAATTGGTGACCACCTATGACCGGTCTGAGTTGATCGACCGCGCGGTCGACAATCTTCGCCACACATTGATTGAAGAACTGGTTATTGTCAGTCTCGTGATCATGATCTTCCTGTGGGATCTACGCAGTGCGATCGTCCCGATCATCACCATCCCTGTCACAGTAATTCTGGCTTTCATCCCGATGCAATGGATGGGCATGACAGCGAACATCATGTCCCTCGGTGGTCTCGCCGTCGCCATTGGCGCTCTGGTGGACGCATCCGTCGTGATGGTCGAGCAGACGCACAAGAAGCTCGAACACTGGGAAGCAGAGGGTCGGCCTGGTCCGTCTCACGCCGTCGTGATCGCGGCTGTGAAGGAAGTTGGTGGCCCTAGTTTCTTTGCCCTGCTTGTTATCGCCGTAGGCTTTCTTCCCGTATTCACGCTGGAAGGCCAGGAGGGTCGTCTCTTCAAGCCGCTGGCATTCACGAAGAATTTCTCCATGGCGATTGCGGCGATGCTGGCGATTACGCTGGCACCGGCGGCGATGCGTTTCCTCTTCTCGCGCATGGATGGCTTCAGCTTTCGTCCCCAGTTGCTCGCAAAGATCGTCAATGCGATCTTCGTGGGGAAGATCCACAGCGAAGAGAACCATTCGATCAGCAAGCCGATGATGAAGCTCTATCACCCGGTGGTCGAGTTTGTCCTTGATCACAAATGGTTGACCATCGGCTGTGCCTTACTGGTCATGGCGCTCAGTATTCCTGTCTATTTCAAACTCGGGTCGGAGTTCATGCCGCCGCTGGACGAGGGTACGCTCCTCTACATGCCGTCGACGCTCCCCGGTATCTCCGTCGCAGAGGCGACACGCACGTTGCAGGTGCAGGACAAGATCATCGCAGGATTCCCGGAGGTTGAGCGGGTCTTTGGAAAGGCTGGCCGGGCGGAGAGTTCGACCGATCCCGCCCCCTATTCCATGATGGAGACCACCATTGTGCTCAAGCCGGAGGAACAGTGGCCGAAGGTTGATCGTTGGTACTCGAAGTCAGCGCCGACCAGGGTTCAGGCGGTCCTGCGAAGGTTCTGGCCGGATCACATAACGACCCAGGCACTGATTTACGGCCCCGGCGGCCTGAATGAGGCTCTGCAAATCCCGGGAATCTCGAACGCATGGACTATGCCCATCAAGGCTCGCACCGATATGCTGACCACCGGCATTCGTACGCCCCTCGGTATCAAGGTGCTAGGCTCCGATCTTGCGCAGATTCAGCAGGTCGGGGAACAGATTGAAATGGCGCTAAAAGATGTCCCTGGAACTACCAGCGTCTTTGCGGAACGCACCAGTGGCGGGTACTTCCTCGACTTCGATCTGAAGCGAGACGAACTCGCCCGCTATGGCTTAACAATCGATGATGCTGAAAGTGTTCTCATGTCCGCAGTCGGCGGCGATCAGGTATCCACTACTGTCGAAGGCCGCGAGCGATATTCCGTAAACGTGCGCTACTTGCGTGACTATCGCAGCGACATCGGTGCGCTCGAACGTGTACTGGTGGCGACGCCCTCCGGGGCGCAGATTCCAATTGGCGAGATCGCGGACATCCATATGAGGACCGGGCCTGGAATGATTCGCGACGAAAACGGCAGGCTGAGCGGCTACGTTTACGTCGACGTCTCCGGGCGCGACATCGGCAGTTATGTGCGTGATGCCAAGTTGGCCGTCGCCAATAAGGTCAAGGTACCCGCAGGGTACGAATTGGTATGGAGCGGGCAGTACGAGTTCATGCAGCGCGTCACCGAGCGCCTGAAGCTGGTTGTGCCTATCACTCTCTTCATCGTCTTCCTGCTGCTTTACTTCAACACCGGTTCGGCAGTGAAGACCATGATCATTCTGTCGGCTGTGCCTTTCTCGGCGATCGGTGCGGTATGGTTCCTGTACCTGCTGCACTACAACATGAGTATTGCGGTTTGGGTTGGCCTGATCGCGCTACTCGGCGTCGATGCCGAGACCGCCGTCTTCATGCTTCTCTACCTCGACCTGGCCTATCATGACGCGCTAAAGAACGGTGGCATTCACTCATGGGACGATCTGCGCGAAGCGATCGTTCACGGGGCAGTAAAACGACTACGGCCCAAGGTCATGACCGTCTCGTGCATGCTCTTCGGGCTGCTCCCCATCATGTGGTCAGTAGGCTCCGGAGCCGATGTTATGAAGCGTATCGCGGCCCCTATGTTGGGCGGCATCATCACCTCGTTCCTCATGGAACTGGTTGTGTATCCCCCAATCTTTGCGATCTGGAAGTGGAACTGGGAAGTGAAACCAGCGCTCAAGCTTGAAGGCGCTCAGCCCCAGGAGGCGGTCCATGTATAGTGCGGCAAGTCTCAACGCGAATGTGTTCTGGCGGATCGGCCTGGTTGGGATCGTCCTCTCGGCGACTCCATCCTATCTCCGAAGCCAGGAAACCTCATTCTTGCCGCAGGCTCGCGCAGGCGAGCCGTTCGCGACAGTCAACGACTCGCTGATCAGAGCTGCGGATGCGCTACTCGACGTCGCAGCTCAGAGCAAGTCCCCCGAGGTAGGTAAGACAAATGTCGTACAGGCTCCGATGGTCAGCTCTGCTCCACAGAATGATCAGGCACCACAGTCATCGGTCGAGTCTGGTTTGACCGTTGCGGCGATGCGCGTGAACCTGCTGCGTCCCGCCGTCGAGCCCATCCTGAAAAGTCACGGCGTCCCCGCGGACCTAGTTGCAGTCATCCTTGTCGAGAGTGGAGGACGCGCCACAGCGCTCTCCCCCAAGGGCGCTCGCGGTCTTTGGCAACTGATGCCGGATACTGCCCGCCATTACGGATTGCGTGTGGATGGGATTCAGGATGATCGCCTCGATGTCTTCAAAGCAACCGACGCTGCGGCACGCTACCTTCACGATCTCTATACGCAATTCGGCGACTGGAGGCTCGCGCTCGCCGCGTACAACACGGGAGAAGCCAACGTCGGTTCGGCAATCTTGAGGGCACATACCCAGGACTTCGATCAACTGACAAACATGCGTATGCTGCCGCTTGAAACCAGAAACTACGTACCGCGTGTGTTGGCTGCTGCGCCATCCATCGGGCAACCATCCGCCTTCGCCAACCGCCGCGACGCGCCTGGCGTTAACGCCGTTTTCGCAGTACCCGCCGCTGAGGCCAGACAATGAGCAATCTTCGGATCAAGGTCAGCCATCTCAAGATGCACGAGCGTGGGCACTCGTATATGTTCTGGCCCCTATGCCTGATTACAGCCCTTCTTCTCCTACCAATCGGGCTCACTGTTGTCCACGAATACCTTGCGAACCGCCAGCAGCACAGCGACATTGCCACAGTGTCCCTGGGCGATGGACATGACCTTCATCTGGATAGGAGCAAGTTGCAGACCGGGCAGATGCACCTGTTCGAGGTAAGCGCTTCAGGGCAGAAACTACTCTTTCTGGTCCAGCAGACTCAGGACAGAGTCGTGCACGTGGCTCTTGCAAGCTGCAAGGCCTGTTACCACAACCGCTATTCCCATTATGCCAAGAAAGGTCAGATGATGTGCGGCAAGTGCAAAGAACCGATGACCTTCGAGTCTGGAAGTCAGCAGGCAACTAGGAATGGCTGCGCTCTGCCAGAAATACACCACACAGAGACAAATCGCGAAGTAACAGTATCGACGAACGATGTACTCGCACAGGCTGCGACGGCTGTTCAATGAGGAATGCGTGTTAGGCATCTTCAGGGAAGGATTCTGCAGCCATCGCATTTAACAAAGTTGTTTCTATTACTTACTCAACGGAGAAGACCATGAAAAAGACTGCCACCCTCACTCTCGCTCTGCTTTCGGCCATCATGATTCCTGCAATACAGCAGGTGCATGCCGCCTCACAACCCTTCGATGGAGTCGTCAGCGACTCGATGTGCGGCAAGAAGCATACGATGGCTGCCGGAAAGACAGACGCTCAGTGCGTCCAGGAGTGCATCAAGAGTGGGAGCAGCTATGCGCTTGTGGCTGGCACCAAGGTGTACACGCTTGCAGCTAAGCCCGAGACCATCGCACCCTTTGCAGGCAAACACGTTCACATCGAAGGCGATGTCAAAGGAACCACTATCACAGTCACTTCGATTAGCGAGATGCCGAAGAACATGAAGATGTGAAGCCGGTTGGATTAGGCAAGCTCACGAAGAAAGGTATTGATCCCAGCGGCGCTATGGTCCCGGCCGGGGCTGCACGCCGCTGGGGGATAGTTTGATGTGGATGAATGGCCAGGAACCGCTGCTTTCCAGGGTCCTATAGCTTTATCGCACGTAATCTGAGCGCATTCGTGATGACAGACACCGAGCTGAAGCTCATTGCCGCAGCGGCGATCATCGGGTTCAGCAGGAGCCCGAAAAACGGGAAGAGAACGCCAGCCGCGAGTGGCACTCCGAGAGCGTTGTAGAAGAACGCGAAGAACAGGTTCTCGCGAATATTGGACATGGTTCGCTGACTCAGCCGCCTTGCTTTGACGATTCCGCGCAGGTCGCCCTTCACCAGGGTGATGCCGCCGGTCTTCATCGCCACGTCCGTTCCCGTTCCCATGGCGATTCCCACGTTGGCCTGTGCGAGCGCCGGTGCATCGTTCACTCCGTCCCCCGCCATTGCTACGGTCGCGCCCTCCGCCTGCAGCTTCTTGACTACCTCTGCCTTCTTCTCTGTAAGCGTCCTATCTTCCCCTCTGGCGCACCCTCAGGTATGAGTCCGACTATGTGGTCATGGTGGATGCAGCGGGAGCGGTGTCGGAAGGTCGTAT
>Ga0207416_1003672_pt1 | contig 14285 bp, 16 predicted proteins | sample PaiPotPPM11metaG_FD_184107 | JGI IMG/M metagenome (GOLD analysis project Ga0207416, IMG submission 184107) | Iron sulfur acid spring bacterial and archeal communities from Banff, Canada, to study Microbial Dark Matter (Phase II) - Paint Pots PPM... ...
ACGCTGCCGGAAATCCGGATGGGCCGGACGCTCTAGCCGGACAGACAGCGGCCCGAAATGCCCCGGGTTTGCAGTGAATGCCGGATTAACACCGCGGCGCTTAGGCGGAAACTTTGCACTCGATGTCACTTTCGCATGCGTGGTGCATGCTTTTCTTCCATCTAGTGCAAAGTTTCCACGTTAGCGCTCTGACGGGCGCGGTCGGTGGAGACAGCGGGACTAGGAAGCGGCCCGGCGGGGGCGGCTCGTTACAGTGGTGGCGAGAGGCCCTGTTTCGTTACAACTTTGCGAGTGTCATGAATTCGTTCGCCGCGATCGCCGACCAGACCACAGCCGACGAACTCAGGGCCCGCGGCAGCCAGAAGTGGTCGAAGGGCGGCCCCGGCGTCATCGGCGCGTTCGTGGCGGAGATGGACTTCGGGGTCGCGCCGCCGATCGAGGCGGCGCTGCTTGAGGTGATCAAGCGCGCCGAGTTCGGTTACCTCAGCCAGCGGGCCGTGGACGGGATGGCGGCCGCATGCGCGGCCTGGCAGCGGGACCGCTACGGCTGGGACGTGGACCCCGGCCGCGTCCACCCGCTGCCCGACGTCATCACCGGCCTCTCCGCGGCGATCAGGGTGTTCTCCCGGCCTGGCAGTCCGGTCATCCTGCCCACCCCCGCCTACATGCCGTTCCTCACCGTCCCCGCGAGCCTCGGCCGGGAGGTTATCCAGGTGCCGATGGCGGGGGACGGCGGCCGGTACGTGCTTGACCTCGACGGCATCGACGCGGCGTTCAAGCGGGGCGGCCACCTGCTTATCCTCTGCAACCCGAGCAACCCGGTCGGCCGCGTGTACAGCCGGGCGGAACTCGCCGCCGTCGCCGAGGTGGTGGCGGCCAACGGCGGCCGCGTTTTCGCCGACGAGATCCACGCGCCGCTGCTCTACCCCGGCGGAACCCACATTCCCTACGCCTCGCTCGGCGAGGTGACCGCGGCCCACACGGTCACCGGCACCGCGGCGTCCAAGGGCTGGAACCTGCCGGGCCTGAAGTGCGCGCAGCTCGTGCTCTCCAACGATGCCGACGAGGCGACGTGGGCGGAGCACGGGTCCACGTTCGAGCACGGCGCGTCCACCCCGGGCGTCCACGCGAGCACAGCGGCTTACCTGGGCGGCGGCCCGTGGCTCGCCGACGCGGTCGCGTATCTCGACGGCAGCCGCGCGTTCCTCGCCGGCCTCCTCGCGGAGTCCCTGCCCGAGGTCGGCTACCGGCCCCCCGAGGGCACGTACCTGGCCTGGCTCGACTGCCGCGACCTGTTCGCGAACGGGGACCGGACCGCAGCACCGGCCGCCGGGGTGAGCCCGGCCGAGTTCTTCCTCGCGAAGGCCCGCGTCCTGCTGACCGACGGCGCGGCCTGCGGCGAGGCCGGACGCGGTTACGTCCGGCTGAACTTCGCGACGCCGCGCCCCATTCTCGCCGAGATCGTCCGCCGCATGGCCGATGCGGTAAGCGGCCGCTGACCCGCGCCCGCTCGCGAGCGCGGGAAGCACTGCGTAGTGTCAGCCGCCCCCGTTCCTCCTGAATGTTTCACTTGTCGGCTTTGATGCTTATGCGGGGCATTGAAGGGATGAGTCCCTCGGGTTGTGGGGATTTTCACGGTACGGCCGGGGGTTTCGTGTATCGAAGGACGCGCAAGTGCACAGCTTCTATGTCAATCTGAACAACGTCCGTTTTTCCGACGAAGCGGGAAGAGCTTGCTGCGATGACTCGGTGGAGCCTCAGAATCCGTCGCGGGAAGACCCCCGACACTGAGCGCGAGTACCGGCCCAGCGCGGCGGCGCCCGCGTCCGGGCGACCGTCGGCCGCTCAGTCACCGTCCGGCCCGCCAGTGCGAGAGCCGCCGGGCGCGGGCCAGGCGGGCGCGGGCCAGCCGGGGCCCTCATCGCAGAACGGTCGCTGGTTCGAGCCGGACCTGGAGCGGCAACCGCAGCCGGGGACCGGCCAGTACGGTGGACGCCTGTTCGGCGGCGGTCAGAACGGCGTCGCCGTGCTCGCACCCGTCCAGCAGCCGCCCGTAACAGCCCAGCCGCAGACGGCGGATCAGCGGTCAGCCGGCGCGTGGCCGGACATCTGCGACCAGTTCGGGCTGCACCTGCTCGTCCTCGCCGAGCAACTGCGCGCCTCGCTCGACGAACTTGAGTCCGACGAGGGCGACCCGGAACGGCTGCGGCGGCTCTACCAGGTTGACCACGCGGTCACCCGGATGCGGCGCGCCTCCCGCGACCTGCGCACCCTCGCGGGCCGCAGCGAGGAGGAACTGGCCGGGTTCACCACGTCGCTGCTCGACGTCATCCGGATGGCGCTCTCGGCGATCGAGCGGTACACCCAGGTCACGATCGGCCGCGTCACCGACCTCGCCGTGCTCGGCTACGCCGCCGACGACATCGGCTCGGTGATGGCCGCGCTGCTCGACAACGCCACCAGGTACTCGCCTGGCACCGTCACGGTGAGCGGGCACCTGCTCGACGACGGCAGCGTCATGTTCCGCATCGAGGACACCGGGATCGGCATGGGCGCCGACCAGGTCGCGGCGCTGAACACCGCGTTCGCGGGTCCGGTGCCCGACGTGGACGAACGGACGGGGCGGCACACGGGGTTCCCCGTCGTGCACCGGGTCGCGCGCAAGTACTCGATCGGCGTCCGCCTCGCCGCCCGCCCCGTGCCGAGCAGCGGCACGGTCGCGATGGTGACGCTGCCGCCGCACCTGCTCTGCGAGGTTCCCAGGGAAGAAGTGCAGCGCCGGCCCGCTGCGGCCGCGGCGAGCGCGCCGCAGGCACCGCCGCGCGCCCAGCGGCCGAGCGCGGTGCCCGACTTGACGCGGGGCGAACCGACGAGGGCACACGAGGTTCAGCCGTGGGAGCCGCCCGCGCTGCCGGAGCGCCAGGAGCCGCGCCCGGCGGACGACCTGCCCCGCCGGGAGCGCGCCAGCCTGCGCGGCGACGAGCCACGGCCCCAGCCGCTGGAGCCCGCGGCCGCGGTGACGCCGGAGCAGCAGGCGGCGGCCCGCCGTGCCTTCGCCGACGAGCTGAGCGCCTTTTCCCTGGGTGCCACTGATTCCCTGGGGGGAGAATCGCCTGACTCCGCCGATGACACCGCAACCGGAGAAGAGGCCAAGCCATGACGAACCCCGCCCTCCTGCCGCGAGATCCGCAGGACTTCGGCTGGATCGTCGACAACTTCGCCCTGTCGACGCCAGGAGTGACCCACGCGCTGATCGTCTCCGCCGACGGGCTGCCGCTGATCGCGGCCGGCGGGATGTCGCCGGACCTGGCCGACCCGCTCGCCGCGATGACCAGCGGGATCATCAGCCTTGGCAACAACATCGCGAGCAAGGTCGGCGAGCCGGGCTGCGACCAGGTGATGCTCAAGTTCCCGTCGGGTCACTTCCTCTTCATGAGCATCGGCAACCTCGCCGGGTTCGCCGTGCTCGTCCGCGAGGGCGTCAATCTCGGCGTGGTCGCGCACCAGATGGCGCAGCTGGTCGACGCCGTGGGACACGTGCTGACCCCGCAGCTCCGCGACGACCTGCGCCGCATCAACGCCGCGAGCGGAAGGGCGGGACGATGACCGCTAACCCCTGGGTCCGTCCGTACGTGCTGACCGGCGGGCGTACCAGGACCCGCCATCACCTGTACGTGCACACACTGGTCGCGGTCGAGCGCTACGACCCCGCGGCCGCGCTGCGGCTGTCGCCCGAGGCGCGGCGGCTCTACGAACGTGCTTCATTCGGCGCGCAGTCGGTCGCGGAGCTCTCCGCGCACTCCGGCGTGTCGCTCGGCGTCACCCGCGTGCTGCTCGAGGACCTGGCCGCCGCCGACCACGTCGTGATCAACGAAGACACCTACACCTCCCCGTACGACCACCGGCTGTTGAAGAGAGTCATTGATGGCCTTCGTGAGTTCGCCTGACCGCGTGCCGCCGAACGTCACCTCCGCGAAGATCGTCGTCGCGGGCGGGTTCGGCGTGGGGAAGACCACCCTGGTCAGCACCGTCTCCGAGATCCCCCCGGTCAACACCGAGGCGTGGATGACCCAGGCGAGCAAGACCGTCGACCCGCTGCACGGCTCCGACGAGAAGACCACCACGACGGTGGCCATGGACTTCGGGCGGATCACGCTCGCGCGCGACCTGATCCTGTACCTGTTCGGCACGCCGGGCCAGCCGAGGTTCTGGCCGATGTGGGATGACTTGTGCCGGGGCGCGAGCGCCGCGGTGGTGCTGGTCGACACCCGCAGGCTCGAGGTCTCGTTCCCCGCGGTGAACTACTTCGAGAACGACTCGGACGTGCCGTTCGTGGTGGCCGTGAACCTGTTCGACGGCCGCCAGACGCACCCGCTCGACCTGGTACGCGACGCGCTCGGCCTCGCCGACACGGTGCCGCTCGTCACCGTCGACGCCCGCGACCGCCGGTCCGCCGTCCACGCGCTGCTCTCCGGCCTGAACAACACCCTGGAGCGGACGTCGCCGGTTTCCACCCGCTGATTTCCCGGCCAGACGCGCCACCACCGGGTCAGCGTTAACCCCCTCACCCCCAAAGGAGTGTCTCACCGTGCGCAAGATCCTCATCGTGGGCGCCGGCCAGGCCGGGCTGCAGCTCGCACTGAGCCTGCAGGCCGAAGGCTACGACGTGACCGTGATGTCCGCCCGTACGCCCGACGAGATCAGAAACGGGTGGCCGACCTCGACCCAGATGATGATGTACCGCGCCCTCGACCGCGAGCGCGAGGTCAAGCTGAACCTGTGGGACGGCACGGCCACGCCCACCACCGGGATCGGCTTCAACCTGTCGCCGGCCTCCGGCGTGTCCGCCTTCTCGTTCTCCGGCGCGTGGGCGCGGCCGGGGAACTCCGTCGACCAGCGGCTTAAGATGTCGATCTGGATCGAGCTGTTTGAGCAGCGGGGCGGCCGGGTGATCTACCACTCGGTGATGACCTCGGACCTGGCGGGCCTCACGCCGATGTACGACCTCACGGTCATCGCGGCGGGCAAGGGCGAGATCGTGGAGCTGTTCGATCCCGACACCGAGAAGACGCACTACACCAGGCCGGCGCGGCACCTGGCCGCGATCTACCTGAACGGGATCGCCATTCCAGCGGGCCTGCCCCACCCGAGGATGCGGGTGCACCTGCGGCCGGGCGGCGGCGAGTTCTTCTTCATGCCCGCGTACGGCCTGACCGGTCCCTGCGACGTGGTGCTCGTGGAGGCCGTCCCCGGCGGCCCGTTCGACATCTTCGCCGACCGCCCGTCACCGGACGAGCACCTGCGCAGGCTCAAGGTCATGCTGCTCGAGCATTTCCCCTGGGAGGGTGAGCTCTACCGGAACGCGGAGCCGACCGACGCCCGCGCGTCCCTGGTCGGCGCGTTCCCGATGACCATCCGTCACCCTTACGCCGAGGTCGCCCCGGGCCGCTACGTCGTCGGCATCGGTGACGTGGTCGTGGTCAACGACCCGATCAGCGGCCAGGGCGCGAACAACGCCGCGCACGCGGCCGGCATCTACCTCAAGGCCATCCTCGACCGCGGAGACGCGCCGTTCACCCCGGAGTGGATGCAGCAGACCTTCGACACGTTCTGGGCGCACGCGCAGAACTCGGTCATGCTCACCGAGATGATGCTCGAGCCGCTGCCGGTGCACGCGCAGCAGGTGCTCGGCGCCGCCTCGCAGTTCCAGGAGATCGCCGACAAGTTCGCCGAGGTCTTCCCGAACCCGTCCACCATCCACGACTTCCTCGTCGACCCCGGCAAGGCCGCCGCCTACGTGGAATCGGTGGCCGCCGCCCACGCCTGACCCGCCGCTCGCTGCGAACGGATGGTCCGCACCCCCTAGCGCCCGTGACCATCGGCTATGTTCGGTAACTCAGGCTGCGAGGAGCGAGGAGAGAGCCGATGGCCGAGGTCGTGCTGTTCCATCACGTGCAGGGGCTGACCGACGGGGTAAGGGAGTTCGGCCGCGAACTCGCCAAGGGCGGGCACACCGTCCACACCCCCGACCTGTTCGACGGCGAACGCCCCGCGACCGTCGACGACGGCATCGCCCTCGTGCAGCGCATCGGCGACGAGGAACTGGACCGGCGCACGAGCGCGGCCGTGGCGGGCCTGCCGGCCGGCCTGGTCTACGCGGGCTTCTCCTTCGGCGGCGCCACCGCCCAGGGCCTCGCGCAGACCACGCCCGGCGCGCGCGGCGCGCTGCTGTACGAGTCCTGCGTGTCGCTCACGGAAGACTGGTCATTCGGCCCCTGGCCGGACGAGCTCGCCGTGCAGATCCACGGCATGGACCACGACCCGTTCTTCGCGGACGAGGGCGACCTCGAGGCCGCCGGCGAACTCGTCGCGATCGTCGGCCCGCGGCTCGCCGAGTTGTTCACCTACCCGGGCGACAAGCACCTGTTCACCGACAGCTCGCTGCCGAGCTACGACCCGGGCGCGACCGCCCTCGTCGTCCGCCGCTCGCTCGAGTTCCTCGACAAGCTCGGCTAGGTTCTGACGTATGAGCAAGACCGGCGAGTTCAAGCGCGACACCACCTACCTGGACGGCCGGATCACGGCCGACGGCGGGGACGGCTGGCCCCTTGAGCCTGGCCGGTACCGGCTGGCCGTGGCCCGCGGCTGCCCGTGGGCCAACCGGAGCATGATCGTCCGCCGCCTGCTCGGCCTGGAAGACACGCTTTCCATGGGCATCTGCGGCCCGACGCACGACTGGCGGTCCTGGACCTTCGACCTTGACCCGGGGGAGAAGGACCCGGTGCTCGGCATCCACTGGCTCCGCGAGGCCTACGAGAAGGCGGTACCCGGCTACGACCGCGGCGTCACCGTCCCCGCGATCGTGGACATCCCGAGCGGCAAGGTCGTCACCTCCGAATTCCGCCGGATCCCGCGCGACTTGGAAACCGAGTGGACGGCGTACCACCGCGACGGCGCCCCCGACCTGTACCCCGCCGCGCTCGCCGACGAGATCGAGGAAGTCAGCGAGCCCGTCTACCGTGACGTGAACAACGGCGTCTACCGCTGCGGGTTCGCCACCACCCAGGAGGCCTACGACGAGGCCTACCGCGCCCTGTTCGCCCGGCTCGACTGGCTGGAGCAGCGCCTCACCACCCGGCGCTACCTGGTCGGCGACACGATCACCGAGGCCGACGTCCGGCTGTGGCCGACCCTCGCACGGTTCGACGCGGTCTACCATGGCCACTTCAAGTGCAACCGGAACAAGCTGACCGAGATGCCCGCCCTGTGGGCCTACGCGCGCGACCTGTTCCAGACGCCCGGCTTCGGCGACACGATCGACTTCGTCCAGACCAAGCAGCACTACTACCTGGTGCACAAGAACCTCAACCCGTCCGGCATCGTCCCTGACGGCCCGGACCTGTCCGGCTGGCTGACCAGGCATCACCGGGAGGAGCTGGGTGGCCGCCCCTTCGGTGACGGCACCCCGCCCGGCCCGCCGCCCGAGGCCGAGCGCGTCCCCGCCAGCCGCACGGCGCACTAAGAGAACACGGTGCACTAGCCAGAAGCCCGCCGGCGCCCCGGGTCTAGGCTCTTGTCTATGGCGAATTCACTAGGGCGTATCTGCGTAACGGGAGCGACGGGCAAGGCGGGCGTGGCCGCCGTCTTGGACCTGCGCGAGCACGGCTACGAGGTGGTGGCGACCGACATCGCGGTTACCGGCGAAGACGTGGCGGCGAACGTCATCCGGGCGGACCTCACCGACTACGGGCAGGCGACAGAGGTGCTCCGCGGCATCGACGCCGTCGTCCACCTGGCGAACATCCCGGCCCCCGGCATCGCCACCCCCGCGGTCACGTTCAACGCCAACGTCTCGATGAACTTCAACATCTTCCACGCGGCCGCCGCCCACGGCCTCTCCAGGGTGGTGTGGGCGTCGAGCGAGACCACCCTCGGCCTGCCGTTCGGCCACGGACGGGAGCAGGACCCCGGCGCGCCGGGCGAGCTCCGCTACGCGCCGGTGGACGAGGAGCACTTCCCCTACCCGGCGACGACGTACGCCCTGTCGAAGGTCACCAGCGAGACGATCGCCGAGCAGATCTCCCGCTGGTCGGGCATCCCCTTCGTCGGACTGCGCATCTCGAACATCATGGAGCCCCACGACTACCGGCGCTTCCCGAGCTACTGGCCGGACCCGCAGCTGCGCAAGTGGAACGCGTGGGGCTACGTCGACGTCCGCGACGTCGCCGCCGCCTGCCGCCTGGGCCTGGAGGCCGACGTCACCGGCAGCAACAACGTCATCATCGCGGCCGCCGACACGGTGATGAACCGCCCCTCCAGGGAACTGCTCGCCGAAGTCTTCCCCGACGTCACCCTCACCAGGGAAATCCCCGAGTTCGGCACCCTCCTGTCGGTCGACCGCGCCAAGCAGGTCATCGGCTACGAGCCGGCCCACTCCTGGCGCGACGAAATCCCCGCCCGCTAACCCGATCGTGCCCAGCAAGCTTGACCTCGAGGCGGCGAAGGACGCCACGATCCCCGACGTCCTGCCCGCACCCGGCGAGCCGTTCCGCGTCCTGTTCGTCGGGATCAACCCCGGCCTATACTCGGCCGCCACCGGGTGGCACTTCGCCCGGCCAGGCAACCGGTTCTGGCCGGCGCTGCACGCCTCCGGGTTCACCCCGCGCCAGCTCAAGCCGTCCGAACAGCAGGAACTGACCGCCTACGGCCTCGGCATCACGAACATCGCGCCGCGCGCGACCGCCCAGGCCGCCGAGTTGAGCGGAGCCGAACTCAGGGAAGGCGGCCAGCGCCTCAAGGCCCTGATCGAAGCCTGCCGCCCGCGCTACGCGGCGATCCTGGGCGTCACGGCCTACCGCATCGCGTTCGCCCGCCCGAAGGCCGCGATCGGCCCGCAGCCCGACCCCCTGGCTACCGCCCGCCTCTGGATCCTGCCGAACCCCAGCGGCCTCAACGCGTCCTGGCAGCCCCCGCGCCTAGCCGAGGCATTCAGGGAACTGCGTGAGGCGGCAGAAGCGCGCGTGTGACTCGTTGGCCGCTCTTGGCAGGATTGGTGGGATTCTCGTCATTGCTGCCATAAGCCGGGCTCGGCAGACTTGGACGCGTGCGAACAGTTCTGATCGTCTTGTTCGACGGCGTGCAGGCCCTCGACGTCACCGGACCGCTTGAGGTCTTTTCCCACGCAAGGGACCACCGGTGCGAAGCCGCCTACCGGATTCGCACCGCGAGCCTCGGCGCCGTCCAGGTCCGCACGACGAGCGGGCTGGCCATCGTCCCGGACGGCGACCTCCGCAACCAGGGCCGCGCGGACCCACCCGACTTGCTGATCGTCCCCGGCGGCGCGGGCGCCCGCCGCAGAGACCAGAACCTCGTCGCCTGGATCGCCGCCAACGCGCCCGGGGCGAAACGGCTCGCCTCGGTCTGCACCGGCGCCTTCCTCCTCGCCGAGGCCGGCCTTCTCGACGGCAAGCGGGTGACCACCCACTGGTCGCACACCGCGGCGCTGCAGGACCAGTACCCGGCCGTCAAGGTGGACCCCGACCCGATCTACATCATGGACGGTGACGTCGCCACTTCGGCCGGCGTCACCGCCGGGATCGACCTGGCCCTTGCCCTCGTCGAGGACGACCTCGGGCGCGACGCGGCGCTGACCGTGGCCCGCGACCTCGTCGTGTTCCTGCGCCGCCCGGGCAACCAGGCCCAGTTCAGCGCCCAGCTGTCCGCTCAGGTCGCCAAGCGGGCGCCGCTGCGGGACGTGCAGCAGTGGATCGCCGAGCACCCGGCGGGCGACCTGTCCGTCGAGGCGCTCGCGGAGAAGGCCTGCCTTTCACCGCGTCACTTCGCCCGCGCGTTCGCCGCCGAGATCGGCATGCCGCCGGGCCGGTACGTCGAGCGGACCCGCCTGGAAGCCGCCCGGCGTCACCTGGAGGACACCGCGGAAGGCATCGAGCAGACCGCCCGCGCCTGCGGTTACGGCACCACCGAGGCCATGCGCCGCGCGTTCACCGAAGCCCTCGGCGTCAGCCCCGCCGAGTACCGCCGCCGGTTCCGGCCGATCCCTAAGGAGCACCATGCAGATCGTCATCGCGCTTTTTGACCGCTTCACCGCGCTCGACGCCATCGGCCCCCACCAGGTCCTGCACCACCTACCCGACACCGAAGTAATCTTCGCTTCAGAACGGGTGTGTGATGTCACCGACGAGTCCCGCACTCTCACGATGCGGGCCCAAGCCGGGTACGCGGACGTCCCGCGTCCCGACATCATTGTCGTCCCGGGCGGCCCCGGCCAGGCGGACCAGATGACCGGGCCGCTGCCGGACTGGCTCTTCGAGGCGGACAAGACGAGCACCTGGACGACGTCCGTGTGCACGGGGTCGCTCATCCTGGCGGGCGCGGGCCTGCTCAAGGACAGGAACGCCACCACCAACTGGCTCGCCCAGGAGGAACTGCGCTACCTCGGCGCGACGCCGCGGCCAGGGGAACGCTACGTCTTCGACGGCAAGTACGTCACCGCCGCGGGCGTCTCCGCCGGGATCGACATGGCCCTAGCCCTGGCGGGCCGCCTGGCCGGCGACGCGGAGGCCGAGCGCATACAGCTCGGAATCGAGTACGACCCGCACCCGCCGTACCAGTCGGGCTCACCCGCCACGGCCAGGCCGGAGACCGTCGAGTACTTCACCACCCGCAGCCGCTTCGCCCACCGCATCTAGCCGGCAATTCAAGCGATGCTGGTGGCGGCGCGGTCACAGAACCTCTTCCATCCCGGTGCGCCTGGTGCTCGGCCGCGCGCCGACCGGTTAGGGCTGATTGCGGGTCATCCGGGTCAAGGCTCCGCCGCGCCGTCCCGGTTACGAGGCTTCGTCCCATTTTGTCCCGCGCTCAGATTGGCCGCTTCCGTCATTGCGGGTCATCCGAGGTTAATATCGCCAATTTTGACCCTCGATCATCCTAGATCAGCTCAGCTGAGGTTATTTTGTTCTATTTTGCGTGCTTAGAATGGACGCTATCGCTGGCTTTCCCATTTTGACCCGCGATCACGCTGGCGGGTCGGCGTGATCGCGGGATGACAGGGCTAACTCTCGGGCTGCCCGCCGTGGTCGCCGTTCCGGTCGGCCTCAAGTACTGTTCCGTCCCCTGCGTCCCTGGGGTCATTTCTCTAGCTGGCCTCCGCGAACACGGCCAGGGCGATCTGGTAGCCGTCGAACGCGCGGGCCGCGCCCGCGTAGGCCGAGAGATGGATGAACAGCTCCACGATCTCTTCCTTGGTCACGCCGGAGTGCAGCGCGATGCGCAGCTGGCCGCCCAGCGGCTCGTGCGTGCCGAGCGTGGCGGCGATCGCGACGGAGATCAGCGCCCGGCTGCGGTCGTCCAGGCCTGGACGTGGCCACGACTGGCCGAAGGTGGCGACGGTGGCGAGCCGACGGAAGTCCTCGCCGACGGCGGGCTCGCCGTCGGCGAGCGACAGGTCGAGCGGTTTGCCGAGCAGCCGCCCGGCCGTCTCAAGCGCCCGCTGGTACTCGTGATGTTCTTCCGCGCTCGCTGGCATCGAATACTCCTTCTCTCTCCAAGGGATTGCCGCGCCGCCATGCACTGTCTTCCGGTGCGCGGCAACGGCCGGGCGGGCAAGGGCGCTGAATCCGGCACCCCTGGCTAGCGGCGCATCGCAGCGAGGGGGTCGCGCTGCTCGGCGGTGGCGTCGTCGCGGTCGGTGGAGACGGTCAGGTCGTGCCAGGCCGCATCGGAATCGGCCCGCGCCCGGGCGGCGGCGGTCGCGTAGGCGTAGGCCTCGCTGCCGAGGATCAGCCGGAGCGGCGGCTCGGGCATCTCGGCGACCTCGAGGACGACCTGGGCCACCTTGGCCGGGTCGCCGAGCGCGTCGTCGCTGCCGTTGTTGTGCATCCTGGAGCTGACGCCGACGGTCGGCTGGTACGGCTCGCTGATCGGCGGCACCCGCATGGACGACCCGGCCCAGTCGGTCTGCATGCCGCCGGGCTCGAGCACGGTGACCTTGATCCCGAGCGGGCCGACCTCTAGCGCCAGGACTTCCGAGAAGCCGCCGACCGCCCACTTCGCCGCCTGGTAGGCAGACAGGCCCGGGGTGGCGAGCCGCCCGCCGATCGAGGAGACCTGGATGATGTGGCCGCCGCCCTGGGCGCGCAGCACGGGCAGCGCCGCCTTGGTGACGTTCACGACGCCGAACAGGTTGGCGTCGACCTGCTCGCGGAAGTCGTCGAGCGTGATGTCCTCGACCGCCGCCAAGTTGGCGTAGCCGGCGTTGTTGACCACGACGTCGATCCGGCCGAACGCCTCCGTCCCTGTGGCGACCGCGGCAGCGGCAGCCGCTGGGTCGGTGACGTCGAGTGCGAGGGGGAGGATCCGGTCGCCGTAGCGGTCCGCCAGGTCGCTCAGGCTGGCGGGGTTGCGCGCGGTCGCGACGAGGGAGTGCCCGGCGGCGAGCACGGCCTCGGCTATCTGGCGGCCGAGACCGCGGCTGCTCCCGGTGAGAAAGAAGACCTGCGGCATGATGCGCTCCTTTTCGGAGGTGACTTTACGAACCATCGGTTTGATAATAACACAACGTCGTTGCGATAGATAGACTGGACCGGTTATGACGGAGACATACCAGCGGGCCAGGCGGCCCGAGCAGAAACTTGAGCGGCGTGAGGCCATCCTCGGCGCCGCCCGCGAACTCGCGCTGCGCGACGGGGTCCGCGCCGTGAGCCTGGCCGACATCGCCGCCTTGGTCGGAATCCACAAGTCAGCGCTGCTGCGCTACTTCGAGACCCGCGAGCAGATCTTCCTCGAGCTGACGGCCGAGGCCTGGCGGGAGTGGACGGCCGCACTGCACGCCGAACTAGACGCCGCCGCCCCGGGCTTGCCCGGCTCGGCGGCGTCCGCACTGGTCGCCGACGTCTTCGCCAGGAGCTTCGGCGACCGGCCGCTGCTGTGCGACCTCATCGCGCACACGCCGCTGAACCTGGAGCGCAACGTGTCCGCCGATGCGGTGCGTCGCTACAAGCTCACCTCCCTGGCGGCAGTCGACGAGGCGGCCGTTACCGCGCAACGGGTGCTCCCCGACCTGACCGCGGCGGAGTGCGGTGAGTTCGTCGCCGCGCTGGCGTTGCTGGCCGGCGCCGTCTGGCAGGTCGCCAATCCCGTGCCGGCCCTCGCGCGGCTTTACGCCTCCGATCCCGCTCTGGCCGGCGCCTGCGTCGACGTGACGCCGCGGCTGCGTCGTACCGGAGAAGTCCTGCTCGCGGGCCTGATCCCGAGCAGGACCAGGCACGGAACCTGACGACGGTGCCGGGCGCCTGACCGTGGCCCGGATCACATGCCGTTCGCCTCCTGTTTCCAATCCAGGTTCATGCCTGGCCCGTACTTGAATCGACAACCATGCGGGGGAAGCAGAACTGGCGCGGTCAGACCGCGCTAGACAGGAGACGAACACAATGAGGATTTCCAGGGTGAGGCGGATGCCGGCGAAGGCGAGGCTGGCCGTTGGGGTGGGCGGCGCGGCCGCCGCGGCGCTGCTCGTGGCGGCCTGCTCAAGCGGAAGCAGCAGTAGCGCCTCGGCGCCGGCCAGCAGTTCGCCGGCGAGCAGTTCGCCGGCCGGGGCCGCCTCCGGCAGCCCCACGGCGAGCGGGTCGGGTGCCACGGTCATCACGACCGCCACGTCGTCAGGGAGCACGTTCCTGACCGATGGGTCGGGCCGCGCCATTTACCTGTGGGCCAAGGACACCAGCGGCATGTCCGCGTGCTCGGGGGCCTGCGCGGGCGCCTGGCCGCCGGTCACCGGCACCGCGACCGCCTCCGGCGCCGCGAAGGCCGCGGACCTCGGCACGATCACCCGGTCGGACGGCACCAAGCAGGTGACCTACGACGGACACCCGCTGTACTACTTCGCGGGCGACTCGGGCCCGGGGACGGCCACCGGGCAGGGCAGCGACAACTTCGGCGCGAAGTGGTGGCTAGTCGCACCGAGCGGGAGCGACGTCACCGGCTCCGTGAGCTCGTTCACCGCGGGCGCGGCCAGCGGTTCCGGCGGGTCTTCGCCTGCCGCCACTCCGGGGGCGACTCACTCCAGCGCCGGCGGCGGCTGGTCCTGACCAAGAGAGCACTGACACCGCGATGACGACGTTCCTCGCCCGGATGCTGGGCAGCGGAACCGAACAGACCCGGTCCGGGGAGGGCGACGCACCAACCCTCCTCGGGCCGGCCAGGCCGATCGGTCAGTGGGCGTACGCCGGGGTGGCGGTCGCGTCGCTTGGCGGGCCGCTTGCCCTCGC
>Ga0207416_1003673_pt1 | contig 14285 bp, 13 predicted proteins | sample PaiPotPPM11metaG_FD_184107 | JGI IMG/M metagenome (GOLD analysis project Ga0207416, IMG submission 184107) | Iron sulfur acid spring bacterial and archeal communities from Banff, Canada, to study Microbial Dark Matter (Phase II) - Paint Pots PPM... ...
CCTTCGACGATGGCACTTTTCCCAACGCCCGGCTCACCGATGAGGGCGGGGTTGTTCTTGGTGCGCCGCGACAGAATCTGGATGACGCGCTCGATCTCCTGATGTCGCCCGATGACGGGATCGAGCGTCCCGGCTCGCGCTGAGGCGGTCAGATCGATGCCCATCTGGTCGATGGTGGGCGTCTTAGAGTGCTTGGCGTCGCGCTCGTGAGACGCGCCGGACTGGCTGAGCACCTGGATCGTCTGGGTGCGCACCTTTTCGAGGTTGACACCGAGGCTTTCCAGCACGCCCGCCGCGATACCTTCGCCCTCGCGCACCAGGCCGAGCAGGAGATGTTCTGTTCCGATATAGTGATGATTCAGACGACGAGCTTCATCGACGGCCAGCTCGATCACCTTTTTGGCGCGTGGAGTCAAACCGATTTCGCCCAGCACGATGCGGTCTCCACGTCCAATAATAAATTCTACGGCGCTGCGAACCTTGTTCAGCTCAACACCCAGATTACTTAATACTTTGGCGGCAACGCCTTCTCCCTCACGCACCAGACCAAGCAGCAGATGCTCGGTGCCGATGTAATTGTGCTGGAAGCGCTGCGCTTCTTCCTGGGCCAGGCTCAAAACCTTCCTGGCTCGTTCGGTAAACCTGTCAAACCTATCTCGATCGTTCACCTGTATTCACCCCCCTTTCAGTGGCAGAGAGTGGAACCGCGCCCTCTGTGATGCTCAGGTAAACAGCATATCTCATCTTACAACACGCATTTCGTACCGTCAAGGCTAACAAAACGGTGGCCCTCCCATCTGTAATAACGTATAACGCACTTCTATCCTGAAACAATCGACCTCCTGACTGTCGCTCAATACTCTGCGCGCAGTCGGGAGGTCGCCGGCTTAACTGTTCAAGTTCAAATTGATTCGCGAAAAGGACTACTCTTCAGTTGCCTCCGATTCATCTTTAGAACGTTGGCGAGCCGCCGCTCGAAACGCCTCAGCCATTGCCGTAGTCTCTCCATCGTCGCCGAGGGTGAGATTATTCAACAGGGCATGTTCGCCAGGTCGCTCGGAGCGGTCCCGGCGTTCGCCCTTGCCTTCCCGACGTGTCGAAGCTCCTTCTTTCTCCGTCGCATTTGGCGATTCGTCGCCGCGAGAAGCAGGTTGCTCTAATGACATCATATCACTATTCGAGGCATTTGTGCCAGTGTCCGGTGCAGGAGTTTCTGGTGTTTCCCGGGTATCGACTTCGTCGGCCTGCCGCAGGCTGAGTCCCAGGCGGCGGCGTTCGGCGTCGATGCGCAGGATACGCAGTTGCAACTCCTGTCCTTCGCGCAGGTTGGAGCGGGGGTCCATGCCAGGCGACAGTTCGGACTGGTGAATGAGTCCCTCGATGCCATCTTCGATACGAGCGAAGGCGCCGAAGGGCGCGATCTTGGTGATGGTGCCTGTTACCACCTGACCGGGGAAATAGCGCTGCTCCACGGTTGTCCAGGGATCGACCTCGGCCCGTTTGATGGACAGCGCGATTTTCTTCTTCTCTTTATCGACACTCAAGACCTGGACTTCCACTTCCTGGCCGACCTTGAGGACTTCGCTGGGATGGTTGACGCGGCTCCAGGCGAGTTGGCTGATATGCACCAGCCCGTCGGCGCCTCCCAGGTCGACAAAGGCGCCAAAGTTGGCGAGGTTGCTGACGATGCCGGTGCGCACTTCGCCGGGTTTCAACTCGTCGAGCAGTTCTTCGCGGCGGCGCTGTCTCCATTCCTGGTTGGCCAGGCGTTCAGAGAGGATCAGGCGGTTGCGCGCGCGATTGATCTCGATGATCTTGAGTTGGAGTACTTTGTCTTTCATACTGGCGAGCTTGGCTGCCGTCTCCTGGTTATCGCCGCCCTGGGCGACTTCCTCGCGTTTGAGGTTGAGAATCTGGGAAATCGGCACGAAGCCCCGGATGCTGGCGACATCGACGATCAGGCCGCCCTTGTTATAGTCGATGACTTTGGCCTGCAGCAGTTCGTTGTTCTTATACTGCTCTTCAGCGACGCGCCACTGGCGTTCCGCGTTGGCCCGTTTGAGGGAGAGAAGCGCGTGCCCATCCGGAGTTTCCGGTTGGATGACATACACCAGCACTTTGTCGTTGAGGTGAAGATTTTCAAAGGACCAATCACCACTCGCGGGTAGCTCTCGCGTGGAGAGTACGCCTTCGGACTTGAGACCAATATCGACCAGGATCTCATCCTGGTCAATACGCACGATTACGCCATCGACTACATCGCCGCGCTTGATATTGATGGGAGTGGTGGATGCCGCGAGCAACGCTTCCATTTCGTTGAAGTCGTTCACTTCTTCGGGGCCTGTGTTGTTTTTCCCTTGTGGGTCGTTTCCTTCGTACATTGTCTGTACCCGTCCGCTTTTAAGATTTGCCGCTGGCATTGTCGAAAGGTCGCCGTGCTTTTGAGCTTGCATGGGTAAAATACCCCCTTCGATCCACGGTTATTGCCCGTCCATTGCTACCATCACTGTTCCTGGTGGATGCGCGATGCGCTTCGTTCACTTTCAAGCCTGTGCGGCTCAAGAAGACGAATTGGTTATGCACCGGGTCCCTGGGGATGTGTCATTGGACATGGGTTTATCGGAGGAGGCTGCTCAGGCTGGCATCGCTTGCGCGTTTTTCATCTCAGCCGGCTTTCGCTCAAGCTGAGAAGACGACTATTCGTTCGACAACGGTGTCTTAAAAACGGTCCTACGAAACACTGCACGCAGACTGGTAAGCCGTAATAGAGACATAATAAGAGCCTGAGGACAGTATACCCCCACTCGATGCTCTTATTATACCAAAAGCCTTCCATGAATGCAAGCTAATACACACCCAATTTAGCAGAATGCTCCGATGTTTATTAATCTGCCATATTGTATCACACCAGTGCAAGAGGTACCAACAGCATATCCAGGGCGGGGACAAGCCCGGCCCCTACCCTGCTCCGAGGAGAGTTGCCTGTTCCGTATAGGGTAGGGGCCGGGCTTGTCCCCGCCCTGGTCGCGCCGCGCAATTATGCTACAATATGCTCATGGATTTGAGCAACATACGACAGGTAGTGATGGCTCTGCGCCAGGGCCTGGAGCCAGTCGAACGAGCCGGTGCGCTGTGCGATGCGCTTGAGGGCCAGCGCCCCAATGCGCGTAAAGCGGCGGTGTTGATCGGGCTATTCGAGCAGGAGGGGGAGACTACCCTGATCTTTATTCGCCGCGCCAGCACGCTGCGTTCGCATAGTGGGGAGATTGCTTTTCCCGGCGGCGCGGTTGATGCGACGGATGAATCGCCCGTGCGGGCGGCTTTGCGCGAGGCGCACGAAGAGATTGGCCTGCACCCCGCCAGGGCCGAGGTACTGGGCATCATGCAGCCGGTCTTCACGGTGGTCAGTAATTTCTTAATTACGCCTGTGGTGGCTTTTTTACCAGAGGGACCCGGTGAATTGCGCCTGCAAGCGAGTGAAGTGGCCGATTTGTTATTGCTGCCTCTGCGCGGCCTGGCCGACCCCGCCATTGCTCATACGGAGGTGTGGACGCGCGATGGACTGGCGCGTACCGTGTATTTTTATGATTACGGTGCGTATCGCGTGTGGGGCGCAACCGCTCGTATGTTGAATGCGCTGTTGGCGTTGTTGTCCTCCATGTAGGGACGCGATTTATCGCGTCCGTTCATATTCATGCCTTCGTGTTCACAAATCCTGGCGCAGCAGCGGACGCGATAAATCGCGTCCCTACATGATATTTGTGAAACCCATAAGTCATAGTTCCCTTGTTTCTTTTCGTGCGTTGAATACAATAGAAGATGTGGTTAGACACATTGGCCGATTGTAGTGTTTCTTCTGTAGCGCGTTTCCCGTAGGTTGTTCTTTTGTGAAGCGGTTGGACTTCGGTCCCTTGAGTGGAGAAAATTGTGACGTTGCCAACACCTGAACCTCAATCTCCGAGATTGCTGTCTCAACGAACACACTCGAACCCACCTACTCACTCGATACCTTCTACTCTCCCCTCTACGCCTCCTCATGGAGTGTACCCTCTACAGCCGCCGTACCCCGCGGCGCCTTCTGCACCTGCGACAGAAGCTTCCGAGATTGATGCTCATCGACGTGTCACTGATTTTGCCGGAAATTCATGGGATCTCGCGACTGGTGGCCTGAAGACCATGACCGCCAAACGCCAGCTTCCCCCGCGTCTTGAACGACGCGCCAGTGAGAAACTGCCGGACCCGGCTGAGGCGCAGCGCAGTCTGACGTTCGCCCTGGTCATCCTGGCATGTGTTATTGTGATGCTGGTCAGTGGGGGCATTGTATTATTCGTGATGTTGCAGCCCTGATGAGTCGTTGAACTTTGCTGCATCGGGGGATAGAAGCAAGGGAGGCTGCCTACGATTGAACCGCTGGTACGCCATGCAATGTGGTGGCGTTACGAACGGCTTTGACGATGGCTCGCGCTAAGGTTGCTGCTGCCGCTGCGCCGATATTACTTATTTGCCTGGCGGCGAGCGATGAGTCATGAAGCTGTTGTGAGGTTGGCCCCAGCGCTAACGCAAATACCGTATCACCATCAAACATGGTATGCGCAGGACGAATGGCCTGTGCCAGGCCGTTGTGTGCCATTTGTGCCATCTTGTTGGCCTGTTCATGAGTCAGGGCGGCGCTTGTGGCGACAACAGCAATAGTGGTATTGCCGAGAGGATTGGCTGTCAGGAAGCCACTGCCGTCGGGGTTGCGCGCCCCGGCGATAACCTGCTGCGTTTGAGGGGCCACGATGTCGCCCAGCGCGTTGACGCTGACGATAGCGCCGACAATCGAGCCATCAGTAAGCGTCATACTGGCCGAACCCAGGCCCCCTTTCATCATGAAGTCGGGGCCCGCCATTTTGCCTACTGTTGCGCCCGTTCCCGCGCCGACTGTGCCCTGCGCGACGGCATCGCTGCTGGCTCGTTCGCAGGCGCGGTAGCCTGCGGCGGCATCGGGACGAATGGTGGCCGAGCCGAAGGCCAGGTCAAAAATGGCGGCTGCCGGGACGAGAGGTACGCGCGCTACGCCAGTATCGTAGCCGACACCGCGCTCTTCCAGGTAGCGCATGATGCCGCTGGCCGCGTCCAGTCCAAAGGAGCTGCCACCCGTGAGCAGAATGGCGTTGACACTATCAACCAGGTTCATGGGGCGCAGCAGATCGGTTTCGCGCGTGGCTGGCGCGCCCCCGCGCACATCGACACCGCCTATGGCCGGAGTATCGCATAGGATCACCGTGCAGCCGGTGCCTGCTTCGAGGTTGGTGTCATGCCCGACACGTATGCCAGGAATGTCGGTAATATCGTCATGCATATGCTCTCCTGCCTTTCCAGTTGTATTGCTGCTGCATTATCGCACATGTGGTTATTGAGAACCGAAAAGTGCTTGCCTTCTCAACGAGTATCTGTTATCGTTGTTATAGAGAACGCGGTTTCTTATTGGAGAAGGGGATAAGACAATGGTAGCTAATCCTCGCGGATTGTATATGAGCGTTGAGGAATACCTGGAGCTTGATAGCAATAGCCTCGAAGGAAGATACGAGTATATCGACGGCTACGTATATATGCTGGCCGGGGGTACCGCTAACCATTCTATCATTGGCGGCAATCTCATTACAACTCTAAATAGTTTGCAGCAAAGTCATTCGTGTGCCGTCTACACCTCTGATATGCGAATACGCCTCTCAAAAAAACGCTACGTATATCCAGACGTCACAGTAAGTTGTGACCCTCGAGATCTTGGTGAGGTTAATACATTAGAACATCCTCGCCTTGTATTTGAAGTGCTTTCTTCTAGCACAGAGGCGTATGATCGAGGCAGGAAGTTTTCCTATTATCGAGCCTGTCCAACAATTCAGGAATATGTCTTGATAGATACGCAACAGCAGTCAGTCGAAGTCTTCCGGCGCGAAACTGAAAATCTCTGGACATTGCATGCTTTTAGTTCCGGCGATACTATAGAACTGGCAAGCATCAATATAAGTTTTCCTATTGCTGATCTTTATAAGAATGTAGCGCTACCGGATGAATAGTTTGCTGATGTATAGCATTACGCGGGCGGTTCTGATCGATACATGTGCTGCAAGAAGTCTTCCCATGTGATGACGCCCATGGTATGGTCGGGAACCAGGTTGATGCCCGACCTGAAGGTGTCAAACAAGCCACTTGAAAGCGTCTCCGGGCGAACAGTGGCCTCCCTTCCTCGCACACGCAGGTATATACTGGTCATTTCTTCGATTGTCAGTATTTGAGGCCCGCCCATGTCTGGCGCGTGTCCGGCGGGGCCGTCTTCAGCGAGCGCAACCAGTCGATCAGCTACTTCGCCAACGTCGATGGATTGGAAACGCATACCGCCGGGGACGGGTACGATGGGAAGCGTATCGGCTCCAAACGATTGAATAAGTCCCAATACGAGGTTATGAAACTGGGTGGCGCGCACAATGGTCCAGGGCAATGGGCCCTGCTCGATACGCGCTTCTGTGGCGCGTTTGGCTGTGTAGTAGGGATAGGCGCTGCGGTCAACTCCGACGATTGACATGTAGATGAAATGAGGAGACCCGCTGGCGTGTGCCGTTTGTAACAATAAACGCGTCCCCTCGACATCCACCACCTCTGCATTACGGGAGGAACTGGCGCAGTGGATGATGGCATCTACCCCGGTTACCGCCTCGCGCAGCCCATCGCCCGATGTGAGGTCGCCGGTTGTCGCTTCGACTCCTGCGGGAACAACGGGGGTGGATTGATGGCTCAAAATGCGCGTCCGGTGCTGCCTGAGCAGTAAGCGGTTGGCGACTGCGCGGCCAAGCGTGCCTGTGCCGCCTGTGACTAATACGGTTGCCATGATGGAGTTTCCTTATCCAGGTAGCATGTCTAAGGCAGATTTACAATCCCAGCCAGAAGAGTACAATTGTCACCGCAATCGGTACGGTCAAATTGTCCGAGCCGTAGGGAGAGATGGCTTCGAGCAGCGTTGCTATGATAGCGGCGATGAGACCGCCAATCAGGACGAGTGGCAGGGTGAGCGATGACAGAATGGCGAGTGTGATGGAGACGGCGGTGAAGGTGAAAACGAAACACGCCAGCGAGCCTTCGAGCGTGCGTTTGTGGTTTTTGCGCCCTGGCACCTTGTAGCTGTGTTTGCCAAAGCGTTTGCCGATGATAGCGGCGAATGCATCACCCCACGTCATGGCCATGATACCGGACATGGCGTAGTATTCATAGCCGCGTGGGAAGCCCTGTTCCCATCCGGTGTGAAAAATGAATAGCAGCAGCGTGCAGGAGATGGCGAAGTAGACCGTGCCGGGCGTCGCTCCCTCTGTGGGGTCCATGGCGCTGAAAATGTGGTAGCGCAAGAAAATGTAATTGAAGAGAATGAAGGTAGCGGTGGGGATGATGGCAAGTTGCCAGTGATCGAAGAGCAGCAGGATGACCCATATCCACATGCCCGCGCCGATATGCACCAGTTTACGGGTAAACTCCGTGGGGTAATGACGCCAACGCCGGATAGCTTCGACGATGAGCAGCATACCGAAGGCGAATCCGTAGGAGAAGATGAGGCCGAGTATGTCTCCTGTGGTCATGTAGCACATCCTTCAAGCGTAATGCCCATTGCATGTGTGGGGTAGCATTCAGGTCAGGCTTATCAGTATTAGGACATATGAGAATTGGTGATGTCAAGGCCACGCTTACAGTGGCGTCGAGTCGTGATATGTGTTTACATCATCTTTTTAAATGAGCTTTGCACAACGGATTTTTGCTTCCCATTGTCAATGCAAATGCATTAACTTATAATAAGCAAAATGTCAGTTATAAAAGCGTGCGAACTAAAACTAAAGTAATACCAACAAGCAGTATTCAGTTAGAATAAATTCGATTGGGGATGATATGCATGGATAACAAAGAAGCCGATGCATTAAAGCGCCAGACAAAAGATATGACACGGCAAGAAGCTAAGCAATTATTAGAAAGACTGACCCTCCATGCAATGGATGTAGCAGATAAGCTCGACTTACACAATGAGCTAAACCGCCAAATAGCATTAAAGCAACAAACAGCAGAACTCAAGAGAGGAGCTATAAATCAAATGATGGATAACTCAGTAGCAAAAAATATTGCTGGCGCTGGCGCAGGAGATTACCAGAAAATTGCAGCATCGCAAATAGAACTTGACGAGCGTTATTATAGGAAAGTTCTGCAACAGGCAAATTTTAGTTTTTGGTGGGCATTAATTGCCGCAATTATCGGTCTCTTCTTTTTCTTAGTTGCATCCGGTCTTATTTTACAGCAGTCAGGGACCATGGCAAATGCCAGTCTTATAAGTGGAGTAGTAGTTGAGGTTATTTCGGGTATAGGATTTACTTTATATGCCCATGCTTCGAGACAACTGGCCTCTTTCCACATTCGTCTGGATAGAACTATGCTCTTCCTTTTTGCAAATACTGTTTGTGAACATATAAAAGGTGAGCTAAAGGAAACAACTCGTGCAGAACTTGTCCTGGTTATGGCAAATTCGCCGAAGCTAGAAGTGAAGAAAAAAACGAGAAGAGGAACAGGAAAGATCGGACAAAATAGGAAACAGAGTTTGACTCAAGTTAATTGATGAGTTTCATATTTGCTCACACACATGAAATATGTACCGTCCTCTGTCTTGGCCCATCAAGTTCAACCAGGATCACGCGCTGCCACGTTCCCAACATCAGCTTGCGATTGTGGTAGGGGATCATGACAGATGGGCCAATGATTGAGGAAAGAAGATGATCGGGCGCGTGAAAGGGGTCGTGAGGGTGGCGATAGGAGAGTTGGGGCAGCAAATGCCTCAATGCATTCAATAAATCCTGGTCGGTGCCGGGGTCTAAATCGGCGGTGGTGAGGGCGCAGGTGTTATGGGCGGCGAAGACGACGCAGACACCGTCTGTTTCCGGTCGATTGCGCAGGTGGGTTTCGATAGTCTCGGTGATGTCTACGACCTGGTCTTTCTTCTTTGTGGCGACGGTGATAGTGATTGGTTTCATGGCTTTTCTTGCCCCTCAGCTTCTCTATGTGAAGGCTAGCCGACCGCGTTTTTGAGCCGCGCTATGGCCTGGGCGACGCTCTCTTTTTCATTGTAGACAGCGGAGCCGGCTACCAGTAGATTAGCGCCCGCTTTGACCACCAGCGGGGCGGTTGCCTCGTGAATGCCGCCATCGACTTCGATATCGCAATTCAAGTTGCGTTCGGTAATCACCCGGCGCAGGCGGGCGATTTTGGGCAACGTTTCGGGAATGAATTCCTGGCCGCCGAAGCCGGGGTTGACAGTCATGATAAGCACCATATCGATCAGAGAAAGCATGTTTTCGAGCAAGAAGACGGGCGTGGATGGATTGAGCGCAACTGCTGCCAATTTGCCCGCTATTTTGATTTGTTGGATAACACGGTGCAGGTGCGGACAAACCTCCTGGTGGACGATAATCACGTCGGCTCCCGCCTGCGCGAAATCTTCGATGTAGTCTTGAGGATTGGTAATCATCAGGTGGGCTTCTAGCGGGAGACTGGTGCAGCGGCGCACCGCTGCGACGACCATTGGCCCCATCGTGATGTTGGGGACGAAATGACCGTCCATGACATCAACCTGGATGCGCTGCCCGCCGCCCGCTTCGGCCTCGCGTACCTGTTCGCCGAGGCGGGTGAAGTCGGCGGAAAGGATTGATGGAACTATCCCTGTCATAGGAAAACCTCTCAAGATTTTATGGAAATCTTTTGCGCAATCGCGCTATCGACCATCCATGTGACCTCGCCGTTGGGCGGGCGCACGATCTGGGCGGGATATTTGTTGGGATTGGTGGGACCTTCGATGACGGCGTGCAGCGCGTCTACTTTGTCCGCGCCCGTCGCCAGGAAGAGCACATTGTGCGCGGCGTTCAGGATGGGTGGCGTGAAGGTCAGGCGATCAGGCGGTGGCTTGGGAACGGTGACGGGCATCACTAACCGCTGCGTCTCATGCAGCGATGGCTGGTGTGGGAAGAGCGAGGCGGTGTGACCCTCTGGCCCCATGCCAAGCTGGATGAGATCGAAGTCCGGTATGCCGCTGGTGCCGAAGACGCGCTGCATTTCGCGTGTGTAGTCCAGTGATGCGGCGTCGCGGTTGTCGCGGTCGGCGGGCATACGATGCACCTGGGCTACCGGTATAGTGGATAGGCGGCTCAACAGAACCTCCTGCGCCATGTAGTAATTGCTTTCCGGGTCGTCGGGCGGTACGCAGCGTTCGTCGCTCCAGAATATATCGACCAGTTCCCAGTCGATCTGGCTGCTGTACGGTTCAGTCGCCAGCAGGCCGTACAGCTTTTTGGGCGTGTTGCCGCCGGAGAGCGCGATGGTGAAGCGCCCGCGTGTGACGATGGCTTCGCGAGCGATGCGCGCTATGTAAGCAGCCGCTTGCTGGCTGATGGTATCGAGATCAGGATAAATGGCGATGTGCATATGTTACTCCATTTGTCGAACGATTTACGTAGGGACGCGATTGATCGCGTCCGCTAGCAAAAGTCGCAATGCCAGCGAACGGACGCGGTTGGCGGACGCGATTGATCGCGTCCGCTAGCAAAAGTCGCAATGCCAGCGAACGGACGCGGTTGGCGGACGCGGTTGGCGGACGCGATCAATCGCGTCCCTACAGGGATCATGGTTCGGCATCTAACAGATTAGCAATCTCCTGCAGGGTTTGTTCAAACGAGTAATCGTGGCCGGTGATTTCCAGTTCTTCGCGCAGCAGGTCGCTTTCTTTGTGCTGTGTCGCCAGGCTAACGATACGCTTCTGGCGCGTTTCCTGGTCCACTTCAACCGAGGTAATCACGTGTTCGAGATCGTTGTCGCGCACGATGGTGAAGACGGCCTCTTTATTGTCCGCAGTGCTGACCAGGCGCACAAGCGCGATGGAGCCGGGGCGCATCTCGCTGTGGACCCTGGGGCTAATGGTGATGCTGACGGGCTGCCCACCCAGGCGGCCAGACCTGCTGCGAGGGGAGACAAGCTGCCCGGTTGTGCGAGGGCCTGCCCCACGCTGCATCTCCCAGTGGTAAGAGCCACTGGCGGTGTGATAGTGATTGTTGCCGCGATAGGCAGAAAGGGTCCAGCCCAGGCGTTCTTTGAGCCAGGCGGCCAGCAGCAGGGCGCGCGTCGGATTGGGCGAGACATCCCCCTCCTCAGTGCGTCCCGGCACGGCGAGCGGGGCGGCGGCATGTTCGATTTCGATGGTGTGGATACCGGATAGATAGGGGCGATATTCCGGCACGTCAAAGAATTGGATGACCAGTTCGCGCCACCCTGTCAGCCTGCTCCAGTTGAGGTCGCTGATAGCCGCGTTGGGCGCGGCCCTGAAAAGTTCGGTAAGCGAGCGGATATGCTGTTCGGGATTAAAAAAGCTGGTGGAATCAAAAATGATACGATTACTGAAATTGATGAGATTTTGAAATGTGGGATCGTCCAGATCGGGTGGGTCGCCGAGCCACCACAGGTACACGGGCAGTTCTGGTTTGAGCAAGGGTTGCAACAGATTCCCCGCGGCGCGGACGGCACTACCCCTTGCCAGCAGGGTGGTTTGCTCGAAGCAGTGGCGCATCAAATCGGAGATCATGGAGAAGCAACGCAGCGTGACCCAGGCTGACAGGGAGGAAACGGAATCGCTGCTATCTAGCACCACGATGGCGACGCGAGACAGGTGCGCACTTTCTAAATCTTTTAACACTCTGTGAGCATGCCCGGCAGTCTCTACATCAGGCGCGCATATGACGAGATTTAATACACTGGTGCGTACATTGACACTGGCGCCGGTGCCAGTGCGCAGGTTATCGAGGGACATGCTCCACAAAGAGGCCAGCTTCTGTTCGATTTCCTCGATGCGTACCCATTTCCCGGCCCAGGGTAAACGAATACTGGGGCCATTCGCGGTGTCATTCGCCATACTTCTTTCCCATTTCTGTTAAGGAACAACGCTGTTCACTGGTTGTCTCCGCCCGCTCTCCATTCCGAGGAACTCCCGTGTTCTTTGCTATTGATTGTTCATTATCAGTCTATCTGATGTTAAGGACGCCGCCACCTGCGACCGTCGCGCCAGATAAATTCGTCGGCGCCCTGTGGTCCCCAGGAGCCGGATTCGTAGGTCAGAATGGTTTCCGGCGGCTCGTTTTTCCATGCATCCAGGATGCCCTGAATGAAGGACCAGGCGGCCTCCACTTCATCGCGGCGCGTGAAGAGCGTCGAGTCGCCCAGCATACAGTCGAGTAAGAGGCGCTCGTAGGCTTCTGGCTGCTCGCGAAAGCCAGAAGAGCCATAAAAGAAATCCATATTGACGGAGCGAATTTGCATCTCTGTGCCGGGAACCTTGGCGCCGAATTTGAGGGAGATGCCCTCGTCCGGCTGGATGCGCAGGGTCAGCACGTTTGGTTCGACCTGCCCATAGGCTTCGCTGCGTTTGAAAAGCATCAGGGGCGCCTGTTTGAACTGGATGGCGATTTCGGTGACGCGCTTGGGCAGGTGTTTGCCGGTGCGCAGGTAAAATGGCACGCCGGCCCAACGCCAGCTATCGATAAACACTTTCAGCGCCAGGTAGGTTTCGGTCGTAGAGCGGGGCGAAACACCCGGTTCCTGGCGATAGCCCACCACCTCCTGTCCAGTGCTGAGCCAGCCAGGGCCATACTGAGCGCGTATGATATTGGTGACGACATCCTGTCCAGTCAGGGGTTGCAGGGCGTGCAGGACTTTGACCTTTTCGTCGCGCACCGAATTGGCATCGAAGGTGGTGGGTGGTTCCATCGCCACCAGGGAGAGCAATTGCATCACGTGATTCTGTACCATATCGCGAATCGCGCCTGCTTCCTCGAAATAGCCGCTGCGCCCTTCCAGGCCAATATTTTCCGCCACTGTGATCTGCACGTGGTCAATATAGCGGCGATTCCATACCGGCTCGAAGATGCCGTTCGCCAGGCGGAAGACGAGGATGTTCTGCACCGTCTCTTTGCCCAGGTAGTGATCGATGCGGTAGACCTGTTCCTCTTTGAAGACTTTGCCGACCTGGCGGTTGAGTTCTTTGGCAGAGCCTAAGTCGTGTCCGAAAGGCTTTTCGATGATGATGCGCGTCCAACCTTTGCGGCTTCTATTCAGACCAGCCGTGCCGAGACGCTGGATAATTTCGGGATATTGACTGGGCGGCGTTGACAGGTAAAAGATGCGATTGCCGCCCGTGCCGCGCTCCTGATCGAGCAGGTTGAGCAGGTTATTGAGCTTTTCATAGCCTTTCGGATCATTAAAATCGGCCTGCAGGTAGTGTATGCCGGCGGCGAAGTTTTCCCATACCTGCGGGTTGACCGGCTTCTGACGTGAGTACTGGTTGATGGATTCGAGGGCCTGCTGGCGATACTCGTCGGTGCTGTAAGGCCGCCGTGCGAACGCGACGACGGAGAAACCCGCCGGGAGCGGGTGTTCTAGCGCGAGATTATAGAGAGCCGGGAGCAGTTTGCGGTGTGTCAGGTCACCGGTTGCTCCGAAGATGACCATGACACACGGCTCAGGGCTATTTTTGATGCGAATTCCCTCGCGTAGAGGGTTAGGAGCCTCTACTACGCTGCGTTGAGGCATGTGAACTTCTCCCCTATTGATACGAAATTTGTTTAACGAGTGATCTGTTGCCCCTGAATGGCTTTTTTCTTCTCTTCGATCCCCTGGAAGAGCTGGTGGAAAGAGTCCGCGAACTTCTGCACGCCTTCGTCCAGGAGCTGCTGCGTCACGGCATCGTAGTGGATGCCCACCGACTCGAGCATTTCCAACTCGGCCTTCGCCTGGGGAATGTTGTTCTCGATGGTGAGTGCGACGCGGCCATGATCTTTGAAGTTCTCGATGGTCTCAAGCGGCATGGTATCGACGGTGCCGGGTCCGATCAGCTCTTCGGCGTAGAGTACATCGCGATAGGCGGGATTCTTTGTGCTGGTGCTGGCCCACAATGGCCGCTGCACATGCGCCCCGCTGTGCTTGAGCGTCTCAAAACGCGGCGTGCTGAAGATCTTTTTGAAATCCTGATAGACGAGACGGGCATTGGCGATGGCGGCTTTGCCCTGCAGCATTTTCAGTTTCTGCTGCTCCGCGCTATCGCTGGTCGCCTTAATTTTGTCATCCAACACCTTATCAACCAGCGTATCGACACGGCTGACGAAGAAGCTGGCGACCGATGCGATATGGCTGATGTCTTTGCCACTGGCGTTGCGCTCTTCCAGCGCGCTCAGGTATGCCTC